>Ga0196901_1001556_pt1 | contig 11501 bp, 18 predicted proteins | sample CB_VirMetaG_FD_169099 | JGI IMG/M metagenome (GOLD analysis project Ga0196901, IMG submission 169099) | Freshwater to marine saline gradient viral communities from Chesapeake Bay - CB_1504_1 Viral MetaG (v3) (version 3) | ecosystem: Environmental > Aquatic > Marine > Coastal | place: USA... | reverse complement strand
ACAAATTTGGTGATGTTCTTTTGGAATCCGATGTCGAGCGATCTTTCACTGCCGCCGCGACATTTTGCCTGAATCAGTTCAACCGGATAGGCGGAGCCAATGGGTTGGGCATCCGCCTCCTGGTGGAGGAACCATACCCGGTCTGCATCCTGCTCCAGTGAACCAGATTCCCGCAGGTCAGACAACCTTGGTTTGCGGTTCTCCTTCTCATAGCCACGGCTCATTTGTGCCAAGGCAATGATTGGGATGCGGTACTGGAGTGCAAGTTGCTTGAACCGGCGGCTCATGAAGGCCACCTGCTGCTCGCGGTTCATCCCCTTTGTGGTGGGAGGCTCTACCAGTTGCAGGTAATCCAGAACGATAAGGGAAGGCTTATGCCGCCGCGCCGCAAAGTGAATGGTATTCTCAATATCGGTAATCTTGTACAGATCGTCGTGGATAAAGAAGAAGTTGCCGAGTGCCTTGGCAAACCTCTCAGTCTCAGCAATCAAACGTTGTTGCCGGTCTGGAAAGTCATCCTCGATGCGCCACGATGAGATCCCGCTATTCATGCTGGCAAAGCATTGCACAACTTGGTCAACGCTCATTTCCAGAGAGAACATCATAACCGGCTTCTTCTCATACTTGATATGCTCCAACATGATTTGCCGAGCGAGGGAAGACTTGCCGCACCCAGGGCGGGCCGCAAGGACAATAAACTCATGCCCTTGCAGCGCACCCAGTTGCGTATCCAGCATAGTAATGCCGGTCTTTACAATGTCCCCGTTGCCGGTGATGCGGTTCCGTATCCTTTCAAGCACGGCTTGGCGTTGCGCTTCCAAGCGATCCTCCTCAATGGCTACGGCATCCTCGGCATCGTGAATGGCTTTAGTCAAGTATGAGACAACCTCTGAGACAGCTTCACCGGATGATACCATTTCAAAGGCTTCATCCATAGCTTTCTTCTTGAGGTTCTCACGGTATTCTATTGCCACGGATTCAGCCCACTTCTGCCATCCTGCTGGCGGGACTAAGCGTTGGTTGTGGTCTACCCATTCAGCGATGGCATCCGATTCCCGTGGATATTCATCCTGTATCCGCATCCATAGCTCAACCTCTGAATAGGGTTGCCCGTCATCCATGTTCTTGCATAGGCAATCATAGATTGCTTTTGCCTTGGGATTGGTGAAGGCTTCCGGTTTGATACGTTTGCCACGGCATGAGACCAGGGCATCCTCATCCCGTAGGCAGGTGAGAACTAGTGCTGTTTGGTAATCAAGCATGGAACCTCCCCGCTAGGGTTGTGAATGCCTTTGCGGCGGTTTGCGGTACAACTCCATTGCCAAGCATACGCAGTTCATCTACACGATTGCGAACGCCTTCAGGATGTACCCAACCAACAGGGATGCCCATGAGTTGACATACCCAGTCAGGATTTAACCTTTGGCTCTTCCCAGTCGTGCTGGGGTTGGCCCGGTCGTGCTGGCCAAACTTGGCAACCGCTTCCAGTGTATCCAATCTGCTCTTGCCATCCTTGCGGTCTGACGCATTGCCGCAACCCTTCCAGTCTCTCGCCGTTGCGGTTGGCCAAGATGAAGACTCGCTTGCGTAAATGGGGTGCGCCAACTTCACTCGCCGAGAATAGTCCCCACGTTGTTGCGTAACCCATTCCTGCCAAGTCTGAAAGTACGTCATACAGCCCGCTGGTAATGTGTCCCTCGACGTTTTCAAAGAAGCACCATCTTGGCTGACAAGCTCTAATTCCGTCTGCAATCCACGGCCAGAGATGCCTTGGGTCATCTTTGCCAAGTCGCTTTCCTGCTGCCGAGAACGGCTGGCACGGGTATCCGCCAATGATGCCGTCCACCTTGCTTCGAAATCTTCCGTAAGGGAAGGTCTTAAGATCCGAGTGGATAGGTGCTGGAGCCATTTTTCCCGATTCAATCTTGTCAACCAAGTTTGCAATGGACCAGGCTTCGATCTCCACATAAGCGATTGGCTTAACATTAACGCCCGCTCTTTCAAGTCCAAGCTCGATGCCTCCATAGCCGGTGCATAAGCTGATAATTTGTTGGGGATTATCCACATCATGCCTCCGGATAGTAATCGTTTTCGTACTGCCACGCCGCAATCAGACCTTGTGCCGCCTTCCATGCCTTACGCAGTTCCTCCGCATCGTACCGTACCGCCTTGACCGCGCCAACATTCTCCTCGGTTGAGATGAAGATGTTGTAGCCCGCGGCTTTGTCATCAATGCCTCCATGCTCCGCAACGTGATACATGGCAATTTGCATCTTGTAGGTGGCCGGTATGAATGGCTTGGTGGCATCCTTGGTAGTCTTGAAGTCGATGATGCCGTACTCATCTTGCCCGATGTAAATAACATCAGTTTTTCCAGCGTAACCCTGCCCGACCAGAACCTGCTCCAGCCCGACAATCCTCCACTTGTTGTCAGAGAACATTTCCACTACCGGATTCACGAACGCGCTCAGGTTGTGGATCTCGCCGATGGGTGTTTCCACCCGCTCATCGTACCATACCGCCGGGCTAAGTGCCCATTCAATGGAATCGTGGATCTTAGTCCCAAACTCCATGCGCTTTTGACCTGCCATCTCCGCCTTACTGAGCCAGAACTTCTGACAGTCCTGAACGCTCTCCCCGAATGCCGGTGGTGAATCGTATGCTGCTTCCAATGCCTGGCGCGTCTTCCATGCCTCAAGGGCTGGAGCCGCGAGTGCCTTGGTGATGGTAGTGACGCTGGGCAATAGACCCAACTTTTTCGCATCCCTCAAGGTAGTGTCGCGGTCCCCAGACCCATCAGCCTTGGGAACAGTGTACATTGGAGTGCCGTCTTTCGTGTACCAGTGGCCCATCAGATTTGCTCCTCCTTGGAACCGTTAGCGATTGCCCGGAGCATCAACTCGGAGTTATGCCGCCCGCCTTCCATGGAAACAAAGATGTATCCAAGGTCAACAGAGCCAATGGCCCTACCCCTGATTCCCGCAACCTTGAATACCCAGACAATGCTGTCGTTAAGAACATCAATCTGTTGCAGATCGGTAATGATACCCTCGTCGGAGAGTTGTTTTAGTGTTTCGTATGTCATAGCTAGTTAGTCCTTTCTTGTTGATGTTAAAGTTCCCCGCGCTCTGCCCGTTGGAGCCGGTCAATCCAGATTTTCAGATCCTTTTCCCAGTGGGCGGAATTGGAGGACAGCCGTTCGCTGTCGGGAACAACCAGACCGTCCCCGGAATCCCCTTGGGCGGCGTTGTAAATGCCGATGGCATCCATGCGGATGCGCTCTAGGTCAACGAGGATCTTGGCAGCCAGTCCCACCGTAGCAGGATGGTTTACGGATGCCGGAGCCGCTGCCTTGGCGGGTGCTGCTGCCTTGGGCACTGCCACCGGTGCGGAACCGTCAGCCGTGTCAATGCGAACGCTCTTGCCCAACTGCAACTTGGCGTAGTTGTTGTAGCTGTCCTTCTTAATCCCCTTGCCGGTCAAAACAACCTCTTGATTGTCCCAGCCCGTGAAGTTGAGGTCGAAGCTTTGCAGGTCAACCGTATCGTTGTCATCGCCCAGCTTGCCCACCCACATAGTTTTGCCAGTTTTGGTTTGCATGGCTCTGCATGAGCTGATGCGCCCCGTAATAGGACCGGAGATGTATCCCCCGTCCGGTTGTGTCTTGATTTCACCGATGTTCATTTTGTTCCTTTGGTTTGATGGTTATGTAAAGTTCCCACTCGGATTCGTAAACCTCTTCGACGGTGTACTCCTCTAGGGTTTCAGAGCAGATAATACGAAGTTTTGCGCGAGGGCAATCCAAAAGTTGATTTTCTACAAAAGAAAATACCTCTGACGGGTTCATGATGCCTCCATTCCGAGGAAAAAGTCCTCCATTTCCCTCACATAGCCAACAGGAAGCCGCGAAACCAGGTAGCCCAGAGGGTCGGACAGGTCCGCCGCGTCCGCCTTGGGTGGCAAATCTCCGGTCTCAAGCAGGAATGTCTCAATGCCGAGGGCATTCAGGTGCTTCTGAATCGCCTCCATGCAGTCAAAGCCGGGCTTGTCATTGTCAGGCCAGAGAATAACACGCTTGCCCTTGAGTGGGGTCCAGTCTGTTTTGCTCCATGATGGACCGCCGCCGCTCCACGTTGTGACCGGCCAGACAACCTCTCCGAGGGCATCAGCCGCCTTTTCTCCCTCAACAACGATAGCGAGGCTGCAAGGGGTCTCAGTCAGGCGCAACAGATTGTACAGTGGGCGCGGTTCTGCCATATGTTGCCATCTCCATTCGTGGCGATTCTCGCCAAGTGGATCATAAGCAAAACTTATGGGACGAATCTCCTTCCCCTCCGGTGTTTCGTAACGACAAACCCAACCATAACGTCCCTCAGGACCGTAATAGCTGTAAATTTTAGAGGGTCTGCCTAGTTTCGGGTGGCAAAAGTCCGGCAATGCCGTCCTCCAAGGTGCAACCGTGCTTATCCATCCCAATTTCCCGTCATTTTTCTTCATGTTTTTCGCTCTTTTGATTGTTTTTGGTTCAAAAGGTCTGCCGATCCTCTCCGCCAGTTCGCGGAATGCCTCCCTCCGGTCGATGGAGTGCGCCGCCGCCCACAAAGAGATAATGTCCCCGCCTTTGTGCTCAGGATTGGCGAAATCACACCAGCGGTGGGTGCGAAGGTTAAATTTCAGGCTTCGCCCTGGGTTGCCTGCTAGGTCTCCAATGCAAAACTCTCCGGCCACCTGCACACCCGCCGGAAATAGCTCAACAAGCAGGTTCTCGGTTTGGGCTTTGATGGCCTCAGCGGTTGCAGTTGAATCAGTCACGAACCGCATAAAATGGGGGTTTCCGGGCATTGTCAATGAAAATCGTAAACCTATATGTTACAATGGTAGTGTAGGGCCGCTTGACAAATCAAAAAAAGTGGTTCTATCAATAAAAAAACAGAGCCGGCGTGGCTGCCGTTAAACGCTCCTCCCCGTCCCTCAGAGGACAGCACCGAGGCGGTGCAGGGGTCAAACCTTATCTCCGTAGGCAAACGGGGTAGTACTCCTTTTCAGGTAGCACCTGCCTGCATTAAAAATGCTTCCCCTCTGGGGAGTGAACCGGCTGAAACAGGATAAGAAGAGCATAAGGAGCCTTTTGAAGCCGCAGTGAAACGCTGACCGACTACACGGGACAGACCAAAAACACAGTTTTCCCTCTAATGGGTGAACTGTGCCCGCCTCCCTCAACCGGGATAGCCCAGAAACGTAACAGGCGGGCGCAGTTGTATAACCGGTAACCCGCAACGAAAGGCAGCGGGAAAGCAAAGCGCAGCTCGGCAAAAATAAAATCAAAAAACAGGGTAACAAGCAGCCGCGTAACATGAGCCGCTCCCTCAGTCTGGAAAGTTAGGCCCACGTTTGTACACAAGGCAGTTTTTCATGCGTGTCACCGTTTTTCCACAGGGTAACGTTTGGGTGTACTGCCTCCGCCCTGGCTCAGTGGTGAGAACGCCGCCTCTCACTGCCATCCTCAATTTGGGAGTTGAATGGTTGTGAAACCCAAACCGGTTGGCATCAGCCAGCGAAAACGATTCAAACCCTGCTCCCAAAAACTGGAGGGCAAAATCGAGAATGTCATGCAAGCCGGTCTCCGGTTGCCAGTCCCTCCCCGGCGTCCAGTTTTCCCTCCTCAGGTGGGCGGTTTGGGCTGCAACCTGCTCACGGGTGAGACCCAGGCGCGCCAGTGGATCGCGGGTGGTTTCTCCCTGGTGGTTGATGTGCGCTGTTTTGGCGTGCTTCTCAAGCAGTCGCTCACAACTCTCCATGATGTCGCGGTAATAACTCATTATTGTCTCCTATTTTTCTTGGGTTGATAACGTTTTGGCAAACGCGGATCCGGCGTATAAGCCCGCGTGAATGCCTTTGTTGGGTTGAAAGTGTGATCCTGCGCACAATGCTCAAGCATGGCCTCGACCAGGCGGGCTCGGCTAATGGGAACCTTGCCCGAATGCCTGGCGCACAATAATTTGAGGGTTTGCGCCGCAACAGGGTGCAACGATAAATTCATGCGAACCGGGACAAAAGAGAGGGCCGGTCTCCCGGCCCCCTGGCGCTTGCCCCCGCTCTTTTTGGCAAAGGGATTCTTGCGCTTCATACTGCAAACATTATCTCGTCGAGGTAATCCGGTTCCAAGCCCCAAAACTCTTCACAGATATCCATTGCGGCGATTAGGTCTCCCGCCTCCAGATATTCATTGAAGGCAGCAATGCCCTCGCGGTAGCTTGCAAGGGCTTCCTCGCGGGTAAGCCCGTCACGGTCCATCAGTATTTTGATTATTGTATTACGCATTTTGTGTTGTCTCCTGTTAGGGTTAAAGGTTTTCGATGATAATCCCGCCGTCAAAGTCAATAACGGTAGTCTCAGACTGGAGCCAGCCAAAAGCCTCCTCCTCACTGTCAAAACCCCAACCCATATCCTCCGCCACTGTCAGGGCGTCAGGATACTCCGAAAAGTCGCAGCACAGCGCAATAACGTCCAACTCCATTTCTTCACCCATAGTTTCCAATTCTTCGATGTGCGCGAACAGCGCGCGCAATCCGGCAATGGAAAAGTTTCTCGGGCGTATCGCCTGAAATGCGTCAATAAACATTGTCTCAGTGATGGTCTGTTTCATTCTGTGTTGTCTCCTCTAAGTTATTATTTCAGGGCACCCGACCGCTCCAGTGCTGCCAGGTTCAGTTTTTGCGCCGGGTTGAGCCTGGCGCAGATAAAAGCGCGTGTCCCCACGCGGATGTTTTGAGTTATGCGTTTAGTCCAGTGCATGGGCGTGACTATCCTCCCCTCTCCCCCGCATTGCAAGCAAAATCTTGTGATCCTCTGAAAATTGTCCTCCCTCCCTCTGTTTAAGCGGGTTCCATCCATCTCCCGTATCGGGGCAACAAAAAAGCCCCACAAGTGGGGCTGAATGGGGCTTTATCTTGGCAACCTAGTACCCCAAAACATCCAGCGCATCAGCCACAATGTAGCTTGCCCATGCGTCAGGTAAGCGTCTGATTAGGTTGTCAATGGTTTCTTGCGTTGGGCCATTCACGCGGATAAACTCCACCGCACTAGTCACTAGTTTTTCGTATGTGGTCATTGTGTCAGTCTCCTATTATTTGATTGTTGTAATGCGTTTCCACAAACTCGCGTTGTGCGTATGCGTCCATGCCAAGCGCATCGTCATCGGCTGTAAACATACATTCCGGCAACGTACCCGCATAAACGTCTCCGGCATCTTGCAATGCGCTTTCATCATTAAGGACAATCCAAGCGCGCCCAACGCGTTGCAATGTTACCGTTTCGTCAATAGCGTATTTATTCATGCTTCAGTCTCCTTTTTTGGGATCTCAAATTTGCCAATCTTGATTGGCTTTCTCCGCTTGGCAATTCTCGTAGGACTGGCAACTGGCAAAATCGTATCCTTGAGCAATCCAATCCGCAATCTGCTTGCCTTGCGCTGGCGTCAAATCCACTAGCCAATCCATATCCGTATCCATTAACCACTGTTCGGCTAAGTCTGCCCCTTCGTCTCCGTACGCGTCAAACGCGCGTGTAACCATTGTCTCACCATCAATTCCAAGCAATGCATGACGCATGCACCAGTTGGCTATGTAGCGCACCCTTAGCGTGGCATAATTATATAACGTATTCATATCTCTTAATCTCCTATATATTAGATGTACAGCACCACACCACCGTCAAACGGTATGCAGTACGTTTCTTCCATGAGGATTGCCAGCGCATCTTCTTCGCTGTCGCAATCCCAACCCAAGTCCTCACATGCCGCTGTAGCTGTAGGATATTCCGTATATTCACAGTTGAGCACGTCCAAGTCAGACTGGGTGTATTCGTCGACATTCGAGCCGGTACGCTCGGCAACAGCTGTCAGCGCATCCAATGATAGTTTAGCATCCATTATGTTAGTCTCCTATGTTAGAGGTTAGGACTAGAGGAATAAAAGAGGACAACACACCATTGCAAGCACTTTTTTGCGTTGCCTATCATTTCCCTGTCTTTGTCAGCATTGGCGCGTCACTGGAGACTGTCCGCAGCTAGCTAGCCGGAAGGGATTTTTCCGAACCCTAAGATTTTGGCCCTACCTCGCGTTTCTATTATGTGCCTACCAGGTTTTCTAGGGTATTCACCCCAGGCTCTTTCTAGGGTATTTCCTTGGGCCGGTATCTAGGGTGTTCACCCTAGTTTTTGCCGATCCCAGAGAATCTTACAGTAAAGCAGTGAACAAACGTTCACCCGCAAGGGTGGGGGGAGGGGGCTCGCAAATCGGCCGAGGGGTGTCATGCCTATGAGTCAAGTCTGCTCATAAAAAAAATGGGCATACTGTTTTTGTTTGCGTATTATGTCTACATAGGACATTTTGTGCATATTGCCGCGGGATTGACAGGGGTGGTAGAATTGTTAGGAGGATGGACAGTGAGATTGGGTATAGTTTAGCGGATAGGATGGTGAGGGCGCCGAGGCATGCTGCGGAGGTTAGGAATCCGAAGGGGTGTGCATTGGCATTGGAGATGTTGGCTGACGGGTGTGGGACCAGTGAGATAGTGAAGGCTACTGGGTTGACTGCTGGGATATTGGCGCGGTTGAGGTATGACCATAGTGAGGCGATCAGTGTGCGGCGGGAGAAGGCGGCGGATGATGCGGAGCACATGGCGGAGCGTTACCGGGCGATTTTGGAGGAGAAGGCGAATATGTTGCTGGATGATCCTGACTTGTTGAAGAAGGTGAATCCGCGAGATTTGGCGGTGACGTATGAAATATTTCGGAGTAAGGCCAGTAGTTTGCGGGGAGAGGCTACGGCAGTGGTTGAACATAGGAAGGGCGTGAGTTTGGAAGATGCCAAGAAGGCATTGGAGGCTGCACAGAAAAGAATACAAGGTGAGTCAATAGACGTATGAAGAAGGTTGAAACGGATAAGATGAGGGAGTTTGTGGAGAGTGTGGCTGGGTATGCCGTGGTATTTGGGTTAACGCAGTATGACCTTCATGTGGTGTCGATGGATACGGATGGGTATCATGCGATGTTGGAATCGGATTCAGACAACTGTACGGCAATTCTGTATTACAATCCAAAGGTGGACAATGATCCAAGGGGTACTGCATTGCATGAGTGTTTGCATTTGTTGTTTGCGCGGTATCGGGATCTGGCGCGGTACAGGTTTGTAGATGAAAAGAGTCTGGACGCGGCGGAGGAAAGTATCGTGCGGGTATTGAGCAAAGTAATGTCAAATCATGGGATATGAACGGGAAGGGTGACAGTCCAAGAAATTGCTTTAGTCAGAAGTTCAGGGATAACTGGGACAGAATCTTCGGGGGTAACTTAGGGGGTAACTTAGGGGGTGACGGGAAATCGACTGTGCATTTTCAAGGTGATGATGTGCAGAACGGTGGTTCAACTCCACCCACCTCCAACTTTGGGTATGAGTATCGCGGGGCCAACCATGCGGAGCGATGCCAAGTGTGTACGCGGTGGAAGGTGCATGCGAATAACTCCAGCATTGGGGTGTGCGTAGACCTGCTGATGCAGACACCATTTTCGCATGGGTGTAAACGGTTTGTGAGTAAGCAATGTTAACCTGGGCAAAGCATCCGGTATTAAAGCCGCCGAGCGATGAGATGATTGCAAAGATGTCCGACAAGGAGTTGTTGGAGATTTACGAGATTTACCATGAGGCGATTAAGAATGCCCAGGAAGATCCGCTGCGGTATGGGTTTACCATTGAACCGTGGGAGGATGCTGACAAGTTAATGGACAAATTTGACGAGGTACTGGTATTCGGTGGGAACCGTGCCAGTAAAACGGTGTATGGTGCGCGTAGCGTGGTTAAGGCGGCTATCGAAAATCCTGAGTCTATCATACTATGTTTTGCGCAGGATGCTGCGTCAAGTGTGCGTGTACAACAGAAGTCTGTGTATGACTGGTTGCCTGCTGAGTTCAAGGTGACTACGCGTTCTGCTACTGGGTACATCAAGTACAGCTTGAAGAATGGGTTTACGGGGGATTCGCTGATTCTGCCGGATGTGAAGAGTAAGATTTACTTTCATACCTATTCCCAGTTTTTGAATAACCCCGGCAAGTTTGAAGGGTTAGAAGTGGGTAGCGTGGAACCGCAGTGGCGCAACTTGGGTATTTGGCTGGATGAGTACCTGCTTGGAAGCGATCTGGTAAACACGCTACGGTTTCGGTTGGCCACACGCAATGCTAAGATGTTGCTTACGTTTACGCCGATTAATGGTATTACCGAGTTTCTTGCCAGTTACTTGAAAGGCGTAGAAACGGTTGAAACGCGGAAAGCGGAGTTGCTAGAGAACAAAGAGGTTCCGTACATCCAGCATTCTAAGTATCGCAATGCGGGGATTGTGTACTTCCATAGCCAATGGAATCCGTTTGGTGGATATGACAGGCTTGTGCGGGATTTGCTGGGTCGTCCGAAGGATGAGATTATGACCCGCGCCTATGGAATACCCAAGGCGATACTAACTGGACAGTTCCCGCTGTTCTCGCGCAGGGTTAACGTGATTAGCGAAGAATCCATGCAAAAGATTCTGGATGATACGCACAATGTCACGTTGTACATGGGAATAGACCCTGCTCCGAATAAACGGTGGTTTATGATATGGGTGGCCGTGGCGAGCGATGGTACATGGTACATTTACCGTGAATGGCCGGATATTGGCTATGGACCCTGGGCGGAGATTGGTCAGAACGGAAAGAGCAGGTTTGCCGAGGCAAGCAAACCAGATGGAAAGGGCATAGCAGATTACGTTAATCTGATTCGTGAACTGGAACAAGGGGAGAAAATAAATGAGCGTATTATTGACCCACGGATGGGTGCTACTCCACGGCAAATCGAGGAAGGTACAACAACGATTATTGACCAACTGGCTGAACACGACCTGTTTGTTATCCCTTCATTGGGTACAGGTGGAAATGTGGCTGAGATTACCGCTGGTATTGCTTCCATAAATAACCTGTTGTCGTATGACAATACCAAAGAAATTGATTCAATAAATCGCCCAAGTCTTTACATTTCAGAGAGTTGCGAAAATACAATTGATGCACTGTTGAATTACACGGCATCGGAAGGGCCAAATGAAGCGTGGAAAGACCCGATAGACGTAATACGTTACCTAGCTTTTTCGGATATTTATTACATGGAACCCGGCAATCACGGGGTGAGTAGAATAAAACAAGGTGGATATTGATATGGAATATGTAAAAGTAGCACAGTTTTGTAAAAGAACTGGAAATCTGCGTGAAGATGTGGATGAGATGATTGAAAAGCTTGGTATCAGCAAGCAAAAGATTGGAACATCGTGGGCAATTACGCAACGAGCAGCGGATCGGATAGACAAAGAGCTAAATCTACCGCCAGAACTGGAAACGGTTACGCTAAAGGCCAGATTTATGCACGAAGCAAACAACAAACGGTTTGTTTTTGCCAAAATTGAGGGCATAGAGGGCAAACACGC
>Ga0196901_1001554_pt1 | contig 11506 bp, 15 predicted proteins | sample CB_VirMetaG_FD_169099 | JGI IMG/M metagenome (GOLD analysis project Ga0196901, IMG submission 169099) | Freshwater to marine saline gradient viral communities from Chesapeake Bay - CB_1504_1 Viral MetaG (v3) (version 3) | ecosystem: Environmental > Aquatic > Marine > Coastal | place: USA... | reverse complement strand
CTCTTTACACTCCCACCATTTGATACCCTCAAAGCCATCGGGATAAGCAAGGCGCAGATCATCGAGCGCGACGACATTTGCACGAGTGCCATCACTCATATGCGTGCAGAGCGTATCGGTGTACTCTTCGTTATCCTCATCGATCTCGATGTATTCGATCGGCCTGAGCCCGACTCGATCGCCTGCCTCGTCGTAAGTGAACCAGATCATAGCACCCTCCGGGTTCTCAGATGACCAACTCAGGAACACAACGCCATAAGGGTTCGCGAGTAACGTCGTCGCTTTTACACCGATGCCAAAATTATCGTGGTAGCTGCCCTCGGTCGTCTTGGAGCTGCTGTTGTACTGAGCGAGATACTCATACATCTCTCGTGCTGTCATGCCCTTGCCATCGTCTGCAAAGCATAGTTTCTTGGTGCCGAGCCTCTCATACTGAGGATCGAAATAAACGCGCATAGTCGTCGCGCCTGCCTCGACTGCGTTCACATAGATCTCGCGCACGAATTGCATCGGAGCGACCTCGCGCATAAAGCGCTTGAGCGTCGATGTGGGATTCTTATCTTTTAAAGCTTGAAAGCTCATAGCTGTCTCCATTCGTTCGGGGTGATGTCGTATGCCCCACCACGATTTGAGGTTGCTTAGAAGATGCCTAGTCGAGCATCTGAAATGCCGAGCGAGATTGCTCGCTTATGTAGCGCGTCGATCGCGTCTGGCGTTGCGTTGTTTGGTTTATTGGCGAGCGCCCAGAGGCCACAGACAAACACTTCGAGATCGTCTTTAGTTTTGACGCTCTGCCCTCGCTTTATGATCTGTTGCACATCGTCTTGATTCTCCCACTCGTGCTCGCTGATCTCGCCTGTCTCCTCATCAAGATCACCGATCTGCGAGATCTCATACAGCTCGCGAGCTGCTTGCTGATACTCTTGCGCCTGTGCATCCTCGACCGGTGGCGCGCTGTGCTCGATGGCTTTGTGCTGTTGAGGTGGCGCGCTCGGCCTCGGTGCTGAGCTTGGTTGCCTGGTCGGTGCGCGGAGCTCCTCACCTAGTGAGTCGGCACTGATCTGCGCGCGCTCATCATCATTCATGCTCATATTGTCTGCGATCTCGTCTGGGCTGTACATGCCAGAGGTCGCGTCGGGATACACAGCGCGCAGCATGAGCGTGAGCGCTCGCGCTCTGAGCATCTGTTGAGGCATCTGTTGCCAGTTGCGATTGCGGGTCAAGCCCTGCGCCTTTGCCATCTGCATCGTGTAGGTGAACACATGCTTGATCGCCTCGGGCTCATCGGTGCGCGCACACTCATATGTGCAGTGCGTATCATCCCAGCTCGTGATCACCATATAACGACAGAGACCCGAGCGACGCACGACGCCTGACATCGCATCAGCGTTCAAGCTTGGCTTGCCTTTGAGCATGTATGCGTTGTTCTGAGTTACTGCCATATCACCGGCAAAGTGAGCGCCAAAGGCAGCGTGCAGGCGCAGGCAGTCGCGAGGGTTGTCACTGATAAGAGATGCGATCTCTTTGGCTTGGTCGAGGGTCTTTGGTGTATAGATGCTCATGTGTCTTGCTCCATTCGTTAGGGTTGTTTAGATGTTGAGGGCGAGGCGTAGCTTTAAGCGCTCGCAGCGATCGTGAATTGTTTGGCCTCGTGTGACATGCCAAGCACGCACGATGTGAAACCAGTCTTTAGTTGACATAGTGAATCGACGACCGAGGCGATCGCTGACAAACTGCTCGACATCGTTTTGTGTCGAGTCGTGATAGTTGGCAGGGCCGATCGGGTGAATCGCATCGAGGATCGCGATTTGGTGCACGAGGTGCGCGATCTCGTCACGCTTGAGGTGTCGGCTTGTGAAGGGATCAGGCTTGCGCTCTGGCTCAGGTGCTCGAGTGAGGCGCTCAGTCGCGAGACCGATGAGACCACAGAGTGCGAGTAAGAATACAAAGGCAAAGAGGATGAGTAAAACGTCGATCATTTGTCGAGCTCCTGTGCGATGGTGAAGAACATATCTGGCGTATAGATCTTGTCTGTGAGTCGGTTGGCAGCATAGCTCAAACAGATTGCTGCTTTGAGTGTGGGCTCTGTCTTTCCGTTAAGGATGGCGTAGACGTGATTCTTTGTGTGACCTGCTTCCTTAGCTAGGTCAGAAAGAGTGTATCTGTTGAACTTGAGATCAGCTTGAAGCTGAGACTTGAGGGTCATGGCTCGACCTCCTTTTGATTGATGACACACTTGGTGATAACTGACTTGTTATTTGATGTCAAGTGGACTTTACAAGAAAAGTAACTGAGTGTTGACGAGAGGACAATTCATCTGTACAAGGTAGGCACACCCTAGCACTAAGGAGCTCGCATGAGTCACCTGACAAACGCTCAAATCTTTAAAGCCATCGGCTTAGATGACAGCATTAACTCATCATCAAAATACACTCTCCTGATCTGCGCTCATGTCCTTATGGATTGGAAAGCTTGGAGCGGTCATATCAGCGCTGACCAATTGGCCCTCGCTACCAACCAGAGCTCGAGAGGAGTGCAGCGCCATCTCAAGACCCTTGTTGAGTCTGGGTGGCTGTTTCGTCACGCTGAGGTCAGAGGCCCAGGTCTGCATCACAAGTCATTCACGATTCTTAATCAAGACAAGGTAAGAGAGGTCTTGAAGCGCGCTCACGATACGACAGAATTGGTCAATGATGATACGACAGATTTGGTAAGTGCATCGCCTAAAGTGTCGAGCACATCATGGTCTACCGATACGACAGAATTGGTCAAAGCTGATACGACAGAATTGGCAGAACCCAAGAATGACACACCTGATACGACAGAATTGGTCAGCGCTGATACGACAGATTTGGTCAAGCCTGATACGACAGATCTGGCACTCACCAAAAGTGTCGTAGCTGATACGACAGAATTGGTCAGCACTACGACAGAATTGGCCAGCGACTCACCAAATCTGTCGTACATATCAATATACTCCAATAATACTCAATATAACCCAATAGAGGCAGAGCAAGAGCCAGAGGCGCGCGAGGAGTCGAGCGAGGTCTATTGGGAGTTTGAGAGGGGGAGTGTTTGGTGTGATCGATGCAAGCAGCATGTGCCAAACGATCAGCCTCATACCTACCCACACTCAAAACTAATTTGCTCAGATCAAGAGCCGACCGAGAAGGTGCTCGAGAAAGCTTGGGACGACGCTTGGTCAAAGCACGAGCCTGAGCCAATCACCGAGGAGCTGCGCGACGGTCTCTGGTATGTCTCGCGCATTGATGATCGGCTCGCCTATCGACAAGAGGTGCACCGACAGGTCAAGCACCATAAGCGATACGATGTGCGCGACGCGCTCTTGATCGGTGACGAGCTGTTTAATAAGATGACTAAGGAGCTCATCGCTCCTCAAAGCGCGATCGATTGGGTGACGCTCCAAGCCTCGGGGCACCTGCCAAGCATCTCGACACCGGCAGCTCCTCCTAAGCCGAGCAACGTCTACACCGTGACGGTCGAGCAACAGCAACGAATGAAAGAGATCGATCGAGCCTGGGCGACCGGGGCCGATTACACGACGAAAGCGACGAACGGATGGTAAATTATAGAGAGATCAATGCAGAAAACTTTCCTGCGAGCGAGTGGGTAAGCAGCTCAGGTGTGCTCACGACGACGCCTCTGCCGTACTGCGACGAGTGCGAACAGGGATGGATCAGCGTTGAAGGCGAGCCCGGTCAAGCGCGCATCGCCAAACGATGCCCGACTTGTCACCCTCTTCGACAAAAGCTCAAGCATCTCGAGCGCGCTCGCTTGCCTTTCGTCGCGCATAAGCATCTCTTGCGCGATTACGAGTGGGATACACCAGAGCAGGCAGAGCGCGTCGGTGCTGTGCTCGACTGGTTACATGGGCGCACTGATCCCATCGATCGCCCTTGCGTGATGATGTACGGCAAGCCGGGCAACGGTAAGAGCTACATGCTACATGTGCTCGGCAAACACGCCTGCTTTAATGGCAAGCGCGCACTCTTCCTTACTCACGAGGGATACATGCTCGACCTCAGGGCGAGCTTTAACAGAGAGAGACGCATCGACTTTCATGAGATGCTCGAGCGCGTCGACCTGCTCTGCCTCGATGAGCTTGGAGGCATGGGAGGTGGTGGGAATTGGACAAGCTGGTACAAGGCTCAAGTGCTCGAGATGATCTCAGCGATGTATGATCGTTGGGCCGCTAAGAAACTGAGCATAGTCATGACGAGCAATCTCGTGCCTAAACAGATCCTCGATGATCTATGCGAGCGCAACACAGCAGCAGAGAGCCGACTCGCTCAGATGTTCGGCAAGCCGGTGCGCATGATCGGCCCTGATCGTCGCGCGAGCTCCTCTGGTAATGGGTGGCGATGATGCCTGACAATACAAAGACAAGCCCAGAGATCATCGAGCGCGCTCGAGAGTTAAGAGCACAAGGTCTGACGGTGCGCGCCATCGAGCATCAGATGCTCAACGAGGGTCATAAAGTCACACATGTCACGATCCACAGGTATACAAAAGACATATACAGCCCACCAAAGCCCAAGACCAAAGCAGAGAAGAGATCAACGAGGCGCGCATGGTACAGACGCAACGCTGAGAAGATTAATGCACGCTTGCGACACGAGCGCGCAAACGAGAGCGCAGAAGAGAGAGCAGATCGCCTCGATTATGAGCGACTGATGCGATCTCTTAAGAAAGGCAGCTAAGTAGACAGCGCGATGCTCAACAGTCTGGGCATACCCTCTACAGTGAGCACCGAGTCGAGCACAGCTCTCGCATAAGCCCTGATCTCAACCTGCGCGTGATGGTCGAGCCTCAGCTTGAGAAAATGAATCAGCGCGTGCAGGCTACACGACCAAAAGCACTCGCTCATAAGCGACAGAGGCAGACAAGCGCGCGCCTGCTCTTTACAGACACCAGCGCTCAAGAGCTCCTCATATGCTCGAAAGCTCGCCTCGATTGCTCGGTCGTAGATCATCTGGGCTCGCAGCGCATCATCCTCAGCCATCGGCCCGGCACTGCCCTGCTTGACCTGATCAGCTTGGGCTCTCCATGCGTCCGGGCTCCAAGCCTCATGATCAAACTGCACATACCTGCCTGAGATCTCATTCCAAGCGCACCCTACTTGGTGCTTCATCCATTGACGCAAAACGAACACTGGGGCGCGCACATGGAATTGAAACTGCACATGCCGAAAGGGTGAGGTGTGCTCGTGCGACCATAGATAATCGATCAGCCTCCAATCTGCCTCGCTCATCTCATCAGCCTGCTTTCCCATCGAGACTCGAGCGCTGTTCACCACCGACAAGGGCGAGCCCATTACGTCGATGAGCTGCACCGAGCCAGACTGCGTTGCAATTCTTTCGTGTATCATTTACGATCCTCTCGTGTTAATAAGGGCGGTCATGAGGGAGGCGAGCGCACTAGTGATGCGGTGCGCTCGCCTCGTTCGCTTTCACGAATGGAGATCACTATGAATCGAGTTTGGCTCATTGGCAACGTCGGAAAGACACCAGAGGCGAGAGGCAGTACAAAAGACATCGCCTCGTTTTCGCTCGCAGTAAATCAGCGTCTTAAAGGTGGCGAGAAAAGCACGATGTGGTTTAACTGCGTCGCGTTTGGCAAGACAGGGCAAAGTATCCTCGAGCATGTGCAAGTCGGCTCGCTCCTCGCCATCACCGGCAAGATTAAGACGAATCAATACGAGCGCAACGGCACCAAGGTGCAAGACCTTGACATCATCGTTGACACTTGGGAGTTTATAGGGCCAAAGCCAGAGGGCAGGAGCCCGATCAGCAACCAGGGCGATGCATCTTGGGGCGGAGATAGATGGCCCTAACATAAGCGAGTAACGAATGGACACGACCGACGAAAGACAGCGCGCACATTTAATGGGTGAGCGCTTGGCAGATTTACAGCGATTCTTGATCTCAGTGGTAATGCGTCGCTATGGGCTCACGTTTGACGATGCTCAAGACGTCTACTCAGAGACATGTGTTTACATGCTTGACCGAGGCGTTAAGCTCATCAACATGAGTAAAGACTTTGACGCTGCTATCACATCAACCATGATGCGCAGGGCATGCAATCATATCCGCGACCATCGTCGCATGAATTATGATTATGTCACAACAATGCTCGAGCGCGAGCACCTCGCTGCGCCTGATGACTTTGTGCATGTTGACTGGGAGATCGATCACGCAGTGATTAAAGCTGAGATGATCAAGCGTTGTACCACAGACCTACAGCGCACTCTCGCTGAGGTATATCTTGACTTTGATGGGCTGAGTATCAACGAGCACGCGCGTCGTTGGGGCTTGAATGAAAACTCTTTGCATAGTGCCGGGCGATCACTAAAGGCGATCTTGAAGGAAATTGTAAATGAGCAATAAAGACGATCTCAAAGGGCTCGCAGCTCGCGAGCAAGCCTCATCTATTAAGGCGACAAAGGCGACAAGCGCGCGCGCGACCACTGGCCCTAGAGCGCCAAAGTACGCGACCAAGGTCGACAACTTTCTACGCCTGCTCAGTGAGGGTCACAGCATCGAGGCAGCCGCAGTCGGTGCAGAGCTCGTGCGCCAGACTGTATACGAGTGGATGAATAAACACGACGACTTTAGGGCCGAGGTCGAGGACGCGCGACATATGGCAGAGGGCTCGATTATGGCAGAGCTCCGAGGAGCTGCTACGCGCAAGGATGACACGCGCGCGCTCATGTGGCTCTTGTCTAAACTGCGCCCTGATCTATACGGTGATAAACAGGCGCTCGAGGTCACGACCAAGAAAGACGACGGAGTGCCAGAGGTGATCGCGATGCTACAGCAGACACAGCATCTCGTGAATAAAGACCAAGCAGGATCAGCCGACCAAAGCCACAAAGCCGACTGATCCTGCAAAGATCAAGCGAGAGAGATATGCCACAGAACAAACTCAAAATCAACCGGCCTTCACTCTCTGCTAATTGGACACCTGAGCAGATGCGAGCAGGTGCTGTGCGTATCCATAACCGTTTCGCTGCGCTCCTCACCTCAGTGATCGAGTCGGCAGACTGGGCAAACTACCGACAGACAAAGCGCCCTCTTGAGGTGGGTCGCCCTGCTTGGCCTGATCCGGGCGAGTATTGCGACCTCGTGCTACAGCGACGAAACGGCCCAGCCGAGGTCGCGCTCGAGGTCAAGACAAGAGCCATTAAGATCGACGACTTTCGATCACCAGGCGAGATGCTTGACAGCGTGCTCGACCATATGGGCAGTCAACTGCACAACCTGCAAAAGCTCGCGAGTCAAAGCGAGGCGCTGTGGTGCGTCGCGCTCGGTCTATATCGAGCACCCTTCCAAAGCGCTGCGATACATTATGAGACACCCTTTAGTGTCGTGATGATCTGGGGCCGATCAGTCGGCAGAGATGGGCCGATGAGTCGCGCCTACTTTCACTCGTTGGCAGAGCTCGATCGCGCGATGTGCTCCTCAACCGAGGTCGCGCAGTTCTTTGAGCTCGCATCGCATAAGAAGCCATCACCCAAAGTCGACGAGCCACAAGACATAGAGGAGCTCATCGCGCGCAGTCATATACCACGCAAGCGCAAGCAGACCTTGCTCGCGCTCTACAAATGGCCCGATAAGCCGATGGCCCTTCGCACTTACCTGCGACAATTCGCGACTGACACCTGCTCAGAGTACAGCCTCAAGCACTATACCCTCGACTATATCGAGCGAGGCATCGTTAAAGGCTATAAGCCCAACACGACTAAGCATAATTTAAAGGTCGATGAGCAAGCGTTGATCGCTTACCTCCTAACGGCTGATCATGAGTGATCTGATCTTAAACGATCTACAGCTTGAGGTGATCGGAGGCATAAGGCGCTCTGATCGCGTGATCGCTGCGCGCTGTGGATGGGGATCAGGCAAGACGAGTTCCCTCGTGTTCGCGCTATGGTTTATCGCTAAGACTCGACCGGGCACAACCTCGCTCTTAATCACCGACACGAACAGCAGATACAACTCGGTGTTGATGCCTGAAATCGAGAAGTGGTTACAGCCTCGAGGCTGGGTCTATAATCACACGCTTAGACAATGGACTGACACTTACACCGGCAGCGCTGTGCTCTGTCGTTCTTACTTTCGACCGGGCACGCGCGACGCCTCGCACAACCCGCTTGAGGGTATCAACGTGACTTCAGGCGTTGCGCTTATTGACGAGTGCCAAACTCTCAGCGCTGAGGTCGCGCATAAAGCGCTAGGTCGTCTGCGATCAGGGCCGAGCCCGACGCTGATCCTCGTTGGTCTGCCGGTTGCAGATGCTTGGTGGTGTCAGATGGCAGAGGATGCCGGCAACCCTCCTCTGCTCTTTACCTCGTATGTAAACGAGGCCAACCTATCAGAGGCTTGGTTTGAAGCGACCGAGCTCCTGCCAGAGGACGAGCGAGAGGCTATGGTCATGAATCGACCAAAGCCACCAAGCGGACTCGTGTATCAAGAGTTCAGCATCGAGTCTCATGTGATCGACGACTTTACATACTCGCCTGAGATGACAGGGCGCATCGCGATCGACTGGGGATTCAGAAAGCCGAGCGTCTTAATCTTGGTTTATGACGAGGCGCGCGAGGCGTCGGTGGTAGTGCACGAGATCAACCCGCAAGAGGTCACGATCAGGCAGCTCGCTGAGATGATCCTGCGTATCGCTTGGCCTCGTGCGCTCAAAGATCAAGCACCCGGCCCTCGTATCTGGCTCGATGCAGGATGCGCAGACAAGGCAGGCAAGGCGCGCAACGATCAGACAGGGCGCAGCGCGTTTCGTGAGGTTGCCAAGCCGATCGAGGCAGGTGGCATCGGTATGCCGTTGAGGCATACGACCGACCCAGTGCGCACAGATGTGCTTAACGGTGTGCAGAAACTCAAGCGCGCCTTTGCTCGCAGTCGTTACCTGATCACTCGCGAGGTATGGACAAAGGGCGAGCGCGCTACAGGTAACAGCTTGCGTAAGGCGCTCATGTCGTATGCTTGGGATACAAAAGAGCAACCAAAGAAAGACGGTCGCGAAGACCCGCTTGACGCGCTGAGATATGATTGCATCTTTAACTATTGGGCCGACGAGGTATCGCGCAGCTCATACACACCAAGACTCAAGCCGAATCGCACCAAGCGCGCAGGCATTGTCACCGACCGAAGGGGATTTTAAATGGCAGATCCAACACTGACACCTGGGCTCCTCGATAAGGTGCTCGATCCTGAGAACCTCGTCGCAGTCGTAACGGTCGGTATCATGTACATGCTTTATACTTGGGTCAACAAGCGCTTTGAGTTAGAAAAGCAAGAGCAAGATGAGATCATCGAGAGGCTTGATGACTATCATGATGAGCTCCTCAAACTCGAGGGCCAGATTGAGGCTCTTAGAAAGCAGATTGATCGTGACTAGTTACCCTTACCTGTCAGAAGAGGATCTGCAACGCATCGACCTCACAGCAGACGAGCCAAGCTCTGCCGTCGATCATCCTCAGCACTATCATGCTGAATCAGGCGTTGAAGTGATCGACGCGATCGAGGCGTGGGGCTTGAGTTTCGCGCTTGGTAACGTCGTCAAGTACGTCGCTCGCTCAGGTCATAAGGGCAACGCGCGAGAGGATCTGCAGAAAGCGCTCTGGTATCTCACTCATGAGCTCGCAAAATACGACGATTGATTTCAAGTGGTGCGATCGCTGTGGAGCTTGGCAGGAGCTCGGCAAGCCTCATCGATGGCGATTATCAAGAGTGATCTGCACAGACGAGCGCCCGACTGACTTTGAGGCGCTAAAGGCTCGAGGCAGGTGGCCTCACACAGGGCTTGACAAAGCGCCCGATTAAGCCAACACTAAAACCGACGCATGTATAAGCCTAACGATCATCTATTGATACCCTCGAGGGCTCATGCGCAAGCTAGACTACAAAGCCGATTCAGAGGAGACGCCTCGCCATATGCGAGCGCTTCACCCTCGCTTTAGTACGCGAGGCATCTCAGGCACGATGCTGTCTGGTGGGATGATCTCAGGCTATGAGCGCAACGCACAGTTAACTGGGCTCAACTGGGTGCGTGAGGCTGAGGATATGCTGCGCACTGATCCGGTCGTGCGTCGATCTTGGCACATGCTCAGGCAGACCCTGCTCTCTGCGACCTGGCGCTTTGAATCGGCAGACGATCTCGACCCAGTATGCAACGAGCTCGCGCGCTTTGGTAATGAGTGCTTTGGGTTCGATGGCTATGCAGGGCAGATGTCGCAGTCTTGGGAAGAGCAACTCTCTTATCTGCTCGAGTTTGTGCCTTTGGGTTATCGGTATGCCGAGGAGGTTTATCGAGTCGGCCCTGACTTCAACGGTAAAACAAGAGTCTGGCTCGACCTCTATGCTGATCGAGAGCCGAGCGCGCATCTGCGCTGGTTGTCTCGTGATAATCAGCAGCTCGATGGAGTCCAACAGCAGGTCGTGGGTGTAGGCAAGACACCGGAGCCGATCCCAGCTAACAAGCTTCTCTTGCTCACGTTGAATCGCACCGGCTCCAATTTCGAGGGCTCAGGCATGTTGAGGCCGGTCTGGTGGTGGTGGCGTACTAAGCAGAAAGTCTCAAACCTCATGTGCGTCGGTGTCGATCGTTGGGCAGTGCCGACTCCTCGCGTTAAGGTCGATCGATCTGTTGCTGAGATGCACGGCTTAACCGACGCAGATATTAACGCGATGATCGATGAGGCAGAGGCACAGGCGCAGGCTTTCCTCAGTGCTGAGCAAGCTTATCTGATCGATAACCCGGTCGTGAGCTTTGATCAGTACGCGAGCGCACCTAACCTATACGCGCAAGGCCCGCTTGACATTATCAAAGAGTGCGACAACCAAATCTCGCAAGCCTTCCTTGCGCAGTTTGCAAATCTCGGCATCACCGACACCGGCTCTCGCTCAGTTGGCGAGGTGCATCTGTCAGTATTCCGACGAGCTGCGATCAACCTCTGTGACATCGTCGCGTCTGCTGTCTCTGGGGTCGACCGAAGAGGCGCAGGCACGATCGGGAGGTTGATCCGATGGAATTACGGCACAGTCGACCCAAGCAAACTGCCTCGCCTCGTGCACACCGGACTCGATACCGACGATCTAGCAGATTCACTCGCGATGCTTCCTCAGCTTGTGACATCAGGTCTGCTTACACCAGACGACGAGCTCGAGCGCGCCATAAGGGAGCGTCTCGGAGCTGGCGACCTGCCCGAGGAGGCACAACGATCAGCGCTCGAGAGAACCGCAAGCGCAGGTAACGTCGCATCACTTGCAGAGGCAGCGATCAGGAGGCGTCGTGGCTAAGACCCAAGCTCAAACGCCTGCGCCAAAGAGTGATCAAATTAAGGGATCTAAGACGAATCCCGAGGGCTCAGCATCGGGCAAGCGAGGTGGCATCGAGATCTCTGAGAGCATCGCGCGCGCTCTGCAAGGTATGGTCGACAAGCATAACGATCGATACAAAGCAAAGAGCAAGAAAG
>Ga0196901_1001551_pt1 | contig 11519 bp, 14 predicted proteins | sample CB_VirMetaG_FD_169099 | JGI IMG/M metagenome (GOLD analysis project Ga0196901, IMG submission 169099) | Freshwater to marine saline gradient viral communities from Chesapeake Bay - CB_1504_1 Viral MetaG (v3) (version 3) | ecosystem: Environmental > Aquatic > Marine > Coastal | place: USA... | reverse complement strand
TCAAACTAAACGATTCTCTACAAGAAGTTGTAGCTAAATTAAATATTTGATATGAATAATAATATTAATAACATGCAGATGGTACGACCTGTACCGATTACCAGTCCTATTTCTGGTAATCCAGTGCATCCTAGGTTACATACCTATGAAAGAAACGGTCAAGTAGTGACTGAAGCTCATTGGATTGACCCAAATAGCGGTACCTTTATTAGAAAAGGTATTGTTTCTATTGAACCTAAGCAGAAATAGTATATAATCCTCCTTGGTATATGATTTTACCTGAGGCATACATCGTACAAAAATTTTATCAGTACGCTGGACGGCCAAAGTACAACAGACTTGCTAAAACATACCAAGGAGGGTGTCCTATATGTAGAGAAGGCAAGTCTTGGGGTAAGAAACGTCGTCTATTTTATGTAACAACTGATAATTTTCTGCATTGTCATAATTGTGGTTGGCATTCTAGTCCTATGAACTGGATTGTAGAAGTATCTAATATGACAGTCAGTGAAGTATATAAAGAAGCTGAAGATTATGACTTAATACCTGACGATATTAGTGATATCAATTTAAATGATGTTATTAAAAAGGTTTTTAATAGTTCATTACCTGAAGATAGCATTAATTTATTTGATGAAGGTCAAATTAGTTACTATAAAGCCAATCCTATAGTTCAAACAGCATTAAATTACATTAAGAAACGTAAATTAGATACAGCAATTAATAGACCTAATGGTTTATATGTATCTCTCAAAGATAAAACGCATAAAAATAGGCTTATTATACCTTTCTATGATGCAAACAGTAAGATTATCTTTTATCAAAGCAGAACTATCATTGAAAATCGTAAATTTAACTTACCGAAATACTTAGGAAAGGTAAATAGTGATAGAAGCTTGTTTAATATTAATAAGATTAAGGAAGATATTGATCAAATTTTTATTATTGAAGGTCCAATTGATGCTTTCTTTGTAGAAAATGGAGTTGCAGTAGCTGGTATTAATGAAAGTAGTGATAATTTGTTTACTGCATTACAAAATCAGCAAATTTTACGGTTTCCATTCCATGAACGGGTTATTGCATTAGATTCTCAATGGCAAGATAGTGCGTCTTTGAAGAAAACTCGAGTATTGTTAGAGAAAGGTCATAAAGTTTTTATATGGCCAAAGAAATTTGGTGAAAAATTTAAAGACTTTAATGATATGTGTATAAATTTGAACATAGAAAAAGTCCCTACTAAGTTTATCACTGATAATTCGTATAAAGGCTTAGAGGGACTAGTAAATTTATCTCAAATTCGTTATTAGGTATCAGCTGAATGCATATAACCTTTAAGATTTTCTACTAAAGAACTCAAATCCATTGCAACTCTTGCAATTTTTTTGGTTTCAGCACCAGCAATCTTGTTAAAAAGTGTGTCGCAACTAGCATCGTGTAATTTAGACTGAATAGAATCGCCTTCACCGTTCAAATAGTTAGTAAATTCTTCCATTTGAGTAACCCAACTTGCCAATTCTTGCAATTGGGCAGCGTTATTGGCTTTAGTCAAATCTTCTGCTGACTGTTGAGGTGCATCTACTGCAAAATCATCTGCTTCTGTACCAGGCTCGAGAGTGGTCTCCATAGCTTCTGTGTCAGTTATTTCAACATTTTCATCTTGCTCAAGTAGTGTTATAAAACGTTTACTGAAAAAGCTCATACATTTATTTAATCTCTCCTATAAATAATAATATGTCAAGTAATAAATTACTTTTAGAAGATCAAATTGCAATGTACAATAAGTGGGTTAGAGGTATTGCTACAAGAGAGCAAAAGCCTTCTCACGTTACGGTAGGTGATTTATTACAAGCTAGTGGTAGAAATGATGCAAATAAAGCTCCGTTAGAGCTCCCTTACCCTATGACGCATATCGTTGAAGATATGGGGGCATTATTCCTTGCTGCTGATAATATAGAATCCAAAGCTAGAAAAACTAAAGATAACCCTCTTGTAACAGAGAGTGAAGATGCTTCAAAACATTTGGATAAGTTTATTGAACGTTGTGAAAAGATTAAAAAGATTTTAAACAATATGACAGAAAATCTAGACGTAATTGTGCAACGTAAACCTTTTCAAAGTAGTAAAACAGAAGCTTGATTTAATTAGATATCTGCATAAAATATATTGTGACGATTTTTAAATCGATACTAATTCTTTCTACAGTTAGTGCATTTATTGCGGGTTGTTTATTCCTATTAAATGTATCTTTCTTACCAGTTTTTGGCTTATCCTTTATTGCTCAAATATTAATTTGGAATCTTTTTAACAATTGGAAAACACAAAGGGCTGAGATAGAGTTTGAACTAATACAAAATGAAAGAATAAAGGAGTTTTCTAAACAAGGTCTTAATTGTATATGCCCGGATGAAAATTGCAATCATAAAGTACTCGTACCTATTGTATTAAATGAAGAAAATACTTATAAGTGTCCTGAATGCAATAAAAGTATTAAAGTATACATTGGAGCAAAAACATTTTTAGCAACAACGCCAGTAGAAGAAGACCCGTTTAAGAATTTTAATTTCGTCGAAGGTAAAGATTATGACAATTGAATTTAATGAACAACCAAACAAAGCTATAGCTCCGGTTGCTGAAGAAAAACCTCAAGAGAGGTATTTTGATACACCTTACCACATGTCGTATCAAAAAGGAATAATGGCAGCAAAAGCTACATTAGATGAAAAGAATAAGGATAAAATTTTAGAAAATTTAATCAAAGTAATTTTAGATGATGTACTGGAACAAAACGCAAACAACATTTCGTCAAACAGCAACATTTTAAAACTAAACATGCAAGTGATTGAAAGTGCTTTAAAAAATACCAAGCTAAGTAATTTTACATTTGACGTGAAAAGGATAGCCTCTATAATTGAAGGGTATGGAAAATTCATTGAACAAAAAAACAATTGACCAAATGTCCGACGAAGAAATTTCACGCTGGTTGTGTCTTTTCGAAGCAGTAAATTATGTTGCAACTAAAGCAGAAAAGCTTGGTATTGATATTAATAAAAACGATTCATGGATTAAACCTCTTGCATTTAAAAATTATATTTCAGAAATGTATCAAAGTACCCTAATTAATTATAAAATGGGTGACGTAGAACACGAACCAAGATCAGTTAAGGAATTTATTTACAGAGACAATGCATTACATTCTTAATACAAGTTTTCAGACACCGGGTGGGTTGGTTATTAGACCTAAAATTGGAGGACCCACTAGGTTTGGACAAGACCCAAACATAAACCAACCTACACTTAACCCAAAGTTTCAACCCGGTACTGTTTATACAGTTGTATATATTAAGAAAGTAGACGATAAAGTGGAATATACATTTAAATCTTCAAAAGGAGATGTAGTTGTAGAAACTTTCGCCTCTTGTAACGAAGCAGATAATTTTATTGCTGAAATGAGAGGCGAACAATTACCAAATTACGAAAATTTTTATAAAAATCTTAAAAGTTAAGGCCCAAACGGACCAGACTCGGGGGCTTCGGTATTGCCATAGCCTCCGTAAACATTATCGTAATCAAATCCAGAGTAATCAAATATTGCTTTAGATAATTCTTCAAGATCACCGTCATAAGATTTAGGTGCTGATCTGTCTTGCATACCATCAGCCAATACCCCCGAAAACTTATCATCGTAAACTTGATCACTACCCCCTTCAGCACTAAGACCGGGTTCAAAACTGTAGTCGTAACGTTTAGCTTTTATCTGCCATACGTAATGACCCATTAAAGGGTTAATTCTTGCAACGTCCTCATCAAGTCGTTCAGTAATTTCAAACTTTTTACCCGTTCTTGGTATAGGTCTATCATCACCAAACTCAGTTAATTCAATTATATCACCTGCTTTAGGTTCTTGCAAGTAGCCAAACGTTTGATAAAATGCACTTATGTGTATATAACCAGTAAATTCATCATCAGAATCAAAACCATACTTCTGCAAAATGACTGCATTTTCTTGAAGTTCAAGTAGTATAATAATTTGTTGTGGGTTGGTAAACACTTTAGTAGGTTCTTCACCGTATATGTTACCAGGACCGGCTTCAGGTATACCATCAGCTGATAAAGTGTTGTATGGGTTTTGCCAATAAGTTACTCTCTGGCCATATAAACATATTTGTTCAAACCACCAGTTACTGATAACCAATCTCTCACACTCAGTGTTATTCTTATCAGTAAATCTAAAACAAGGATTACAATCTTTTGGCTTTGGGTAGATAGAACCACTACTATTAGGTGTAGGAACACCAGGTAAAAACCCTGGCATGACCTGATTAGTACCTGTATACCATGCAATAGACATTATCTTAAATAACTCCTTTTATTCTTGTTAGTTCTTATAAGGTAATACCTACCGTTAGGTTTTACCCCAATAGCTACACCAGATTTCTTTAAACCTTTTGGACGTCTTAAATCCCTTACACCGAAATGTTTTGATAATTTGTATGCGTCTTGCGGACTAATGTATATGAATTTAGGACCAGCAGGTTTTTGCATTACTTTAAAGCAATTTGGTAGTTCAGATACTTTTAAATACTCTGGTACGGTAGTAGCATGCTTTCTCATACCAGGGTCTCTAACTACCGCGTGTTGTTGTCTATGATTTACTTTATTAGAATTAAAAAATGACTCATTATAAATGTCATCATAATTTTGATTTATAAGGGTATGTAGTTTGTCGATGTATTCTGTATTTCTTAAGTACTTAAAAGTCAGATTACCAACAGAAAATTCACCCACACCTTTGAGACCTTCTTGTCTCATCTTTTTAATTTTATGAAATACCCTTCTACCGTAATCATAAAGAGCTTTTGACTTGTTAGGATCGGAAATCTTTTTAGTAAGTTCTTCTAATTTATCGATTACGAATTTAAAATCTTCAAATTTCTTTTTTACATCATCATCATTAATAGTTGGTGGGTTATATTTGGGTTTTTTTACCCAATCACCGGACTTCAATGAATATAAACCTGTTGATACGTGAGGTTCTTTTGTATCTTGAAAATATAACTCAACATCATGACCTTTTATTTTTATATCGTGCTTTGTATTCCAGATAAAACGTATACCGTCTAAAGCTGCTTTGACCAAATCGGTATCATCATCAATTTTTTTAAAATCTAACAACACGTGTACATCTAAATCACTTTTAGGGGTGTAGTTATAATTAGCTAAACTACCTGTTAACTGTATATCATCAATTTTAGGTAATTTAATACTAACATCATCTAAAAAGTCTTTAGTTATATCAAGTAATTTCTTGCGTAATGCAGGAATCATTTTATCCTTGATATAAAATTTTGGACTTAATGTATCGTTATAAAACTGCACAATAATATTTAAGCAAAAAAAATGCCTACCAAGCGCTTGGTAGGCATTTTTGAACTATTCTATTTTGTTCGTTTAACCATTACGTTGGAAAAACTCCTGATTACCACCTTTAATCTTGCTTTTTACAACGTTAGCGGAACCTTTAACTGATGTAGGGTTACCCTTCTTCTGATTAACCAAAGGATGTCCTTCATCACCGTCATCACCGACTTTGTCAGTAACTTTACCGTCGCCACCTTTGCTACCAACATTACCGGTAACAGATGACTTGACTTTATTATTACCTCCAGAAGGTTTTTCGGGGTTACCTTTCTTCTGGTTAACAAGAGGATGACCTAAATCTTCTGCTTCAATTTCTTCACCGAAATAGTTGAAGTTTTCTTCATCTTCATCTTCCATTTCGTCTTCATCAGCTTCTTCGTCCTCGTCTTCTTCCATCTCTTCGAATCCAGCCTGTTCGTCTTCATCTCCAAGATCACCTTCTGGCTCCATATCGGCTTCATCATCGCCGCCTTCTTCGCCACCGCCGAGAACATCCATGAGAACCTCATGAAGTTTTTCTGCTAAATCTTTGTCAATAGTGATTGTAACCTGATCTTCGCTAGCTTCAATATCGTCGCCGCTATCATCATCACCGATGCCGAGCTCAACTGCGTCGAACTGATCTTCATCCATCACTTCCTCGTATAAACGATCAAAAATAGACTTATTTTTTGCCATACTATTATTTATATTCTCTTTTGCAATTTTCTTGTTTTCAGCTTTGAAATATGTATCAGCACCTTCGTCAGACATCTGTTTTACATCAAAAGCATTCTCATCACTAATAGAACTGTTTTCAGGATCTAACTCAGTACTTTTAAAGTTATCAGAACCAGCTGGTCCTGAATTCTTTTGAACAAACCCTTGAGTACTCGCATCATTACCAACGGGAATGTTTTTTACACCTTTAGACATTGAAGCATAAGTTTTATCTTTAGCTTTTCCTGGCTTAAGTTGTTGTTTAGCAGCAGCTTTACCGGGAGGGTTACCTACCATTGCAGCATAAGCTTCTTCGATTTGAATAAGATCTCTTTTTCTATTCATGACGTTTAATATTTAAGTAATTTTCTGCTAATAACGACATATCTCTGTCGCCACGTGAATTAAATGATTCTTTTTTTAAATTTTCGTCTCCTTCCTCTTCTTCATCTGGATCATCAATATTACGGCTTCCTCCTGATGCTGGATCATCTGGCGTAACTTGTGCAAATCTTTGAGATGTCTGACCGGGTGCTTCTGCTCCCATAGCTTCATCCCCCCAACTTTCAGGCTCTTGATTAGGACCAAGATCTTCTGCGTTTTCTTCTCTAGATATATTATCTAATTCGTCTGATATTTTAACTAATTCTTTTTTTGGAAGTTCAATTAAACTACCACCAATATCAATTAGGACTGTTTTACCAAAATCTTGAACAATTTTACCTATTTTTATATTATTACCTAAACCAAATCCTCGTCGTATATCGTCTAATGAAGGTTTTACGGTATATGTAGCAAATTTACCTTCTGTAGTTTCATAATCCTCATCATAAGATTCCTCATCTTCATAATTCTGAACCGGGTTTTGATCTTCTTCTTTATCAGCTAATTCTTGACCAAATGCACTTGACTGTTCGTCTTCTTCTTTCTTTTTTAAATCAGCTATAGCATCTTGTAAGGATTGACCATTAACATTACCATTTATATCAACATAAAGATATATTTTTGCTTCTTCCATGGATCTTGGTTTGTTTTTACTCAATATAACTTCATTGGTTGGTATACCATCAATTTTAGTTCTTACTTTAACAACAGACCAACCTAATTCATTAAGAGCTTTAATTGCTTCCATTTGAGGTCCTTGAGCTCTACTATAAAATGGTTTAGATCTTAAATCTGGTCTACTTCTAGAAGGTAGAACATTTGCTCCAAACCCTTCTTCGTATAAAGATGAAAGGTTTTCTAAATCTCTTTTACGATTCATGACTATATTTATTAATTTTTTAGTTAAATATTAAGGATATGAAAAATACCCGCGATTATTATTTGGGTAATCCAAACTTACCTACGGAGAATACTCAGTTTGAGTGGTCTCCTAAAATGATTAAGGAGTTAAAAAAAGCAAGTCAAAATCTTCTTTACTTCGCTGAAAATTTCTTCTTCATAGTTAATCTAGACCGTGGTAGAGAAAAGATTGGTCTTCATTCTTGCCAGAAAAGAGCTCTAAGAGGTATGAGAGATAATCGTTTCTTTATATTACTTGCCTCTAGACAGATTGGCAAAACAACTATGATGACGATTTACACGTTATGGCATGCTTGTTTTAATAACGATCAACGTATTCTTATTGTTGCTAACAAAGAGGGTACTGCTAAAGAAATATTTTCACGTATTCGAATGGCGTATGAAGAGTTACCTAACTGGCTTAAGCCAGGTGTAACTGAATATGGTAAAGAATCGATGAAGTTAACTAACGGTACCTCAATAGGTATTAGTACTACAACCGGGACAGCTGCTCGTGGTCAATCTATTAACGTACTAGTGCTGGACGAGTTAGCATTCATTGAACCTCATTTGGTAGATCAGTTTTGGAAATCCGTTTTTCCTGTAATTTCATCATCGAAAAAGTCTAAAATTTTTATAGCTTCTACCGCTAACGGTACTGATAACTTATTTTATAAAATTTGGAATGGTGCGATTGAACATAAGAATGGTTGGGGTTATGACAAGATTTTATGGGATGAAGTACCGGGTAGAGATGAAAAATGGAAGTTCGAAACTATGCGTACTATCGGTAGTGAAGAAGCTTTCAATCAAGAGTTTAACTGCCAATTTATTTCAGCCGGTGAAATGGCTATTAATGAAGAGTTATTTGAAACTCTAAAAGTTAATTGTCAAAAACCTAAAATCGTCATGGATGAAAACAATTATAAAATTTGGAGACAACCAGACGATAATGGATTATATGTAGCAGGTGTTGATATTGCTGAAGGTGTTCATCAAAATGCTAGTGTAGTTCAAATATTAGACATAAAAGATCTTAGTAACATTGAACAAGTAGCAACATATTGGAGTAATACAATAAACCCTTTTAATTTTACTAGTAAATTACATGAAATATTGTTGCAATGGGGTAGTCCTCCAGCATTAATTGAAAGAAATAGTTGTGGTGCTCAAGTAGTTGATCATTTATATCATACTTGCCGTTATGGTAATATAGTTTCTTTCGAAGCAGGTCAAGGAAAGGCAAAAAACAATAGATTAGGTGTAATTTCTCACACAAATACCAAGTATAGATGTGTGATGAATATGAGATATTTTATAAATGAGTTACAATCAGTTAATATTCGTGAATTAGAGACATTAATTGAGATAAAAAACTTTATTAAGTATCCTAATGGTAAGTGGGCAGCTAAACCAGGTGTCGATATGATGGATGACCGGGTTATGTCACTAGGATGGGCTCTATTAATATTAGATAATGATGTAATCCAACGTTATTTTGAGGTTTTACGTTATGATAATAATGGTAGACCTGCTGAACTTAAACGGTATGACTACGATTACGGTGGTTCTCTTAACAAAAACTTGTTTAGTTGGGGTGAAGATAACGAAGAAGAAGAGTTAGATACTATAGTTTTTAATGAAAAAATGGGGTTAGATGATAATTCTGAGTTATCTTGGATGAAACAGAACGGTTGGGTTGGAGTTCATGACTTTCAAACACAAAGATCTTTCACACCCGCTTCTAACTCTTGGTTAGTTTAAATATATTAAATGTCAACAAATTATACACAGTCACCTTTTAATAAGGAAAGAAAGGATAAATTTGTGTTGGTAGTACCGACACCTAAAGTATTGAAAGATGACGTGTCAAAAACTGTAAGAGAAAATAAATTCGTTAATCCTGATGCAGTTCAGTTTTCGATTTACGGTAGTATTATACCAGAAGTAAGTGTACCTGAGGTAGAGGTTAGATATTCAGGTCAAAATTTACACGTAACTAGTCATAATAGACCAACTTACCCGCCAATTGAGGTAAATTTTACTATTGATAATAGATTTAGTAATTATTGGTTCGTATATAAATGGCTAGATAAAATGCAAGATGATTATAAAGGTTATTTCAACCCTGATAAAGATTATAAAGATGGTACGGTTGTGGAAGACCTTTATATGGCTAATTTTACCATCTATGCATTAGATGAATATAATAAGAAAGTTGCTCAATTTGATTTCACTAAAGGTTTTCCTACAAGATTAGGAGGTATCAATTATTCTTATAGAGATCCGGGTGAGATTGAATCTTCATTTACCTTAGCTTACAGTCAATTCACAGTTAAACTTCTCCAAGTCTGATATATTTATTTAAAAAATGCATTTTAGAATTTCTTATCTAAAAATGCATAAATATCAATATGGCACGGAGAACTATACAAAGTCCAGGTGTGGAAATCAATGAAGTTGATTTGTCCTTGCGTCCTGCAGATAAAATTGGGACAAATATCTTTATTACAGGTTTCGCACCGGAAGGACCTAATGATGAAATTGTACAAGTATCTAGTTTATCTGAATTTACTCAGATTTACGGTCAACCAACTAACCCAGCTGAACGATACTTTTACCACACAGTGGCTCAATCTTTTAATAGTAGAGCAAATATTTTAGTAAACAGATTACCATATGGTACTAATCTTGGTGAAGGTTTTACTAACAAATATTTTGCAACTGTTTACCCAGTAATACCTATTAATAAGACAGGTTACGATTTAATGAGAGCTGATTCTACTCTTGAAGGTTTACTTTCCGCAAACATTCATTATGATCAAACAGACTCACAATTTTCACCTGCATCTGCTGGTGATAATATAATTTACTGTATCGGTAAACCAACATTCGTTACACTTACCCAGGAACAATATGTAGGTATTATTGACGATTCTGCTATTTCTTGGAGTGATACACCTGCTATAGCAGGTACATTTACAGTAGACAATGATCATACATCAACAGTAGGTCAGTTATCATCATTAAACGGAGCTGGTATTATTGTTCTTAACACAGCCAAAACAACAATTAACCAAAAGTTTGAAGGTTATTATACGTCTATTGTTGATAATACAAACTTATATGCATCTACAAACTATGATGATATTGTAAGATTTACAATATCTAAAAATGAAACAGATACAGTACAAAGTTATAGTTCATTAACTGACATTCCTCAAAGTAGATTAAACTTCAAATTATCAGCTGATTATAATTCAGAAGCAGTTCCTGCTAATATTTCACAGACACAGGAACGTATTGTTACTTTTGAAATTAATAAAAACCAGTTTGATGATACTTTGGTATTTGGTTTATATAAGTTACGTCAATCGGTCTTTTCACCTGAAGTAACTAAACTTGATTATGTGTTAGAAGAAGGTTATTTTGGTAGTATAGATTACTACAGACAAATTAACAGCCCTAATGGTGGTCAGCCTATTAGTTATTACTTGCCTCAGATACTACAAAATAACAGTGTTAATATGGCAGTTAAAATTAACCCTAATATTTCTGGTAGGTTTGATGGTGCTGAACTTAACGATGACGGTACACCTAAGAGAAAAGTAAGAGTGTTAAATAACCAATTAATTAACAACGTTTATACAGGTAGTGATCCTGATGCAACGTATTTGCAGATCGTTGGGTTAACGTCGGATGACGTAACTCAGGTAGCTAATGGTACAGCAATTAAAGATAGTTCTCTTGGCACTTACGGTACTTCATATAACATGGGAGAAGCTGCTGCATTACCAGCTGCAAAATATAGTACTACAAAAGCAACTAATAATAAGATTGGTAGTATACCCGATAAGTTAGATCGTGTTTTTGATAGAATTGCAAATATTGATTTGTTTGATATTGATATTATTCCCGAAGCAGGATTAGGTACAATTCACACAACAGTCAAATACACAACTGTTTCAGCAAATAGACCAGATAACAATGACTATTTTGATGACAGAGATAGTGTATTAGGTATCAACGAATTATCAGCAACTGGTATTGAGTTAACATCAAATGCATCTAATTTAAGAAGTGCATGGAATACAATTCAAACCAAGTTTATTAACTTT
>Ga0196901_1001538_pt1 | contig 11565 bp, 10 predicted proteins | sample CB_VirMetaG_FD_169099 | JGI IMG/M metagenome (GOLD analysis project Ga0196901, IMG submission 169099) | Freshwater to marine saline gradient viral communities from Chesapeake Bay - CB_1504_1 Viral MetaG (v3) (version 3) | ecosystem: Environmental > Aquatic > Marine > Coastal | place: USA... | reverse complement strand
GTCAATTAGATCAGTACTTGCAGGTTGCTAATTTAACCAATCTGTCATCCGATTTAATTCCAAGTGCAAACGTCACCTACGATTTAGGATCACCTCAAAGGTCATGGCGTGATTTATACCTAAGTGGTAACACAATCTATGTTGGGGGCGTAAAGTTATCTGTAACAAATGCAGGTGATTTATTTGTCACTAATGCAAATAACGAGCCTGTAAAACTTATAGCTAAAGAGATAGAAATAGGTTCAACTGGCAACACGACTACTATAAGTTCAACTACTAGTGGTGGCGATACAACTGTAGTTACAAGAAACGAGCTCGACAAATATCTTTTAGTAGCTAACAATAAAACCATTAGAGCTGGTAGCGGAGTAACGGTTTCTCAAAACTCCAGCACTATTACTATCTCGTCATCGGTAGGTGGCAGTCAAAGCCAGGCCAGCCAGAGCGGTAACACGTCTGTAGCCAATACTATAACTGTTGGCAGTCCATCTGACGGATCTTGGACTACACACGGTGCCTATCAGGGGTTCTCTAACACACAAACTGTTACAGATGTCATCGATGATCTGAATGAAGTTATAGAAAATGTTAGAAACGACACGTTTGTAAAAAATGTCTCTTTTACTGGTACTCCGCTGGCAGGAGGTGCAGGGTTTACAGTTAATCTCACCTTAACTACACAAGGTAATCCAAACAAATACGATATTTACTGGGGCGATGGTACGTCTACTATAGCGACCACTGATACAACTCCATCACACACTTACAGCACTAACGTAGGTAGTCCGTTTACTGTAACAGTAAGAGCATATAACGATGGTGGTGGAGGTTCTGGTAGTGAAGCGAGCTCTACTATAGCAAACTACGTAGTTGTCTATACTGCCGATCCAACTGCTTCGTTTCAAATCTATGGTGCTAGTACAGGTGGATCACCCATAACCTTTGTTGATGACGGTTCACCCGTATATCTCGAGAACAACTCTACAGAAATAGGTGCTGCTACCATACAATATAGGATTACGTGGGGTGATAGTAGTAGTGATGTTATAATAACAAATGATTCTGCATCTGGGGGCTCAGCTGGTAGTAGGTTGCAGCATACTTTTGACACGGCTGCTGAGACAGAGCAAACTTTTACAGTAAGCATGAATCTGGATTCTCACTCTACTGCTAATCCATCTGTGATTCCAGTTTCAGCTAGTCCTGTTACAATAAAGGTGTACGACACCCATACACCAGAAACATCACTTAGTACTACAAGCGGAATAAACGAAGAAGCTAGCAGTGGGTTGGTTGTAACTGCAACTAACAATACGGAAAACACTATAGGTAGCTATTCAGCATATGGAATCCAGTATTTGTGGACATGGGGTGACGGTCAAACAACAACAGTAAACGCAGGGTCTGGTGCTAGTGGTGATACTGGTAGAACAATCAATCACACGTACACGTTAAGTGCATCTGATCAAGCAAATGGTAATTCAGCTGACTATACAGGTAACCTAAGAGTAATTAGTAACCATACTCAGAGCCCGTTTATCAGCTCAAATTTTACAGTGCATGTAGAGCCAGATGTAAGAGCATCAATTAACGGCACATCAACAACGTCTAGTCAAAAGGCCTCAAATGATTCCACTCTTACATTGTATAAGCAAGCTGACTTGTCTGGTGCAAATAGAGCAATAGTTACTGTAACTAACACAACTCAAAATGCAGACAGTTACTCATACGTTTGGGGTGATGGTAATGATGATTCTGTTGTTGAAAATGGTAGTGCTGCAGGAAGTATTGGAGCTGCAATTACACACGATTATCAATCAGCGTCAGTAGGTAATTATACTCTAACGATGACTGCAAACGGTACTCCTGATATTACAGCTCAACAAGATACTGATACAATTACGTTTACCCTAAAAAACATTCCAGCCGCTCCAGCTGGACTCAGTAGCAAATCTCTTACTCTATCGACTTCAGCACAGGACACAAGTAAACTTGCTTCTGGATTTACGGATTACACTAGTGGTGCAGTAAGCGCAGGTGATAGTCTAAATACATCTACTGCTAGGAGATATGATACTACTACTAGCATCTCAACAGATGTTGTTAGTGACGTTTATGATGCAACTACTGGCGCGCTTACAGCATTGTGGGATAATAGCGAAGATGGCTCTAAATCGTTTTCACTTTCCACAGGTGAAACTGGTACGTTTACTAGTCTTGTGGTTACTAGCGAGGGCGATGCTTACAGTGAGCTGTCAACGACATACCCACAGAACTATTATCAAGTATTCACTGCTCGTATTACCAAAGATATCTCTAGTCAGCAAACTGGAGCACATCGAGCCAAACTCTCACATTCAACTACTGGTGATACTAACGAGGTTTATATAATAAAAGACAATCTGTCGTCAGTTCCTACATTAGATATCAGTGGTGCTACATTAGAAGAGGATACTGCAGGATCTTATCGATATGTTTCCGGGATCCCATATTATAACAGCGGATCTCCAAAAGTAAGATTAGTAGGCTCAACAGTATCAAATTTAATAGGACAAGCATACTTAGACAGTAGTTCTATTGCAAGTATTACAAGCGGTACTAATGATGAAGGCACCTCAAGCTCAGCTGTTGTGTCTAATAGTAGAAGTTATAGCAACATTGATGGAGCAACTACAATGTTGTCCAGTGGGATACCTATCGCTGGAACAGGTGTATCGAGTAATTATGCGCTTGGCAGTATAGTCGCTGACATAACTTCGTCTTCTATAAATACAGTAGAGAGAATTGGTTTTAATATCCGTAATGTAAACGGAACAAGCTCAACCGTAAGTCCCACTACAAAGGTTCAAGTACACAAGGCAGCACCAACGTTTGATGAAGGTGACATAAGCGTATCTAATAGCCTTGGTTCAACATACAGTACCAACGCTACGAGAGTGTCGGGTCTTTCTGGGCTTAGCTCGTTTAGCGGATCAACAGACTTTTATGTTAATAACGCATGGTCAGGAGCTGTAACAGTAGCTGGTACAAGTGAAGCTATAGTAAGGTTTAACACACTTAAACATTTTACTACTGATCTTTCTACTGGTTATCTTCCCATAGGTCCAGATTTAAATACTGGTAGATCCGGTGCTCAATACTTTACGTTTGCTCTTAAAAGAACACTAGTAGCAAACTTTAAGGTAAGGCTAACTGGAACTATATCAGGATTGTTTATCGCGGCTCCTGGTACAGCTATTGACACTGCATCAGGCAATAACGGTTGGCTCAATGCATCAGTCCAGTATGCCGGTGCTGGTGTACCAGGTGCAGACACTGCTAATGGTGGTAATGGGTCTGATGGTTGTGCAAGTACTGCTGCTGATAGGATAATAGACGGTACCAGCTACAATAATCAAGCATTTACCTTGACATTAGGTTCAGAAAACTTGTCAAACGCATTTAACAACCAGTTGTTAGTTTCAGTCAAATTAGAAAGTGGTGATTCGCTCACTGCTATTTCTATTGAGGCTCCATAATGGCTATTTCTGATACTCAAAAATTAGACTTTTTGTGGAAAAAGCTAGGTTACGGTGTATCTAAAACAGATACCAACGACAACAAACAAGCTACCAACGAAAGTATAGCCAGTCCTCTTTTAAACAGAGGGGATACTATATGGGCTCAAGCTAATACTATTCCTGCCGTACAGCCAACTAGCAACACATCTTCTGTAACCGTATACACGGGTGCAGGAACTACAGCAGATATTACTGCTACAGCAGACAGAACTTGGAAAACCAACTTAGCAGATTGGATTCCACCTGAATTTGGATCTACATATCAGTTAAAAGTTTATATTGATAGTGTAAATTCAGGTAACCCAACATCAAACGGTACTCAGATATTTGCAGCTGGTAGTGGTAATGAGGATCAATGGTTTTTTGATTACCAAAGCGGTGTTCTACATTTTATAGGTACCAATCTACCTTCGGACATATCAGGAAAATCTATTTACGTATCGGGAGCTAGGTATACCGGTACTAAAGGTATGACTGTTAGCTCGGGTAGTGTGGTTAGTGCTAATAATTTAGGTACTGGAGCTAACGTATTTTCAAGTACAATAAATAGTACATTACAGTTTAGAACTATTACCAGCGGTACAGGAATTAGTGTAAGTACAGATAGTAATTCTATTCAAATTTCATCTACAGTAAATCCGGGTGCAGCTGGTGAGTTTGATTATGGATTTATTACTTCTACTGTAGGTGTACAGCACGATTACGGATCTTTAACTTAATGTCGATCGAGATTAAATTTAGAAGAGGTACATCCACCGAGCACAACAGCTTTACTGGTGCTAACGGTGAGATTACTGTCGACACTACTATAAAGACTCTTCGTGTACACGATGGCGTCACAGCAGGAGGTATTAGACTAGCAAAGTTTAGCGACCTTAGCGATGCAGCAAACCTGGAATACGTTACAACTAACATTGTTCCTGCATCCAACGTTTCGTTGGACTTAGGTACCTCGGAGAGAGCTTGGAGAGACCTCTATCTAAGTGGCAACACAATTACTCTTGGTGATAGCACTATATCTACAGATGCGGGTTCTGTTTCATTTCAGGATACTGATGGACAGCAAGTTCAGATATCTGCATCAACAGTAAAATTAGGCAGTGGTAATACTGCTATTATATTAGGTTCGTCGTCTGGTAACCTTTCAATAAATGGTGGAGACGTTACTCTTGCCAATGTTAGTATTACTAATTTGGTACTTGAAAATGTACTCGGGACTCAGTATGGTGGAACAGGATTAACTTCGTTTACACAGAATGGTGTTTTGTTTGCTTCTAATAGCAGTGTTTTAGGGTTTGTAACTGGTACGTCTGGTAAGGTAATGCAAGTTGGTTCCAACGGTGTACCAAAATTTGATGATTTAGATGGTGGTAACTTTACATGAATGAAAATGAACAGGTGTTAGAGACGTTCATTAAACAACAACAAGAAATGATAAATGATCTATCTCAAACTAATATTATGCTTAGCACAAAAGTCAAATATCTTGAAGAAAAACTAAAGGATTTTGACAAATATGATGCAATAATTAAGGATCTTAAAAGAGAAAAAATTCGTTTAGAACGAAAAGTGGAATCTCTAACCAACAACAATAAGACGTTGGGTGATCGAATTCGTAATGGTAACGAGGAGATAAAAGAGCTGGTGAAAGTTTTAGAAACAAAAAAACTTATAAATAAAACTAGCATTTCAGGTTTTTCCCACTCCGGTAAAATCAACCGTAACTAAGGTATTCAATCATGGCTTCAATAATTAAGCTGAAAAGAAGTACAACTCCGGGCTCGGTTCCAAGCTCTCTTGCAGCTGGTGAATTGGCGATTAACATTCCGGATAAGAAACTCTTTTCTTCAGACGGTTCTTCAGTATTTAACGTATCTGGAGATCTCTACAACTTCACTTCGTCGTCTTTTGCTCAAGGCTCCGACGCAGGTGCTACTCTTACCCTAACGGTAGATAACGAAAATTTATCTAACGACGCTATCCATCTTATTGGTGGCACCGGTACTAGCATTACCCGTAATGCCAATGGTTCTATTACGTTTGCTTCTACTGGTTCACCATCTGCCGACGCGTTGTCTTCTGCTGTAACGGTACAGTTGACTGGTGACGTTACTGGTTCTGCTACTTTCCAGAACGCAGGTGATACAGCTACAATTTCGACTACAATTCAACCTAATAGTGTCGCTCTTGGAACAGATACTACGGGTAACTATGCTGCTAGTGTTGCAAACACTGACAACAACATTGTCGTTTCTGGTTCAGCTGGTGAAGGTACGGCGTTTAGCGTTGGCTTGGCAGGTACGATTAGCTCAGATACTACTGGTAACGCTGCTACAGCTACAGCACTTGAAACGGCTCGCACTATTCAGATTAGTGGTGACCAAGCAGGTTCTGCATCGTTTGATGGAACTGGTAATATCAACATTGCTGTTACCACTCAAGCAGATTCGGTAGACCTAGGTACTCATACTACTGGTAACTATGCTGCTGCTGTAACTGGTACTACTAACGAGATCGAAGTTACTGGTTCTGCTGGTGAAGGAACTACATTCCAGATTGGCTTACCTAATGATGTAACCATTGGCAACGACCTAACCGTTACTGGTGCTGCAACTATCGGTAGTGACTTAACCGTAGATGGTAACCTAGAAGTCAACGGTACTCTGACTTACATTGATTCGACTACCGTAACTATCGGCGACAACATGCTTAAGTTGGCTAATACCAACAACGCCGATACCCTTGACATGGGCTTCTATTCACTGTATAATGATGGTAGCAGTAACAAGTACACTGGTTTGGTTCGTGACGCCACAGATGAATCTTACTATCTGTTTGGTGGTCTTGCTACAGAGCCAGGTCAAACTATTAACTTTGGAAGTGTAACGCTTGCCGAACTTAATGCAGTAATTGACGGCGGCACATTCTAAGATACAATGACGACACCCCCGTACATACGGGGGTCAACTCTACATAGAGGTTATCATGGCGTCTACGATACGTATTAAACGTAGTTCGGTTGCCGGCAAAAGTCCGAACACGTCTAATCTTTCTACGGGCGAGCTCGCTCTTAATCTTGCCGACAAAAAAATATTCTCATCCAACGGTACTTCTGTATTTGAACTTGGATCGGATTCATATTCTCCTAAGAAAACTTTTTACGTTTCTGCAAGCGGCTCGAGCGCATACCAGTTTTATGGAGCTGGCACTGGTGCTGATTTCTCTCAAGCTAATAGTAATCCGACTCTATACTTAACTAGAGGCGAAACATATTCGTTTAACATCATTGCGGCCGGCCATCCTTTTTACATTAATACTAACAACGCTACCGGCACAGGAAATCAATTTGCCAATGGTGTAATTGGTCAAGGAACTCAAGTTGGCGAATTAGTATTTACGGTGCCTATGAATGCACCTAACAAACTTTATTACAATTGTCAGTATCATTCTTCAATGAATGGTACAATCTACATTCCTAACGAACAAGATATAGATGCAAGTACGTTTCAAACTAAGTCAGAAGCTGTAGCTTCTAATAACGCTCTTGTATCCTTAATAGAAGACAGACTTCAGGTTGCTAATGTACAGCCTCTACTAGATCGCTATCTGCAAGTCGCCAATGTAAACTTTGGTACAGCCGGACAAATAATAGTCGTTGGTGCTAATAATAATAGTATAAGTAGCGACAGTACTTTAGCAATTGACTCTGTTAATAACAGAGTTGGCATTGGAACAGCAAACCCAGCATATCAAGTTGAAATAGAAAACACTGGCCAAAACGCACTGTTAGTGTTAGATAGAACAGACGGTGCAGCTTGTTTCATAGAAGGTCAGGCTACTCGCTCAGCATTTGGATCTGTAGGTGCTACACCTCTGGCACTAGCCTACAACAGTGCGGCAGTGGTCACAATCGGTGCAAATGGTGCCATTACAGTTAACCCAGATGGAGATGGATTCACGTTTCCAACCTCTGACGGAACAAACGGTCAAGTACTTCAGACTGATGGTAATGGCAATCTAAGTTTTGCTGCTGCTTCTGGAGGTAGTTCGTCACCTGCCAATACTTTTAGTACTATAAATATTGCAGGTCAAAATAGCATATTTGCAGAAGCTGCAGGTGATACGCTTACGTTTGTAGCTGGCGCAGGAGTAACTTTAACCTCAAATTCGGCAGCGGATAGTGTGACGATTGCAACTACCGTTCAAGACGACACAGTTGCAATGGCAATAGCATTAGGGTAATTTAACATGGCTAATACGTTTAAAAATTATTTTGCTGCAGATGTTGGTACCACTGCTAGTAACGTTGTGACCGCTTCTACTGCCACAACTGTTATTGGGTGCACATTAGCTAATAAATCTAATGATGCTATAACCGCCTCGGTCCTAGTTAATTCATCTTCTACAGACTATTATCTTATCAAAGATGCACCTATCTTAGTTGGTGGAGCTTTGGTACCTATTGGAGGAGAACAAAAATTAGTTTTAGAGACTGGAGACGTGCTAAGGGTTACCGCTAACACAGCTTCCTCTGTTGATGTTATAGTGAGTGTGCTGGAGATCACATAATGTATTTGGGTAACTCTCCTAAAGATCCCATATCAGTATCGACTAATGCACCTCCCGTACCTAAGGACGGTGACGTTTGGTTCAATAGTGCGTTAGGTGAAACATTTGTATACTATGATGACGGTAATACTTCTCAATGGGTTCAGCTTAACCCATCTGGCCAACAGGGTCCCGCTGGTCCTACTGGCCCTGCAGGAGCAAACGGCGAGGTTGCTAGAACAGAACTAGATGCGTATCTGCAAGTAGCTAACAGTACTAGTTTTGCATCCTCATCGCAACTCAATGCGTATCTGCAAGTAGCCAATGCTACAACCTTAACCTCATTTGATGTAATTACCACTGCTCCTAGCGGTAATGGCTCTCTAGTCTATACCAGTGCAAATGGATCGTTTACCTTTACACCTGCTGATGCTACTCAAGGTGGAGGCAGCGGAGGCGGAGCTTCGGTAACTATTTCTGATGCTTCACCCGGTAGTCCTAGTGCGGGTGACTTGTGGTGGAGTGCTAACACAAATCAACTATTCATTTACTATACTGACGTTGATTCGAATCAGTGGGTCGAAGCTACGACTCCAGGACCAGTAGGACCTTCAGGTCCCACTGGCCCAACTGCTAACCTTTCGAGCATAGCATCTAGTCTTATACCAAGTTCTAATGTAACCTTTGATCTAGGTTCCCAGTCCATGTCCTGGAGAGATTTATATCTAAGTGGTAACACAATATTCCTAAGTACATCTCAGATTACCTTGAACGCCAATGGTGGAATTGACTTACCAACAGGATCTCGCATGGGGGGTACCTCGATAGTGACAGACTTTGTTAAGTCATATCGATATGACGATACTCTTGCAATAAATACTGGTACAAAGAGACTTTATTTACAGGACAGTTATACTTTAAAAAGCATTCACGCTTTTGTTGACACGGCGCCAGTAGGCTCAAGCGTAAACACTAGCGTAAAGAAAAACGGTAGTTCATTACAAAACATTATTATTGCAGCTGGTGCTACTTCAGCGTCAAATACTAGTTTAAATCATTCGTTTGTTAGTGGTGATTATATTACTGTTGATATAACGCAAGTTGGTTCAACAACCGCCGGCGAAAACCTGTACATAGTTTTTACATTTAACTAAGGAGACAACATATGTACGCTCACTTATATTTTCCCGGCAATACTTCGACGGGAGCACAAATTCGAGATATTGTAAGGCTAATTACCAGTTGTACGTCCAGTACTGCAAGCCTCAGTGGTCTTGAGTTTATTGACACCAATACTTCTACTGTTTATGGCGGTAATAGTGGTTGGAGTCTTCATTCTAGTTCAACAATACCAACTAGCGGTACTACTGTCAGTACTTCCGGAGATTCTAATTTTATCCTTGAGGGTACAACAGTAGGTTCTAAAACCAAATATGCAGCTCTTTTTTGTAACGGCGATTGGAATAACTCGTCTGTTGTAACTGGAGACGACTTCGCATTTGGTCTCTGCTCGGTGCTTGATCCGGGTACAGCCACAGAAATGTTCGGGAACGGATATAATTCGACTAATTCTGCAATTGGTGACGTGAATGGAATTTGCGGAAACATTGAACATTCTGATTTAGGTATTCATATTTTTGTAGATGCTCGACGTATACTTATTCATGGAAAAGACGGTAACAATCACGTTTGTTTTATGATAAATGCAGAATTTACTGAAACAGCGACAACTACTGCTGAAAGTCTAGTACCTGTCGCTCAGCTGTTTTGCTGTGACCAAAACCGTAATCATGGTGGCTATCAAAGCGCTTTGTACAGAGGTAACGGAATGTGGCAATCTGCAACTACTTCTTGGCCTTGGATTCAATTTTCCGGATCAATTTTCTCTTACAACCCTACGTACTACGGCAAGCTCCGTTGCACTGGGTGGACCTCTGGCAATCCAAACGATTGGTTAAGGGGTGGTGGTGGAGAAGCTATGAGATTATCATCTAGATTAGATGATGGTACACAGTACGGAAGTACCACGGATGAAAGTACAGTGGGTAAGGGACAAAGCTACTACTATGCTTGGGGACCACATGCCAACGTGGGTACTGTTTCTTGTTGGGGGCCCCACGTTCATGATCCAGATTATGATGCAGCATCATCTACAGATTATCTTTGGGGCAGATCTAGTGCAGTAGGATATGATTCATCTGGCAATCCCGGACTTGCTCTTCATAAGTTTATTTGGTGCAACGACAACAATTTAAATCATGATGTATTCGACTTCTCCACCCTAGGTAATTTTTGGAGAGTAGCGGCAGGTCTTGGAACAACTGGAGACACGGTCACAATTGGAAGTGATGTTTATGTATATCTTAATACTCACGATGGCACTACTATTTTACCATTGTCGGCACTGTTAGTTAAGAGAACTTAAAATGGCTGCTTTGCAAATCGAAGTATCAGGTGTCTCCCAAAACGTAACGACACTTGTTAGTGTGGATAGCCCAGTTAGCGCTCCTACAACCTTATCCACCACTACAAATTTTATTTCTAATGTAACTAATCTTGTTACAGTAAATAATCCTGTAGTATCAGCTGCAACAGCCCTTGTAGGTGCTGATAACTTTCTTGGTAAAAATATTTCTAATATTATAGTAATTGAAGGACTTGGTACTTCACTTGGGGGTGCAGTAGCCGAGCCAGTCTCTAAGGAAAGTTGGGAGTAATTATGCAAGTTACAAAATATTATACAAATAGCAATAATCAAATTACTCATGCAGAAGTTTCTCATACAGAAGCAGTAGGAGAAACTACAGGAACTGCTGTTGATTTGTTTCAGCTAAGATCACCTTTGGAAGAATATACCGAAGAAGCTGTAATTAAATCAATTGCAATAAGGTCAGCTCAAATTTCAAATCTTGTAAGCTCTGCAAAAAGGCAGGCTGCTATAGCTTCGCTTACCGAAACAGAAGTATAAGTTATGGCAACTAATTTTCCAGCAAACCCATCAAACGGCGATACTTTTGCTGGGTATACCTATGACTCTAATTTAGGTGCTTGGAAAACTACTACGTCAAGAATTGACAATTATCTCGAAGTAGCGAATAGTACAGGCTTTGCATCTAGTACTGACTTAGACGCTTACTTGCAGGTAGCTAATAGTACCTCGTTTGCTACTACTAGTCAGCTGGATGGATACCTACAAGTTGCTAATAGTACAGGCTTTGCATCTAGTACTGACTTAGACGCTTACTTGCAGGTAGCTAATAGTACAGGCTTTGCATCTAGTACTGACTTAGACGCTTACTTGCAGGTAGCTAATAGTACAGGCTTTGCATCTAGTACAGACTTAGACGCTTACTTGCAGGTAGCCAACCTTTCCAATATAACATCTAGTCTGATACCAAGTGCCAATGTTACTTACGATTTAGGCTCTACAACCAATTACTGGAAGGACCTTTATCTA
>Ga0196901_1001535_pt1 | contig 11573 bp, 22 predicted proteins | sample CB_VirMetaG_FD_169099 | JGI IMG/M metagenome (GOLD analysis project Ga0196901, IMG submission 169099) | Freshwater to marine saline gradient viral communities from Chesapeake Bay - CB_1504_1 Viral MetaG (v3) (version 3) | ecosystem: Environmental > Aquatic > Marine > Coastal | place: USA... | reverse complement strand
CTAAATGAAGCTTTTCAAACAAGGTTACAAACTCGTAAAATTGCTTGATTGTAGCCTCGCCTTGCTCATGAGATTGGAGAAACCGGTACGCCTCTGTGGACTTCTTTTTAAGCGAATTGATAATGTTTAAATGCTTATTTTTTAAATCATTATCGTAAGCCTTAAGAAAGTTTACATCCTCGTAATTTTCAAGCATGATCTCCTGGAGAGCCAAGTAAATTAGATATTTCTGTGTTGCCCTAAATTGCAACTCTAGTATTATTTGCTCTCTAGTCATCTTTTAAGGAAATATCGTGCAACTCTCTTTCCATTTTCCAGAGTTACCATGTCGGTAACTACATTTAAGCTCTGGTCTCTTAAATCCGCAATCCTAGCGGCTAGCCTAAAGCATCCAAATTGATTTAAAGCTTCTAGCTGAGTAATGGAATAACCGTTCAATAACCAGCCTTTAATTAGAGCGTTTTGTGAATCTGTGGCCTTCATATCTCAGCAATTTTTTCAATTAGATATTTAGTTTCAAAATAAACTGCCCAAAATTCATCCTCTGTAATTTCTTCCCATTTGTAAGACTCAAACCAGTAAAGGATTCTATTAGGCTTTAGCTTGATCTCCGGGTAAAGCTGAATCTCAAAGTCATCTTTACTGACATGGAGATGCATATCCTCATTTATGACCTTAATAAAATTTAGGTCTCCGACTTTAAAATACTGAGGCAATTCAATTTCCGTACTAACAACCTGAGTTGTCTTAATCTTAAAATTTTCCATAGGTGTGTTTTGGTTAAAAGGTTAAAGTAATTTCAAGCCAAGCATATAACCCAGCGCAAAGAATGGCGACAATGCCACAATAAAGTAAATAATTTTTCCAAGTGTTTTCATGAGGTGTTTTGTTTAAATGTTTCGAAATATCTAAATAATCTAATTAATAACAAAGATTTTATACCTTTTTTTCAATCATATTTTTCGATTCTGCTACATCGATTAGCTTTTTAACCTTGCGAAACTCCAGATTTTGATCCTCTGCGATTTCTTTAATCTGGTAACCGTAGGTAAACAAGGTTAAAATTCTGCTTATCTGCTGGTCGCTGAGAATTTGGAATATATTCTCGTCCATTAATTTCCTAGGGTAAATCTCGTGTAGCTTCATCTTGGTGTAGAGCAAATAGCCAACCTTTTGATCGTCCAATCCAAGTACTTTGGCAATCTTTTTTCTGGTAAATCCTTCCAGGTAAAGATCCTTTACTTTCTGCATTATCTCGCAAGTTTCCATAATCTCTCAAAGGTTTCGTTAAAAGGTAATTTTTCTTTATCGTATGTGGAGGCGACACCTTTTGGCGCCAAGTCTCCAGGTCGTTTAATAAATCTGCCTAGGTATAAGTAATTGTTCATTTTTTCGTTTCGATTATTTCGTTTAATTGTTTCCAAACTGATTCTGCATTTGCTCCCCAGTACATATCGCATTTTTCATCTTTAACCGGAGCCTCGGTAAAGTAGGATTGGTACTCGCTTGGCTTGGCCGTGTATCGGTAACAAGTTTCTTTCTGGGGACAATTAGTCCCCGGGCACATCGTGATATCAGGACTCATTTGCTTTTGTATGTTTTTTCGTAATAAGAATACCCATTTGTAAAATTTTGAGTAACGCCATCAAGCGTACCAGTTGAATATGCTACGGCAATTTGTCCCTCTTCCATCTCCTTGGCTTTTTCATACCATTCTAAGAAATCTCTAATTTCTTTTGGAGTCATTTTTAAGTACATGAGTTTTGTACCTAAAAATTGTACTGCTGTTTGTCTCATTGATTTCCGTAGTTTTCTTTATAGTATTTTTCACCACATTTGTAGTCAGTTTTACTTTCTATATATTCTAAATCAAAACCATCCCAAAGACCAACATCAAAGGCTTTTTCAATTTGTTGCTTTTCAACTTCTAAAGCTTGTTTTAAAATCATTTGCCACATCCATTTATCCTTTGGTGCTTGCCAAAGTTCTTGAAATAAATAATTTACTGCCGTCTGTTTCATTTTATCTGGAGGTTAAAGTTTTCGACTATCCTAGCGCCAATAATATTCTCGCCTCTTTTAATAGCTTCTTTAATTGCTACCTTATCAGCGGTTACCACGTTTTTAACATTCAAGAAAGCGCCTGGCAAAGCTTCTACAATATCAACCTCCACCGATTCGCTCCGGCGCAATGAGAGCTTAAATAAAGGACTTTCTATCTTGTCTATGTTACTTACAAGCATTGCCTCTCGAACGGCATCCTTGAGCCTTGTAATCGCTCGATCCTTGCTATCTTTCATTGCCTTTAATCGCTTTATTTCCGTGTCGATTGCATCAGCATCGCTCTGGATGTTTGCGATTACCTTGGCATAGTTGCCAGCCTTTACCTGGAGTTGCTCTTGGTTGATTACCAGCAATTGCTCCAATTCTGGAGTAAACTCTTCGGTTTCAAGTAGAGAGGCTAACTCTAGCGCCTCTCTTGTTATCTCATATAAATTTGCCATTACGCTAATCCGTTTAAAATTTCGTTTTGATCCTTGTTAAAATTGTATTTCTGCATCGCTTCTAAAGCTTGCTTTCTTTGTGCATCCGTTCCGTTTAAATACCGTACAATGTAAGCGAACTGCTCCTCGGTTGGCGCTACCTTAACCGGAGCCTTTGGAGTATGGTCGTTACTTGCATCTGGATCTAAATGGCTATCGTCTATTAATAGGAGACCTGAGAGCGCATACTTTCGAGCATATGAGCTGCTGCTTCCGAAACTTTGCGCAACGTCCATGCCTTTGCGATTTACATCAATGCCAGCTTGCGCCGTTACTGCTCTGCCTTCCATGTCTTTCTGGATGCTTACGGTTGACTCAATAAAAACAAGTCCGCCAACCTCTTTTACCTCATCCTCAATGATCAAGGTACATTCGTATTTTAATAGTAAAGGCTTTAATGCCTCCAGGATATCCTCGCAGTTCCGGTACTTGTATTTACCGAATGCGTTGAATTGATTTTTAGGAGCTTTTAACTCCGATTGGATTTGAATTAACTCTTTCATAGGTGTTTTTAGTTTAAAGGTGATATCGTTCAATTTGAAAACATACTTCGTAAATCATGGATTGAGTAGGAGTTACCTCATCCCAATCGTTTGTATCCTCGTTAAATTTTAGGATTGCCTTGGTTGTTTCAATCTCAACCTCTTGCTCTGAATCTCCGCAATAATCGTAATCCGGCTCCTCGCCGTTCTGCTTTACCTCGTAATGCCCTTGCCAGCAATACGCTTCGCCTTCGTACTCGAATAGTACTTCTTGGTCTAAATGCATTTCTGAATCTTCAAATAGTTTTCCCATAGGTGTTTGGTTTTTGGTTAACAATGAATCAAATATCTAACATAAAAATTAGATTCCAAACAATTACTAAAAATATTTTCAACACTTTGTCGCCTTTTGTCAACCAGTATTCCTTTTTGGTTATAACTTGCAAATAAAAAGCAATGGAGGAAACTGAGATTTTAAATCCGTTTGGTTTTGGTAATGCAAGCCGGGTAATAGACGAGAATCGAAAGCCAGCGGATTATTGGCAAGAGTTTTTTAACTTACATGAGGTATTAGTCGAAAACGAATTTTACGTTTTGTTTTCCGATGGTATCCTGGTAAAAAAAGGTAGGTCTAAATTTACCACAAGCCAGTACATTAAAGGAGATAAGTTCACCTCATTCCAAAAAGTTTATGCTAGAGTTTAGTACCCAGGTATCGGATGTTTTAATCGAAATCAAAGAGCTTTTGATTAGCAAAAATAAAAAGTACGGTAACTCAGCTCTGGAGCCGCTTGGAGTATTCAGCCAGTTGTCCGCAAAAGACGGATTACTGATTAGGATTGATGATAAGCTAAAGCGCATTAAAAACGGATCTTTAGACCGGGACGATGAGGATGTAATTAATGATTTAATTGGCTACCTAGTTTTATTAAAAATTCATGCAAACCAGGAGAGCAATTTTGATGAGCTTGACGGCTCCCACAAATGGAAAAGCGTAAAGGATAAGCAAGAAATGATTAAACTCATGAAAGCCAATTTAAAAGATAGCATTTAGTCCCAGATTTAGGATTTATTTGGGACTATATTACGGCAATTCTGCCATAAATTGCCAAAAGTGTAATTTACTGCACGATTTGGATGAATATCCGATCATTAACCTACTTTTTGCTTATTAATGTGCGGTATAATGCACATTTTGTGACGTTTTTGTAAAATATATTTAACCTTATCGGAAATTATCCGAATTGTAGACAGTTTGTCGACAGTTGTAACAAATTTATGTGCGTATTTGTTACGAAACCAAACCCAGAGGTTTACAAAACGCAAACTTTTGTTAACTCTTAGAATAACTTTTTACTAACGCCTAACGTGTGTATTTTCGTCACGGGTTGGAACTGGTATTGAAAGATATATTTATCGTCCACATAAGAAGCCTTAGCGCCTGGATCTAAATTGGAGTTGATGCTTGCGCCTAAATAAAATCCTTTGCTCTTCTTTATTATAGTCTCTGTTTTTGTCTCGATTATCGTGTTGGTAACTACCGGCAATTTAAAATCGTTAATAGCAGTCATTTTTAAGACTTCTCCGAGTACTTCACCGCTTATGCTTGTACTTCCATGCTCAAAAGGAAAGGATGCGTTAAACTTGCTTATTTTAGGCTTAAAATCTATTACTACGGTATCTCTCAAAACTTCCGTTTTTATTTTAGTTTTAGGGATGTAAACGGTATCGCTGGACGTGATGTATAGAGTATCAGTCAATCGCTCAATAGTTGTTTTGTAAACCGTTTCGAGTTCCCTTTTTGGGAATACAATAAAAGCTAAAATTACTCCAGCGATAAAAGCTAAAACCGCTATTTTGATGCGCTCATCGTCTAGTAAATCTTTCATTATTCGTATATATCTATATTTTCATCGTTTAATAAAATGCGTAATTGATCTCGAGTCTGTTTTATCGCATCGTATTGTCCATCCGGTAACTCCTCAAACTTTAACTTGGCTCGCATCCATTGGTCTAACTCCCACAACACAGAGCGCATTTTTGAGCCATTAGTTGCGTTTGCAAACTCGTAATTGTCTTCTGGTAAATCAAACTCTAGTACTGCTTTCATATTTGTAAAGTTAATTACTTTTTGTATATTAGTGTATCGGGTAGCAGCGATATAAGATACTAAAAACCAAATGCCTCATGGAAAGGGACTGCTACCTCTTGACTTGAGGCGGTTTTATTTTATGGAAATCTGGAAAGATATTAAAGGATTTGAGGGAATTTATCAAGTCAGCGACAAAGGTCGTGTCAAATCATTAAAGAGAGGCAAAGAATTGATAATGGTAAACGTAAATACTACGTTTGGCTACTCAAGAGTTAAATTATTAAAGGATAAAAAAGAATATCCTTTTAGTGTTCATCGACTTGTCGGTTTTGCATTTTTGCCAATTATTGAGGGAAAACCAGAGATAAATCATATTGACGGCAATAAAAAAAATAATCATTTATCAAATTTAGAATGGTGTAACCGTTCTGAAAATATGCGTCATGCTGATAAATTAGGATTAAGAGTAATGCTAAAAGGAGAAACAAACCCAAGAGCAAAAGTTACAGACCAAATAATTAGGGTAATTAGAAACGAGAGGAAAGGAGTATTTCAGAAAGAAATAGCCAAAGAATTTAATTTAAAGCAACAAACAGTTTCTAAGATTATAAATGGAAAACTTTGGCCTCATATTATTTAAAGATCCATCATTACGTTAAAAGGCAATTTTCCATAATCCAATGTTATACCTACTCCAATCGCTGGCTTTTTACCAGCTTTTGCGTAGGCCATTGCATAACTATCCTTATCTACTCCACAACCTACTTGCTTTCCAAATAGCTTAAAGTTTTTGCCTACTACAAAGTTAGTGTAAGCTTCAGTATGTCGATGTCCTTGGATAGTCGAAACAAGATCCGCTTTAGCTCTAGCAATTGCCGTTCCTTGCTCGCCGTGTACGTAAAGATTATCGTATAACATATGCTCCTCCACAAAATCCCAATAAGGAGTTTCCAAAACCTCTTTGTAGCTCTTAATCCATTTTTTAGAAATGCCAGCCGTGTAGGCTTTTCGCATTACCAGGCGATCGTGATTTCCAATTATAACAGTTGCCTCCGGGAAAGCATCTCTCCATTTTTTAATCCGCTCAATAGCGATATTTAACTCGTCTAATGCGCTTAATCCATCTGGATCTGTTTCGTGATAACTTGCAAAGTGATTGTCAATTATATCGCCAATAAAAACAACCTTTTCCGTTTTATATTTTTTCTTTTGCTCAATACAAAAGTCTAAATAATCGTCTAAGCAAAATGGCTCGTGTAAATCCCCAATTTCTAATACTCCCCCCCCACTACGAGCGTTTCGTAATCCTTGAATTAACTCAAATTCACTTCTTGTTAATCTTGGTCGAAATTCTTCCATTTAAGGTATGTTTATGTACGAGGTTTTACCCCCAGACCGGATGGCCTTTAACTTTTGCTTTCTGTTTTTCCCTTTGACATAAGAAACGTGTACCCAATCGGGGTTAAAGTCAGTTCCAAACTCCCAGATTAGCTGATCAAAATCTAGCTTGTTCTTTATGAAATCGAATACCATGCGATTCGTTACTTCGCCGTTGCTCCCGTCCATGTCGATGTCAATGGCTTGGCCCTTGCAATGCTGGGAGGATGCGCTGCCTTTTATAAAAGCGTTTAAAGCTTTGGAGCGGTAACCAGACGAAATAAAAATTGGCGTTTTAAAATGTTCCCGTATTGGCTCAAAAACTTTGTCCGCTAGTAACTTGAAATTCTCTAAATGCTCGGCGGTTGGCGTGTTGTCAATTCCATGACGTTTGGCCGTATCGCTTCGCGTAATTTCTGCCAGATTTAGGTTAGGACTTATTTTCATTGTTTGGCTTTTTAAATATCTTTTCAGCTGCGGTAATTCCTAAAGCTGCGGCGGATAATGCAGCAACAGAATAAACTAAAGGCTCGTTTTGATTTTTTAGCAAAGTATAAGACAAGGCGATTGCGCTGATAACTCCAACAAGGCGTTTGCTAGATGCTTCGCCGTTTTCGCTTAGAAATCCTTTTGACCATGTAAAAAATCTTTTCATCTGCCTTGACCTCTATATTTGCTTACTTTTTTGCCTTTTGGCGTGTTTAAATTTTTGGCTTTTCCGTTTCGCTTTTTTCCAAATGCTGACGGCTTAGAATTTGAGTTACTTCCCTTTTTCATTTTTTCGCTGCTCAAATAATGCTTTCTCGTTCTTGATTTTAAATACTAGCCAAACGATTGATAAACAAGAAATAATTACGGTTAGGAAAATATTTACATTCATTAAATCCAGACTCTGAAACACGTTGGCAAGGATTGCCGCAACCGTGGAGGGTAAGCCTATTTCGTCCTTTTGGAAAATATTCATTTCATTTAATTGCTTTTCGTTTAGTAAAAATAAGTCATTTATAGGGGAATAAAAAAAGGCTATTTCTAGCCTTCTAAATTGTTAATGGTATCCTAACCTTACTTTTCTTTTAAAGCCTCGTAAAGCGGCCCTAAAACAAGCACAGTAAAGCCTTTGGCCTTCACCTTGTCTTTGATTAAATCAGCGTCCGATTTGCTTATTTCCATGTCGCCCTCAGAGTAGTAAACTTTCTTTGCTAACTCGTAAAGTCTTATCGGGTCTTCCTTTTCCTCGGCTGCAAATAAGGCGTTTCCGACCATCTTAGACAAGTACATAAACTCGCCGCTTTCGTTTGTAATTTTGTTGCCTTCAATGTCAGTTAGGGCAATTGCTAGGTTTACAATCATGCTATTAGTGTTAGATTTAATTTCTCGGCAATATAGGAAAAGGCAAAATTATTGTCGCCGTCCCAAGCCAAATATTGCTCGCCGCTCATTGTTACGTTACCCTCAGCAAGTGTTTGCCATATAACCAACGGCATTTCTTCCGTACCTTCGCCGCTTGCGTTTAGTGAATAGTAGAAACTGCAAGACGTTGAAAGGTTGTCGTTAATAATGTAGGCGTTTAATAAGTTAGCCTCTTGGCTTTCGCCGTTTTTCCAAATTGTTACTGCTTCGATTTTTTTCATTTTTCTAGTTGTTTTATTTTTTTCTCTAGTTCATTTACTTTTTTTACTAAAATCTCAACATAGTTAAGAGACAAGAAACCATCTTGGTCTTCGTGTACCTGATTAGGGTAAATTTCTTGCATTTCTTGTGCTAAATAACCATAATGCATTTGCTCTTCTCCTTTGCGTTTATAAACGGCTAAATCTCCATCTCTTTCAATTATCTCTTTTAATCTAGTGTCAGAACTTGTTATAAAAGAGGTAGCCGTCACACTACTCGAAAAGGTAGCTGAACCATTGTTTAAGAATGTAAGTATTGAAGTTGCTGTAGTATGATTATATAAATATGATGAACCACTATTAGCAGACCAGCTCCATAGATTAGAACCTCCTGAAGTTCTTTGCCAATAGTAAGCATATTCTGCCCCAGCCGTCACACTACTCGAAAAGGTAGCTGCGCCTGTTCCATAATTTAAAGTAAGAGCATAGTCACCTGTATTGGCTGAGAAAAACCTTAAATCACCGCTACCTGTTCCAAATGTTCCAACTTTCCATCTAGCACTAGTATTGTCAGTCCAAGAAATTACTCCATCATAAGATGCTGAACCCCTGTTTAAAACATAAGAAGGAGTATTTGTTGAGCCTGTATTTGATACATAATTTGTAGCCGTCAAACTTCCATTCACCTGCAACTTCGCCCCATTATCCGTTGTCGTTCCAATCAGCACGTTGCCGCCTGAGGTGATGCGCATTCGTTCTGAGCCATTAGTATAAATAATCGCTGGAATTGTAGTAACACTTCCCCATTGAGTTTCGTTAGCACTTGCACTAATTCCAGCAGTTCTAACCCCAGCCGCCCCAAAATCAATTTGACCATATCCACCACTACCTCCGTTTATTTGTATTGCGGTAGAGCCTGAGGATGATATACCTAAAGTTTGTGTGTAAAATCTTCCAAACACATCAGGCGAACTTGTCCCAATCCCAACGTTGCCGCCATCAGTTACAATTAACCTGTTTATTCCTGATGTTTGTAAATTTATAAAACCGCCAGAAACATTACCCGCAATTATATCAACCCTACCTGTTCCTCCAGATTCGTTTCCAAATAAATTAATCCCTCCACCCCTATCAGAACCTCTTGCCCCGCCAGCACATATAAAAACAAACTTATTATCACTGCCATCTGATGTGTTAGATGTAATTCCTCTATCATTTGTATCAAATATAAAATTACCCCCTGCCGTCACACTACTCGAAAACCGCCCAGTTCCGTTGACATCTAGCTTGTAGCCAGCGTTGGTAGTACCTGTATTTATTCCAACATTTCCATCTGAGAAAATACGCATTCTTTCGGTATTACTACCAACCTTAAAATACATATCTCCGCCAACAGAATTTGAGCCAGTACCCGTGTTGATACTTGCAAAAGCAACTGTTGACGTGTTTGCGAAAATTATTTGGTTTTCCTCATTGTTTGCTCCAATAATAGTAAATCCGCTATTTCTGCCAAATAAATATAAACCACTTTGATTCGTATAATATGTTTGTGCGGTAGTACTTGCTGGAGTATCTGAACTGTATGATTTTACAATTGTTAACGCACCAATCAAATTAGTACTTAATGGAGTATTTGTATTAATTCCTACATTAGTACCGTTATCAAATATCTGACTATTCCCAATCGTAGACGTTCCCGTAAACTTAGGCAGGTAGTTAGTCGTGCCTGTTCCCGTGACTGGGTTAGTCAAAGCGTTTTGCTTAGAGTTAAACGTCGTCCAATCGGTACTTGATAACAAGCCGTTTTGCGAGCCGCTAGCCGTTGCAATTGCTAAGGTAATAGTTCCGCTTGTTGTTACTGGCGTTGAGCCAATAGTAACGCCGCTAGTCGCTGAGGATAAGCCGACAGAGGTAACCGTGCCAGTTCCGTAGGCGGTAGAATCTACCGAGCCATCGCCTTTAACAAACTGCGAAGAGGTGCCGCCCAATACTTGAGCCTTAGTCTTGTTTTCCCACAAACCACTTGCTTGCAGTTGCAATAAATCGCCTGTAGTTGGGGAGACTATTTTTACTCCCTCATCGTCATTAATATTCGAGCCGTAAGTTGGTCTAACTATAATCGCTCCGTTGTTCTTAGAGTTAACCGCAGCGGCAATTAAAACGATGTTATTAGGAGCAACAGGAGCTGTTGTTTGAAACCCTCCAGCACTCGTGGTAGAAGCATAAAGCAAGGCTCCTGCCGTGTAACCACTTGTATTGATTCCCTCTAACTCGCCAAAATGCATTACTTGGCCAAACTCGCCGTTGCCAATTGCCTCAGCAGTCACACCCATAAAATAGGTGCTAGGGTAAGTTCCATCAGCTAAGAAAGGAGCAATTTTTAAATGACCACTTGCTCCATCCGTCCCATCAAACCTTACTGCCGTACCTTTTGGAATGCTGGAGCCAGTCGAATTCTTTACATAGAAATAAGTATCTTGGCCAATGTGCTGCGTTGTGCCGTTCATTATCAAGGCAGCAGTACTCTTAGAATCGTCCCAATAAATCGTTCCTTGATCCGTAGGCGTATTTGTTGGCGTAGTATCTAGGGTAATAAAGCCAGCCTCAAGACCAAACTCTCCAAGCTCCACATTTGCAGTCGCTCCAGAATATGGCACATAGTTATTTGTACCTGGAGGATTAACCGGATCTTGTCCCTCGGAAACTACAAAGCCAGGAGATGCTGGTTTACTGCCATCTCTTACAACGCTTGCTCTAAACTTATTAATATCTACGTCTGCCATTTATGTCGTTGGTTCAATTCCTAAATCGTAAAGCTCAATTTGTGCCGTTCCAGTTCTGCAATTTAGCTGATAACTTACAAGCGCCCAATATCGTCCGTTATATAAAAACGATCTCCACGGCTGAATCTCTCTTCTCTCCAAAGTTGCTAAAACTCGGTAGTTTGTTCTCCCTTTTAAGTTAGCCAACTCTTGCACAATTACATCTAGCAAAGGTAAAGATTCTACTCCATCTCTGCTCCACTCTTCAGTAACTGGATTGCCAGCACTAAGCAACTGCATAGCCGATGCTGAGTTACTCGTAATTGCATCTCCAATATAAGTATTGTAATCTGGATGCACATTGGCATAAGGAGATCCGGTAACCGCCTTAACTCCTAACTTAGCAAGAGAAAGTCCAGCGGTTTTCTCAATCTTTAGTGAGAGGTTATCGTATCGTATAACGTAGCGGTTTGCCGTTCCTCCGTTGCAAATAAGCTGATAAAGTCTAATCTCCACCTCGCCATCAACTGGTACAAGTAGGTTATTAATTGCAATACTATTCCAAACGCTTCCAGTAGTTACCGCAAACTGCATTACTGTAACCGTAGGAGTCCAAGCAAAAGTCGTAGAGGTATCTCTAAATAAATACTGATTCCCAACCTTTAGCATTAACCCAACTGCATGAGTCCCCGCTCCAGGAGAAACTGG
>Ga0196901_1001534_pt1 | contig 11577 bp, 16 predicted proteins | sample CB_VirMetaG_FD_169099 | JGI IMG/M metagenome (GOLD analysis project Ga0196901, IMG submission 169099) | Freshwater to marine saline gradient viral communities from Chesapeake Bay - CB_1504_1 Viral MetaG (v3) (version 3) | ecosystem: Environmental > Aquatic > Marine > Coastal | place: USA... | reverse complement strand
TATGTTTGCTCGCAATTTCGTCAACCCGAAGTTCGATAGCCAGACCAAAGAACGTCTGACCAACTCGGCGGGGAATGTCAAAGAGCACTTCGAGGGATCGGGCGCACACGACTTCAAATACATCGCCAAGAAGTTGATGGCGGCAGACGATATTATCGAGCCTGTGATTGCAGCCCAGATTGCAAAGAAGGAAGCAGACGACTATCGTGACGCAAAGAAAGAACAGAAAAAGCTGAAAAAGGTCAAAGTGGCTAAGCATATCGCAGCCAACAACGACAAGGCTACTTTGTGTCTGGTTGAAGGTGATTCGGCTATGGGCTTCTTGCTCAAAGTACGAGACCCTTCCAAAATTGGAGCATATCCATTACGTGGGGTCATTATGAACACGTGGAATATGAAACCTGCGGACGTATTGAAGAACAAAGAACTGAGTGAGTTGATTGCAATATTGGGTCTTGATATCAACGATCCAAATAGTATCGATGATATGACATATCAAAACGTCGCTACGCTAACCGACTCTGACCATGATGGTAGCGGGCACATATCACCTCTGATCGTAGCATTCTTCTACAAATTCTGGCCTCGTCTTTTGACGGAGAGACGTATTAAAATCACACGCTCGCCGATCATGATTTCATCTAACGGCAAGCAGTCGAAATGGTTTTACACGTATCACGAGGCGAATGATTTCAAGCAAGACAGCAAGGGATACAATCATAGATACATTAAAGGTCTTGGGTCGTTGACTGAGATCGAATATGATCGTATTATCAACGATCCTGTATGGGATACTGTGACAGTTGACGACGCGTCGTTTTTCCAACTTATGTTTGGGAACGAATCCGATCTTCGTAAGGAGTTTATGATAAAATGAAGACATTAAAGCATATGGCAGATCTCGTCGGAGCTGCATTTGGACTGTCGCTGTTTGTAGTGATCAGTCTAACCATCCAACTACCGTGGCAGCAATTCATCCTATTGGGTATTTTTCTGCTGATCACCGTCTCTATGTGTGTTGTGATCTCACAAGCAGTAGAGCGTAAAATGGCGACTAGGACAGCAGATGCTAACGATGAGGTCGCAGATGAACACATTGGTTGATTTTTTCGAGGATGCTCCTGACGATCGATTGTATCCTGTATCGTCGATTGCAAACAATGAGTGGCGCGCGTTTGCAATGTATACCGTCGAGTCGCGGGCCATTCCAAACATGATTGATGGGCTCAAGCCAGTCCAACGTTTCTATCTGTACAGTTCGATCGTCAACTCGAGACGGGAGTTCAAGAAAGTCAGTGCGGTGTCTGGTGTGGTCTCAGACTACGGCTACAACCACGGCGAAAGCGCGGCTGCGGGTGCTGGCCAATTGATGGCAGCAGAATGGTCGAATAACATCTGTTTGGTTGAAGGTCGAGGGAGCTTTGGCACGAGGTTGATTCAATCCGCAGCAGCTCCACGCTACACCTATACAAGGCTGCACGACAACTTCTCCAAGTTTATCAAAGACATCGACTTGGCTCCTAAGCATTCGGATCCTGAGCACGAGCCGCCGGCATTCTACATTCCTGTGATCCCTCTTGTTCTTGCAAACGGTATTAAAGGGATTGCAACAGGGTTTGCAACTAATATCCTCCCGAGAGATCCTAAAGATCTCGTTAGTGCCTGCCAAGAGTATATCAGGACCGGTAAGATCAAGGCGAGAGTTGGTGTGAAATTCCCGCACTTCAACGGTAAAGTCGTTTACAGTGAACAGGACAAGAAGTTCTTCTGTTACGGAGCATTCGAAAAGAAAAGCAAGACTGTGCTGCTGATCACGGAGGTCCCTTATGGTATGGACCGGGAGGGGTATGTTGACATCTTGGACAAGCTCGAAGAAAAGGGTGATATTGTCAGCTACGATGACCTGTGCGATAAGAATGGTTTCATGTTTGAAGTCAAACTGAAACAACAAACCTCAGCAATGTGGGACGACGCGCAGATCGTTAAAGAGTTCAAGTTGGCTAAGCCGCTTTCCGAAAACCTGACTGTAATCGACCACAATGGCAAGTTGCGTGAATACGTCGATGAGCGTGATTTGATTGTCGATTTCTGCGACTATCGGACATCCATTCTACAGAAACGTATCGAGCTTCGGCTGAAAGAATTTACTGAAGAAGCGCGATGGTTGAACGTGAAGATGCAGTTCATCGAAGCCGTGCTTGATGATATAATCGTCTTCAAGAACAAGACAAAGGTAGATGTCGAAAAGCAGATCATGGCATCTACCGATGCAGTGTCGGACGACGTGGATCGTTTGTTGAAAGTGAACATTCTTAGTTTGACGCACGAGATGGTGAAGGAGCTCGCAAAGCAGATTAAAGAAGCAGACAAGACTATTAAGTATTGGAAATCAACCACGCCAAAGCAACAATTCGTGGATGACCTTGAGGAGATCGGTGAATGAATTTTTTTGTAAAGGTGTTGACAGACACGAGAACTGTGATTGCTGTCGGATTGTACGTCGACAGCAAAATTCAAAGCGTGACGGAAATGCTGATTGCTGCTAACGCAACCTTGGAGACTGTGCAACAACTGCTATCAGTCGATCCAGAGGATGTTACCAAGGTCAGTGAGTCGTTGAATGTCGGCGCACAAACGCTCGGTGAAGGAGTGGGTGACGGAGGAGCCGAGGTTATCAACCGCGTAGGCGAAGCGTGGAACAGCTTTCGGAACCCTGATGCTAATCAATGATTTACTTTGTAGAGAACCTACCACAACGTAAAATCACTCATGAACAGTTAGATCAAGCTCTGGTGGTTGCAGATGATATTCTGCAACTGCCAGAGGATACTATAGTTGAGATAACGTTCGTGTCAGGTGTGGAACGGTGTTACTGTGGCGATGCTGACGTCGAAGATGGCGTCGCTCAAATAACGATCAATCAAAAATTGAGAAAAAAAGATTTGATCGTGACACTGTTTCATGAGATGGTTCACATCAAGCAAATTATCGACGGTAGGTTGTCTATCGGCGAAGGTCGCGTTCCGTCGAAGTGGGACGGTGAAGTGTATAATGGCAGCTACGAAGAGCTACCATGGGAAGAAGAAGCGTTCCGCATGGAACAACACATAATGAATACCTTTGAGGAGAAAACAAATGGAATACACCGTACCCGTCGATGACGACACCGTCTCAGAAATCGTCCGTAAAAGCCTCCAGGAGATGATTGATATCAACCTCCGGGACGGTGATGATGACCTCGAAAATCGCGCTCTTATCGCGTCGATGATGATTGTGCTGGAGTATTACTCTACCAAGGACCAGTACGAATCGTTCGTCGAAGAAATGCGTGACGAGTTGATTGACTTCACTTCCTACGTCGAACAAGACATCAGCGACATCGAAACGGAAAACGATGATGATGGTTCACTGATCATCAATATGAACGTAACAGATGACGTTGCTAACCGTCTGGCAAGTCTCGGGGTCGAGTTCCTTATCATGAAGGAAGCGCTCGGAGCGACGTCGACTGATCAACTGCTTGCATGGGCGGAAGCAGGAAAAGGTAAATGAAACTCTGAGGGAGTTGTTGTAATGGCATCACGTGTGCAACTTTTGAAACAAAAGGGGTTGATCGCTCCTCCAAAGTGGCTTCCTCAGAATGTCCATTATGAAGTGATCATGGGCTCCGTCGCTTACGGTGTTTCCAGCGACACATCAGACATGGACGTTTATGGGTTCTGCATCCCACCGAAAGAAGATGTGTTTCCGCATCTTCGAGGTGAGATCAATGGGTTCGGTCGTCAGATCCAACGCTTTGAGCAATACCAAGAACATCACGTCATGGATGCTGAGGCTCGCCAGGAGTATGATTTCAGCATCTACTCGATCGTCAAGTATTTCCATCTATGCATGGAAAACAACCCGAATATGTGCGATAGTCTATTCGTCCCACAACGGTGCGTTCTATATGCGTCGAAGATCGGCCAGATGGTTCGTGACAACCGAAAGCTGTTCCTTCACAAAGGCAGCTATCACAAGTTCCGTGGCTATGCCTATGCATCTTTGAGCAAATTGGGTAACAGAACCACCGCGATGGGAACAGAGAAGAAAACTCCTAAGAATATCAAAGACATTCTTTCAAAGATTGACCCTAGCGATCTTCAGTTTCTTACAGACGAAAAAAACAAGCGGAATCTAACATAAAATCTGTGGTTATGCCTACTCCTTAGTATAAATAAAGGAAAAGGAGTAGGCATAATGCTCGAAGAACGTGTAAAATTGCTAGTACAAAATAGAATATACGTCTGGAGAAGTAAGAGAACCGGTAAGTTCTTGACTCTCTGTCAGAAAAGAGTTCTCGATGAAAGACTCACTCTATCGCAGATTGACTTAAATCGCTACGCGGAAGTAAGTTCTACGATAGAAGAAACCCTATACCGGTTTGCTGCCGATGATCTGTCTGAAAAGCTATGCAAGCAATGTCAATCAAAGCGAAATACATTTGTCAGTATAGACAATGGCTGGTCTACTTTTTGTTCATGTTCGTGTGCTAGCAAGTATAAAGTGGAAAATGGTATAACATGGGTGAACAAAGCCGGGTGGAAGCACAACGACGAAACAAAGAAAAAGATGTCTAAAAATCACGCTGACTTTAGAGGAGATAAAAACCCATTCAGAAGTGCTATACGCAAAGATCCTTCTAAGAGGGAAGAACTTAGCGCTAGGACCCGGAAAAGATGGGACTCATATTCAAGAGAACAGAGAAATTTGATACGAGAAAACTTTTCTAAAGCGCATATTAACAACCCTAGAGATTCGACTTCATATCATAAAAACCACAAAGCTGGTTGGTTTGAGTCGAACAAAACAGACGCAAAGCTGTTTTACAGATCGTCGTGGGAAAGAATGGTATGCGAGCATTTAGAAAACAACGCTAAGGTTACAACATTTCAAACCGAACCCTTTGCAATACCATACACCGACGCAGAAGGTCTTACACGTCATACAAAAGTTGACTTTTATGTCGAACACGTCGATGGCAACGCAATTATTGAAGTTAAACCCTCGGTTTTTGTTGACAAAGGCAATACACCGTATAAAATAAAAACGTGTCAAGAATACGCAAGACACAATCACTTACGGTTCTTTCTGATAACAGAGAAAGAACTCAAACACCTTGAGGATATATTATGACTACTCTTGAGAATCTATCTGATCACGAACTTTTGGAACTCGACTCGTGGTTTCAAGGGTTGTCTAAGCGCGAGAAAGATACAATGGTAAAAGGCACGGATGTCAAATTTGCGTACCATGTGGTTCGACTTGCGCTCGAGGCTCAGCAGATCCTTGTGGAACATGATCTTGATGTTGAAGCAAACCGTGAGGTCTTGAAATCTATCCGTCGTGGCGAGTGGAGCGAGGCAAAGCTACGTGGTTGGTTTGACGAGAAAGAAAAACAGCTCGAGGAGATGTATACCAAATCGACACTTCAACATTCTCCGGATGAGGAAGCAATCAAAGATCTTCTTATGCAGTGTCTCGAGCAGCACTATGGATCGTTGGATAATGCAGTAAAACGCGAAGTTCCAGTGGATAGATTGCTATTCGAGCTGAAAGCAGTGTTGGAGAAGTATGAAGGGCGCTAAATGCGCCCTTTTTCTTTTGTTATAGGAGGTTTCGATCCTTTTTAAACCTTTTATAATCAGACTGCGCGCTATTGACAGTATGTTTGACTGTCGAGAAAACACTCGGTTTGCTCATCAAACCGCCGGTGACTCTTCTCTTAACAGCAGTCGCGGCTTTGTGTGCAACGAATTTACCGAGCGTCGATGGGCTCAATTCAGCAAGAATAGCCTCTTCGATTGATTGCCACGTTTCATCTGAGATTTCTTCAAAGATAGCGGCAAGAAGATCGTTGTGTGCCGACTCTTCCAACTTTGCTTCAATCATTTCTGAAATCAGCGATTTGACTACGTCCCTTGACATGCTGTCCTCCCTGTTAATATTGTGAGATTCGTCCCTTACCCACCTTATAGCAGCGTGTTCGACGAGTCCACTAGCTTGTTCTGGCGTCATATTGAACCACTCGCCTTTGATCCGTAGGTAGTTGTACTCCTTGTGGATCGTCTTTTCCACCATCCTGGCTTGTTCGACAGGGACTTCTACAAAATGATGTACGTGCAGTTGTTCACTGCTCCCCGTCTGCAGCATCTGCAGACGGCGTTTAACGTTGCCGCTAAACCCGATCTTTTGTTTGCTCTGTGTTCCGATGACATATATAAACATATGCGTATTTATTGCGTTGACCTTGCGGACCAAACCTAGGAAGATATCAATACGATTGATGAAATACTCTAGGAGTCTTTAATGGCTTTTGCACCATATACTAATCAATACGCTAGCGGTAAGCCTCTTATCAGAGGTCGTATCGTGAATGAACTCGGTAACAACTACGAATTCTTTTGCGTTGACCGTACTCCGTTTGATGGCTATGACCATGCTATCTATGTGGGCAATTGCGGTGAGACCAGATACTGCAAAATTGTAAAGACACGGGCATATGTTGTTATCGATGAAGCTGCTGATGGCAGTCCTGTCGTTGAGAAATGGGTATTGAAATCACGTCGTGACTACGACGTGTAATCGGAGGGTCTTTGATGCTAAGCGATGCAACCTTTAATGGTATCTACGATGTTGTTTCATCCATTTTTGAGGCGCCAGAACGTCAACTGGTGATGTGGATCGAGCAAAACACGAAGTATTTTCAAGAGTTTGACAAATGGTATGCAGGTCTTTCTGCGACTAATGTATATCTTGATACTCAGGATCGAGAGCACGTCCTCGATATCATTGCAATGCATTTTTTGAAGGTTCGCTGGCCACGTGGCGGTGACGGTCCGGAAGCATATCGGAAGTTCATTGCCGACCTCAAACTTACAACGAATAGATATCAGTGGATTATGAAAGTCGAGTAGTTGACTACCAGCATATGATGTGTTATATTTGTTTTGAAGAAAGGAACAAAAATGCATATCACTGTTGATGCTCCCAATCCGTCACTGACCGAGCGCTTTGTTGTGTGGCTGTGCAACGAGCTTAATGTTGCTCCTGATACCGTTGTTATCCAAGGTGACGATGATATCGGTGATGGTATTCTCGGTCTGTGTGTCGATGTCTCTGATAGCGACTTTTTGATTATGGTAAAGACCAGCGATCGAAATATCGGTGAAGTGTTCAACACCATTGCACATGAGATGATCCACGTGAAGCAGTATATGACGGAGAATCTTGGGTGGTTTCTCGATAACAGATTTAGCATTCCATACCATCAGCGGTGGTGGGAAGTTGAAGCGTTCTCGAAGAGTCTTTCCTTCGTAGAGAAGTTTGCAAAAGGACTGTAGGATGAAATACAAAATTATCGTCGGTCCTACACAGATGAGAGTGGAACGGTACGAGCTTCAATCGGAACCGATCGATATTGATGATCGACACATTGCTGCTGATGATCTTGTAGCAGCTATCGCATACGATGCCGATCTTCATCCTGCTTGCCAACGGTACATGCAACTCATGTGGTATGTGAGGGGGATTGAATGGAAGCAACTTCGTGAGCTTTTGACGGACATTGTGGACAAGTATCCTACAATGCACTTCGACGGTCCGTCCTGGATTGTGTCCACTGTTCCGTGGAAGCAAGCAAAGTACGGTGAATGGTTCGTTGTGTCGAATAAGCTACGATGGTTGTTGAGGGGAGAGTATACTAATGGTGTTCGTAACCGACAAGAAGAGACATCTGGTGTGCCTTCCGTATAGTGTGACAAATCTCCATGTGATGGCTGATTCGCTGGGTATAGGGAGACACTGGTATCATCCGACTCCATACCCTCACTACGACATACCAAAAAGACGAATTGAAGAAATTGAGGCAGTCTGTAGGATTGTCTCTCCCAAAGACATAGTCAGAATATGTAGAGGAGAATAACATGAACATCCTAATTCTTAAAGATGGCGACGAGTTTCGCAAAGCTCAAGGTTGGCGTCTATTCCACGCGCATCTTGCGGGTCACTGGGAAGGCGATGAGTTTCTAGTTCGCAAAGATCGTATCAATGGGGTTGTCGGTCAGAAGCTGACAGCCGAACAACTGACTGAACATGTGAACAAGATGTTGGAGATGGTGTGATGTATATGCTTGGTGATCGTACGAACCTTTTCATTTACGCGACGCAAGAGCATATGCTTGAGGCTTGTCGTGGGCATGGTATGCGCAAGATGCAGATGGCGCAATACGCGCTCGTTCTGTCGGAAGACGTCAAGACTTGTCACATTGTTAAGGACAGAACTGGAACTTTCAATGAAAATAACAGCCATTCGACGAAAAAAATGCTGAAAATGATTGAAATTTTGATTGACGACGAGTAAAAGTGTTATAAATACTTCTAATACAACTCAAGAGAGACCAATGACTTCTACATTCACAGTATCCTCAATAGATAGAAATCAGGGACGCGGCGTAGCCCGTGCACTCCCTGTGGTCAGGGTCACTTCGACGTAAAGATACACTAACATCTCTACTTCAAAGCGACCCAGGATCAAAAATCCTGGGTTTCTTCATTTTCGGGGTTGACACTAAAGATAGAATCGAGTATATCTGAGGAACAAACAACGAAACGCTCTTTGACAATTTACTCCTTGTATGTTCTTAGGGGAAACCCGATGATAGAACTGAAACAGAAGAACAAACTGACGAATGTGTCTGAATGTTCCTTTGTTGAAGGTGTTCTTCGGGACACTGGAAATTCTGTTTTCACATATACTATATTGGTATAAAGTAGGAGACTGCACGGTTCGATTCCGTGATAAAGTGGTATCAGAGATTCGCCTGCGAAAGAAGGTTCGATTCCTTTGTTAGTATAGCTGAAAATAGAATGTGGGCCTTTATCCTAATTGGTTAAGGAGCGTTCCTCATAAGAACGGATATCTCGGTTCGAGTCCGAGGGGGCCTACCAAAAATTGGTACTGAGAGGGGAAGGTATAGATTCTCTCAGCTAAGTCACTCATGCATTCCGAGAGTAGAGCCGAACACGATATGGTACTGTATAGAGACGCTTTATAAAATTGCAGATAAATCGCTAGTTGCGTCCGCTAGTAGAGCCTAAGATAATTGCGGGTAAGGTTATGGTAACCAGGCAGCCTTCCAAGCTGTAGGAGACCGGTTCGATTCCGGCTACCCGCTCCAAAAATATGGGTCAGTTCAGCATTTAATGTTCGGTATAACACAAAGTGATCCAGTCTTTATGGAGAGTGAAGCAGTTGCATGGAGCGACGACTAGTCTTGAAAACTAGGCTACGGGTAACCGTACGGGGTTCGAGTCCTCCACTCTCCGCCAATATAACAAGAATGGGGTGAATGCCATGACTGATGAAGACATCGATATCACAATCGAAAAACCTTCGCGTGCCGACCGTTGGAAGAGATCTGTTGCAGCTCGACTTCGACGGCAGATTGCAAAGTTCGCAAGAACAGCACATTCACAGAAAGAAGAGATTGATGCGCAAAAGCGTGTTCAAGCAAAACGCCTTCTGGAAAAACAAAAGAAGCAAAGACGAACAAAAGTCGTTGACGTTGATTCCCAGATGGTGTAAACAGAATAAGTAAGATGGATGCAGCGGGTTGAAGAAACCATAAGACTGGATTGCACAAAATCGAGTGGGTCATTTAGATCTTAAAAAGACTCGTCTCTTTCACTGGAGCTTAGCAGTGAACGCAGCCGAACAAGCGACACTCGGAACTCAGGTGCAGCGTGGGGAATAATTCCTGCACAACAGAGTATAGATTGTGGAGGGGAAACCCGATGAAGCAACTATCCGGTCTGGTAAAGACTAAAACTTACCATCTACGACCTTATGGAGTGTGATAGATCATGAACGTAAAACCTCGAGACTCGCCGATGTGAAGTAACCAGTTGTAGATTAGATAGAGATAGTAGATAAATAGAATAGTGCTTTAACGAGTATCGACCTGAGCATGTCTTGAAAAGGCTCTTCTAGTTCTAACTGCATATCAACCGCTCGCGACGGAATGCTTTGGAAGCGGGAAGCCTGCGCGGCTGCCTTAGAGGTTCGAATCCTCCGATATGTAGTTACAACTAGGAATGTTCCCGTCAGCCCATCCTGGTATTGGGGCCAGACTGTTAATCTGGATGCTGCTGGTTCGAGTCCAGCGACGGGAGCCAAAAATTGTGCGTAGTCAGATCCGCTAAAGCCCTTCAAGACTTTACTAGTTTGGGCGATTATACTGACTCTGACCTGATGGTACCAGGTGACTCAGACGGGAGAGTACGTCACAGAATAATGCACCTGTTGCCGTCAGGGAAGGCCGCGGTCTGTCTAACCGTGAAGGCGGGTTCGAGTCCCGTCAGGTGCGCCATAGGTTCGATCTAGCTACTACTTAGAACGCCTTAGATGTGCGAGGTAGTCGTAATGCTAGACGACATTCGGTTCGACACGTGAGAACCAGTAGAATTCGGGGCCAGGGACTGCTATGGGGTGGTCACCGCACTTGCAATGCGGAAATCAGCCGGGATCGTACCCTCGGTGGCTCCACCAATAATAAACAGGCGAAACTGAGCCCTGAACATACTGTTTGAAGTACCGCGGATTTAGGTAGTAGGGGAGCTTCGATGGAGTGCCGCGGTCGAACCTGTTTATACTATTTCTGGGGCCTTAGCTCAGTTGGGAGAGCGGTAGCTTTGCAAGCTTCAGGTCGTCGGTTCGATCCCGACAGGCTCCACCAAATTAACTATGGGGTACGCGCAGAGTGTATAACTGCGAGGCCATTTATGGGCCGACTGGGAGTGACTACACGGCTTCCCTGCTCCACCAAGTTACGGGTCTGTTAGCATACGTGAGGAATTGCGCTGCCACCTTAACTCGTTAGGGATACACAAGGCAGAGATACGCCGGTTCGAGTCCGGTCAGATCCACCAAGATAAAGTCCTATGTTCGTCTTGCTGACTTTAGCATGCACGGCTTAGGCACCAACGAGGCGATCCGGCGTCTTACTAAAGAATTTCCGGCTGAAATATATGCCCCAGTAACCCCCTACGCTACGAACGTAGATTAAGGTAATGGATGGAAGATCAGAGGTTTAATAACTCTGCTTCAAGTTGACTTTTCAGTTTTTGCAACGCGGACATATTGTCATCTATAGCACTTATCTTCTTTAATATAGATGCCCTCTGACGATCATTCTGCATTTTAGTTTTTGCATCATATGCAGACCACGAAACTATTCGTTTTTGAATGTATCCTTGTTCAAGATAGGTTTGGAGCTCTTCAGTTTTAACCTTGCGGCAATCACGTATTTTAACATGGCTAATCCAGACAGTTCCATATTGACTATTGCCGGTTCCCGATTGGGATTCTGACATTATTCGCCCAATATTTTTTCTCGCGGATTCATACAGTTTAGAGTTGACATATCTGCGTTGAGGGGCTGATGAAGAGTACATGAAAGTGAAGGCTCTTACCACCTTATGCCAAGCATAACTATCTTCAGGGACCATCTTACAAAGCAAGTAATGACATAAGAAATG
>Ga0196901_1001530_pt1 | contig 11600 bp, 15 predicted proteins | sample CB_VirMetaG_FD_169099 | JGI IMG/M metagenome (GOLD analysis project Ga0196901, IMG submission 169099) | Freshwater to marine saline gradient viral communities from Chesapeake Bay - CB_1504_1 Viral MetaG (v3) (version 3) | ecosystem: Environmental > Aquatic > Marine > Coastal | place: USA... | reverse complement strand
GGCATCAACGTACCCTGCAACATCGCGTCCCGCCACGGCTCCACATTCATCAACGGTGCAGTAGACGGCACAGCCCTAACCGCCAACACAACACCAACATCCCTCCCCGATCTATCCACCACTGATTTTCAGATTGCCCCGACATTCAACGGCAATATAGGCAAGCTGGTCGTATGGTCTGACGACATTGGTGATGTAGGTATTGCGGAGGCGAGCGCATGATTACGATCACCGATCTCGACGGCGTAGAGCATGACGTATTTGCTACGCTCCTTCCCTCTGGCGTTCTCTGGCAAATGGTGCGATGCCCGGATGAAGCGACATTCGATGCTGTAGCTTTAGCAGTTGGTTTAACAGTTTATACCACTCCAGAGATCCCTGCTGTTTTAGATGAAAATGGTGTAGAGATACACCCACTTATTGAAGCATCTGGACCAATCATTACTGCCCCTCATACAACAATTACAAAAATAGGTAGTATTGTATTAACTCCAGCCATCACTGATAGTGAAGGAAACGTAACAACTCCTGCCGTTTTAGATAGTAGATTTCATGCTAACTTTTGGTTAGGTCCAGAGGTTGTAGCAAGAGGTTTATGGAAGAAGTTTGCAATTGCTTGGACAACTTATGGGTCTAACACAAGCATTAAAAATCATAATGAATCTGGTGTCACCTTTCAAAATATAGAACTCATAGATCCAGATTCAATAACTAGTCCAAGAAACGTCCTCCTATAAAAATATTAAGGGTTCTTAAGTGAAAAGTTCACCACCAAAGATGAAATCTACAATGGAAATTGGCCACGGCGGGACTAATACTCGCTATGGTGAAATCCGTGGTGATGAATTTCTAAAAGAACTTAAGGGTAAGCACGGTATTAAGAAGTACCGTGAGATGAGAGATAACGACGCTACTATTGGTTCTGTAATGTATGCTACAGAACAAGTGCTAAGAGACGTACCTCGTACTATTCAACCTGCTGATGATAGTGAAGAGTCAGCTAGAATGGCTGAATTTCTAGGTCAAGTTTTAGAGGATATGGAACACACTCTTGATGATCATATCTCAGAGGCTCTTAGTTCTCTAACCTTTGGTTTTGCCATCTTTGAAGTTGTTTATAAGAGACGAAAAGGGTTTAATCAAAAAGACCCTAAGAAAAAGAGTAAGTTTAATGATGGATATTTTGGTATTCGTAAACTAGCCTCTCGCGCTCAATGGACTATTAATGAGTTTGATGTAGATAAGAAGACTGGTGATGTTTTAGGAATTAGGCAGGACTATTCTCTTGAAGTTGGTGCAACAATACCAGTCAACAAGATTCTTCACTACAAAACTACCAACACTAATAATGATCCTTCTGGACGCTCTATTCTTCGCAATGCTTATAAGTCCTATACTTTTCTAAATAATCTACAGACTATTGAAGCTATTGCTGTAGAAAGAGAGCTGAATGGTATTCCTATTGGTCGTATGCCTGCTGACTATCTTAGTGCAGACGCAACAGATGACCAAGTTGCTCTTAGAAATACTTTTGAGCAAGTATTACGTGACCTAAAGTTTAATGCGCAAGGTTTTGCCCTTCTTCCTTCTGATGTATATACAGATGAAGATAATAAACCTTCTGACATTAGGTTGATGGATATTGAATTGATTACCTCTAATGGTACTCGTAATATCGACATTGACCCAATCATTAAGCGTTATCAACATGACATTGCTAGGTCTGTTATGGCCGAGTTTCTTATGCTAGGCTCTTCTAGTACAGGCTCTTATGCCCTTAGCAAGAGTAAGACAGACCTATTCCTGAGAAGTATGGAAGCTTACATCAACTCTATATATGATGTTCTTAATAAACAACTTGTACAACCTTTGTGGGAAATTAATGGTTTTGATATTTCTACAATGCCAACTATTGTTGCTGGTGATGTAGCCCCACATGACCTTAAAGAACTTGGTTCGTACCTCAGAAATCTTAATGGTGCTGATATTAGTCTAGCTGACCAAATGGATATTGTAGATGCCTTGTTAGATACTGCTGAACTTCCTAAGCTTGACAGAGATGTTTATGAAGAAAGTAGGGCAAGGGTACATGCTGCTGATTCTGCTCGTAATGAACACTACGATGATGATAATATTAAAGGTGCTCAAGATAGTCCACCAACTAAAGAAACTACGGTGGATAAATAATGTCTAAGCAAGGTAATTGGGACAGAAGACGGTATGAGGTTCCTGATGGCAGACTTGTTCAGGCTGAAAGAGAAATATATAACACTTTTGGAGATAAGGTTTCTATTAGTGCTAAAGGTAAATCCATACTTAAGTTTGGAAGAAATCCTAATTTAACATCTGGCGTAAAAGAAACTGTTTGGGGTCTTGGTGGAAATGAAACCTACGTAAGTTCTAATATTATCGATACAATATCATCTAGTAGCGCGCTAGACCTTACAGCAATGGTTATAGAGGGTCATACTGTAGAAGGTACTGGTTTTGATCAAAAGTTTACTTTCGTCACTCAGGAAATCACTCTAGTTGGTCAAGGTAAAGCAACTTTAACTATTCCATTAGCTAGAATTTCTCTTATATATAACAATAACGGTTCCGAGCTTGTTGGTAATATTTATGTATATGAAGATACTGCAATTACTAATGGTGTACCTAATGATTTAACAAAAGTACACATTACAGTTGAAGATGGTTTTCAACAATCATTTAAAGCCGCTACAACTTTTAGTAATGAAGATTATGCAATTCTTACAGGCGGATTTGGTTCTGTATCTATAAAACAGGCTGCATCGGTAGACTTTTTTCTTGAGGTTGCTGCACCGGGTAGAATTTTTAGGGAGGGCGCTGCTATTAGTGCCACTTCAACAGGTGGTGCTTGGAATGTAAATCTTGATCCTTGTGTAATAGTACCAAAAAATTATGATATTAGAGTTACAGCAACCTCATCTACCAATGGTGTAGAAGTCTTTAGTAATTTCTCTACCTATCTCGCGAAAGTAATAACATGAAATTTGCAAAATATCAATTATCTACTGATGTATTCTCTATGAGATCTATGGCAGAAGGCCGTTCTATTGATTTAGGTCTTGGGGGTTCCGCTCACGTATATGATGTAGATGGACAAGCTATGTATATGCCCGGTGAAACTCATGAGAAATACCTAGAGGCTATGGGATATGAAGATTATGTTGAACCTGATGAAGATCGTATGGTTGAGGCTCTTAGGGCAGTGGTAGCAGAAATTATGAATAAGTCTAAAGTTGATGTTATCAAAATTGATGAAGAGCATCGTATTGTATATGGATGGGCAAGCGTAACCACTAATAAAGGTGAGTATGTTGTTGACCGTCAAGGTGATGTTATTAAAACTGAGACCCTGCACAAAGCAGTAAATGAATTTATGAAAGGTGTAAGAGTAGGTAAATTGATGCACATGGGGGAACCAGTAGGGCAAATAGTCCACTCATTTCCTGTTACAAAAGAAATTTGTAGTGCGTTAGGAATCCAGTCTGACAAAGAAGGATGGATCACAGGATATTATGTCGAAGATGACAACCTGTGGGCCGATGTCAAGTCTGGTAAATATGCGTCCTTCTCTATTGGCGGACGCGCAACTAAGGGAGAGTATATTGCCGATTAATTTACTCACATCGTTGGAGTTGGATGAATTAAGCCTAGTGGACAATCCCGCTAACCAAATGGCAATTGCTCCAATCTTCAAGCGTGATACTTCTAATGGAGAAGAAATGACTAAAGAAACTGAAATTGATACTGAAGCTATGAAGGCTGAGGTTACTAAGTACAAAGCTGAGAATGAGCGTCTTCGTAAGGCCCTTATTGATAATGGTTTTGTTATTGAAGCAGATAAGGTAGCAAAGAAAGCACCTGTTGAAACTATCGAAGTAGATGGTGAAAAAATCAACAAAGCTGATATTCCTGCTGCTATCCTTAAGAAAATGGAAGCTGATGAAGCCTCTATTGCTAAAGCTGCTGTAGAAAAAGCTGACCGTGAGTTGACGGAAAAAGCTAAAGAAACTCTCCCTAACTTTGACGAGAATGTTGCTAAATCTCTGATGAAGTCTTTGGATGGTGTAGAAGACTATGATAAAATTATGGAAGCTCTGAAAGCTGCTGATAAGGCTTTTGATGCTAAAATGGAAGAACTTGGTAAAGCTGATGTTGATGGTAGCATGAGTGACCCAAAGACTAAAATGGAAACACTAACTAAAGCTTATAAAGAAGCCCACAAAGTTTCTTATGAGAACGCTTATGCAGAAGTAGCTAAGACCAAAGAAGGCTCGGCACTAATCACTGCAATTTATAAATCTGAAAAGGAATAACTTATGGCGACTTCAGGCGCTCAGGTTCGTGAAACCTTTATTGCTGGTGCTGATCTATCTGGTGCCCAATTCACATTCGTAAAAATGAATACAACTGATCGTACTGTTGTAGCTGCTGGTAATGCAGATGCTGCTGATGGTATTCTTATAAATAAACCCACATCTGGTCAAGCTGCTACAGTTGTAGTGTTTGGACGTGAGCGTATCCTTTGTGGAGCTGGTGGCCTTACTGCTGGTGCTCTCGTTGGTGTAGATGCTAACGGTGCTGGTGTTGTAGCTGCTACTAATGACATTGTAGTTGGTCGTGTTGTAGATGCTGGCGCTGCTGCTGCTTATGCTACTATTGACTTCTTCCGTGGCGGCAACGCTGCTGCATAATAAGGAATAAATTATGCCTCTTTTGACTCCTGCTGACGTACATATTGATCAGCCACTTACTAATCTAACCGTTGCTTATCTTCAGAGCGACGCAAACTTTATTGCAGATAAGGTGTTTCCTAACGTCCCTGTCAGTAAGAAAACAGACAAATACTACATCTATGACCGTAAAGAGTTTAACCGTGTAGGTGAAGTAAAACCTCTAGCCCCTCGTACACGTCCAGAACGTGTTGGTATGTCCCTCTCGACCGATACTTATTCGATTGATGTACGTGCCCTAGCCACAGACTTTGATTTTGAGACTCTGGCTAACGAAGATACTATGTTGAACATCCGTTCTGCACAGACTAACATGCTGATGAATCGTATGCGTCTGGATAAAGAACTCCGTTGGATTAGCACTTACTTTGCTACTAACGTATGGGATACAGAGTATGATGGTGTTGCTAATGCAGACGATGATACTGCTGCTGAAGTAACTCAGTGGGACGACTATACCAACTCTACACCTATTGTAGATATTACTACTGCTCGTACTGCTGCATTTCTTGCAAGTGGTGGCTTTATGCCAAATATTATGGTTGTTACGATGGATGTTCGTGACACTCTGATTAACCACCCTGATATTCTTGCTCGCTTGAATGGTGGTGCTACTGTAACTGATACCGCTCTGGTAACAGATGCTAAACTTGCAGAAATCTTTGGTGTATCTCAGTTCCTTACTATCAAGGCAATTCAGAATACTGCTGCTGAAGGTGTTGCAGAGGCTAGTTCCTTTGTTGCCACTAAGAAAGCTGCTCTGTACTATGCTCCACCTGCTCCCGGCCTGATGGTTCCTGCTGCTGGTTATAACTTCACTTGGTCCTCGCTGGACAATGCCTCTGGCTATGGTGTTGAAGTTCGTAGCTACACTGGTGATCACCTCGCTATTGAAGGTATTGCTGAAGAGATCCATGCAGTGATGGCTTATGACCAAAAAGTTGTAGGTACTGAGATGGGTGTATTCTTCAACACTATCCTAAGCTAAGGAAATGCAAATGACCCGACCATTTCAATATGACCAGCCCTTGTTCGTTAGGATTCCTTTTCGAGCGAGGGCAAAAGATTGGGCTAAGAATCAAGAGTTCAAATGGAAAGAACTCAGTATGGACAAAGACAAAGTAGTGTCCCTGTACACTCAAGGTTATTTAATCCATGATGAAGAAAAAGTAATTGCTACAAGAACTGGTGATGGACTAGAAGAACTAGGTGCTGATGGTTTGAAGTCTATTGTAGATTCCTACAATGAAAGAATTAGGGCAGTGGCTAAGACTGAAAAAACCCGTATTCAAAAATCAGTTAAGTACTCTAAGATTAATGACAAGCAACGTGGTTTAATTCGACAGTGGAGAAACATCAATGAAAGATGGCTTAACACTGCTGAACAAAATAAATAAGGACTTCTAATGTCTTGGACATATGATGCAACAGAATTAGGAACTTCTACAGAGGCAGAGAGACTAAACTCTGTACGTCTTTTTGTAGGAGACACTGATACTACGGATCAACAGGTCCAAAACGAAGAGATTACTTTTGCCCTATCGCAAACTAATAATAATGTGTACAGTGCAGCATCTTTTACTGCTAGGTTAATTGCTAGTAAATACTCACGTCTAGTCACTACAGAACTAGATGGAATGCTAATGGCTGAGTATTCTGATTTAGCTAAACAATACTCTAAATTATCTAAAGACCTAGACAACCTAGCTTCTGAATATGGAACTCCTAAACTTGGTGTTGTTGGTGGTGGATTAACCACTACTCAGATTGATGCTGTACGTACTCTTACTACTAGAGTTAATCCTTCTTTTAGGATGGATAGGTTTAGAATTGATACACAAGAATATCTTACAGACTATACACAATGACATTCCGCACAACAGTATTAAAACAGCTAGTAGATACTCATGGAAAGGCAGTTACTTTAAGGTCTGTCAGTCATGGTACATACAATCCTGCTACAGGTTCCGTTACAAATACTAACACAGATACTACCGTTAAAGTTTTCTTTGGCTCATATCATATATCAGAGATGAGTGGAACCACTATAGAAGAAGGTGATAGAAAAGCTGTAGTTAATACTTTAGACACTTCTGGTACTTCTACAACAGAACCTAAAGTTGGTGACTTTCTAATTGGTCAAGGTGATACAGTTAGAATTGAAAATGTACAGAAGATATTCTCTGGTTCTACTATAGCTTGTTATATCTGTCAGGTTAGAGAATGATTAGTTTTAGACTTCTTGGTAATACTGGTGCTTTAGCTGATAAAATACGTAAGTTAGAGAGACAGATTGACACTTTTAAGACTGAGATATTAGAAGAGTCTGCTGCTTTTTTAGTACTAGAATCTCCTGTTGATACCGGTGTATATATGGACTCTCATCACGTAGGAACTAGTGCTGCAAGTGGTTCAACAAGTTCATATGGTAAACCTATCAATCAACCGTACCAGCCATACGCTGATGCTGCTATATCTAGACTAACTTCTGAAATAAATGCTTTACCAGAAGACTCTAAAAGAGTTGTATTTTCCAATACCTCAGAACATGCTGATGAAGTAGAATATACTCATGGACATGCACCTTATACTAAAATGAGGTCTAGACTACCAGAAATAGTAGATAGGGCTGCTGCAAGGGCTAAAGCAACATGAGTGTGTATGATGATATTAGATCAGCTTTAGAAGTTAGGTTAGCTGCTACAACGGATGTTCCTGCAATCTCTTATGAGAATGTAAAATACATTCCAACTACAGGTACTCCCTACATTCAATCCAGAGTTATCTACAGTTCAAGAGTCCCTGCTGTAAGAGGGTTAAATCAATCTACAGGACAACCTCACCAACATAGATATAGAGGAGTATTTCAACTGCTACTTCATTATCCAGAAGATGTTGGCCCCTCTGCTTCACAAGAAATGGTTAATACACTAATTGATCGTTTTGAATCTTCCACAGATATTTCTTTTACTAACACTATCCCTAAAACAATCTATGTAACTGTAGATTACGCCGAACAAATGGGGGCCTATAACAGAAGCCCTTGGTATGTTACTCCAGTAAATATAAACTGGTATTGCTATGACACATAAGGAACTTTAATTATGCCCACTTTTTCTCAAGGCTCTCGCTCTGGCCTCTCTTATCTTGAAGAGGTTACATTTGGTACAACACCTGCTGGTGATTTTGACTCTCTTCCCTACACTACTCATTCCCTAGATTTTACTAAAGATCGTGTGCAAGGTAATGACATTCAACCAGACCGTATGCCACGCCATGACAGACATGGTAATAAACAAGCTGCTGGTGATATTGTAACTGACTTACGCGCAGATGTATATGATTCTTTCCTAGAAAGTTTGATGTTTGGCACTTGGGACTCTACCCCTGCTGCTGCTCCAGATGAACTTAAAGTAGGGACAACCCCTAAGTATTTTTCTATTGAAGATTATGCTGCTGACATTGACCAAGCTAGGCTCTTTACTGGTATGGCTGTATCTCAATGTGCTTTCTCTATTCGACCTAACCAGATGGTAACTGCTACTTGGGGTATGGTTGGTAAAGATATGACTATATCTGCTACAGAGAAAACTGTCACTGCTGCTTCTCTTAATGCTCCATTTGATGCTTATTCTGGTGCTCTTACTATTGGAGATACTGGAGGTGCTCTTAGTGCCGTAGCTACTGTAACTGGTATCGACTTTACTATTAACAATAGTTTGAATCCTACCTTTGTTGTTGGATCTGCTAGTACACCACAGCTTGAATATGGCATGGCTTCTATAGAAGGTACTATTACAGCTTATTTTGAAGACCTGTCTCTTATGAACAGATTCATCAATGAAACTGAAACTGCCCTTAAAGTTGCTGTAGATGATCCCACGGGTGCTAATGAATATAGCTTCTTATTCCCAAGAGCCAAGTTTAATGGTGCATCTGTCCCTGTAGCTAACCCACAGTCTCGTATCATCACTATTCCTTTTGTTGCTCTCTATGACAGCACAGAGGCTTCTAACATAGTGATCTATAGACCTGATACAACGTAACGTCTCTTAGGAGACTAGATAGGATGGTTGTCGTCGGGTCATCTATCCTATCGCTTATTAAATAAACCCGATTAAATTTAAATCCCGAAGGAAACCCGATGGACCTCTTAGACTATATCCCAGATACTAATGACCTTATTGTAGAACTTAAACTAAAAGATACTGTTCTACTTAATGAAGACAAGACCCCTATGACCATTACTTTCTATGGCCCTTATTCAGAGGAAGCTAAGAAAGTCAAACATAGTATGATTGATGAGAGAATTGCTAAATCTCAGAAAGAGTCTAAGACAACTTTTAGTTCTAAAGAGGTTGAAGAACTTAATATTATCTCTTTGGCTAGAAATATAAAAGAGTGGAATATCACTTTTAATAAAAAACAACCAAAGTTGACAGAAGCAGTTGCTATTGAAATTTTTACTAAAGCTTTTTGGATTAAAGATCTTTATGAAAACGCTGCTGAAAATACTCTGGGTTTTATGAAGGGCTAACATCTGACCTATTAGATTTCGCAGAACATAGCTTTAAATTAAGTAAGGTTCAACCAGACGGTATTAGTCTTAGAGAACACTTGCAATCAGTACAAAGGCAGACAGGCAATCCACCAAAAGATCTAATAGGGCCAGAGTTCCCTAGTCTAATGGAAAATGTCTGGTCTGCCTTTAAGCGTTTAAGTAATAGAAGATCTTCTGCTATGTCTGGTGTTAGTCCAATAACTTATGATCAAATACTTAGTTTTAAAACATTAACTAAAACTCCAATAGCCCCAAGAGAAATCTCAGTAATTGAGAGATTAGATGATTTATACAGAGAAGTGATGAATGAGTGATTTCACAGTAGATATTGATACCTCTAGTATTACTAGAGCTAACACAGCTTTACAGGAATATGGTGATTCTTGGGCTAAGATGGTTAATAGGGTTGTTACTGAGAATAACCGTATGGCTGCTGCTGTTAAAGCTTCTGAAAAAAGTTCTCAAGTATCTATAGAAGCTCAAAAGAGATTGGCATTAGCTACAGAAAAAGCTAACAGTGATGAAGTCTTTAAAGGTATACGTAGAAAAATAACTTTAATGGAAGCCTCCGCTAAGGTAGAGGCTAGGTTGGCTCGTGAATCTGAAGTGGCTGCTAATAAGGTTATTACTGCAACAAAAAGGCAATCTGCTGAGTTAGAAAGACTAAAACTTAAATATAGCCCTCTTTATGCTTCTTCTAAACAGTTTGAGAGAGCGCAGGAAGAAATAGAGGCAGCTTTTCAGTTAGGGGCTATCGGAGCTAAGCAATATAGCCAACAACTTGCCCTGTTGCAGAAAGAATATTCTGACTTTAATAGTGGTGCTGCTGGTGTAACTAACAGGTTTGTTACCGGTGTTGGTGGCGCTACAAAAAGTATGAATGGCATGAACATGGTTGTTCAGCAAGCTGGTTATCAAATTGGTGACTTTGCTGTTCAAGTTCAGTCTGGTCAAAGTGCTCTTGTAGCATTTAGTCAACAGGCTACTCAGTTAGTTGGCGTTCTCCCTATGGTAGCCAGTCAACTTGGACTATCTATGAAGGCTGCGATTGGACTGTCTGCTGGACTTGGTATTGGTATACCTGTTGTTACTTCTTTAGGCGGTTTGATGTGGACTATCTTCACAAATACCGATAAGTCTAAAGATTCTGCTAAAGATTTTGAGGAGGCTTTACAAGCTGCAAGAGATGCCTCTAAGGATATGGCGGATAATATTGATAGAATTAAAAAGGGATTAAAGGATTCTTCAGAAGATGTACTATTTAATAATTTAGAGGCAGCTAAAAAATCTCTAGAAGAAGCACAGGCATTTGCAGATAATCCCAGAGGGGATAGGGCAGGTGCATCTAAGGGACGTTTAGCTGATGCTCAAGCTTTAGTTGATGCTGCACAAGAAGAACTTGACCTGTTTAGGCAACGTAGATCAGAGGAAGCTACCTTACAAGAAACTACAACAAGAAGCCTGAATGATAAGTTAAGACTATTAGAAATAGAAAAAGTTCTAGGCAAAGAATCTTTAACATATAAAAATCAAGCAGATGAATATGAAAGACAGGCTTTAAAACTTAAATTAGAATCTGAGAATGTAGATAAACAAGTCATAACTAATGCAATAGCTACATTAACTCAGATACAAAAAATAACTAGGGAGTTAGAGGACTCTAAAAGAAGTGTCTTAGTTATTGCTAACGCAGATATGGCCAGCGGTATTGGTGCTGCTGCTGCTGTTGCTGAAGGGTTGGCTAGTAGTATGAGGGCTGCTGCTGCTGCTGTTGCTCAGATAGTTGCCACTGGTGCAAAAAAAGATAAAACTCAATTAGGTTTTGGTTTTGGTGATGTTAAAGTTCCCGGTGTTGGTGGCTCTAGTTTAGGTTTTGGTGACTTAGGTTATTTAGATGACTCTTATAGGAATATTACAGACCTTAGAGAAGAAGATAAAAAGAAGAGCAGGGGATCTTCTGGTGGAGCCTCTAAGGCTAATCTTTCTTTTATAGAAAATATGCGTACTGAGATGGCTCATAGAAGAACTCTTCTAGGGCTGTATGGTGAGGAAAGAGACTTAGCTGAAGAAGTCTACCGTATTAATCAAAGTTTAGGTGAATCTAAAAACAAGTATTCCGCACTCGCTATTTCTAACTTAGCTAAAGAGAATTTGGCCCTACAAGCACAAGAAGAACTTTATCAAAAGAGTGTGCAGAATATGCAAGCCTTTTACGATAATGTAGAGAGTAGTTTTAGTGAAGCTTTCACCTCTATTATTAATGGCACTGAGTCTGTAGA
>Ga0196901_1001522_pt1 | contig 11624 bp, 23 predicted proteins | sample CB_VirMetaG_FD_169099 | JGI IMG/M metagenome (GOLD analysis project Ga0196901, IMG submission 169099) | Freshwater to marine saline gradient viral communities from Chesapeake Bay - CB_1504_1 Viral MetaG (v3) (version 3) | ecosystem: Environmental > Aquatic > Marine > Coastal | place: USA... | reverse complement strand
CACATCTCTGTTAACTGTTCTAACAAGTCTGCTGGAAAGAAATCCTCTACTAATAGAACTCGTAAGTCATTAGCATACGTAAAAGTGTTTATTATCACTGGCTCGAAATATTTCTATTAATTTGCTCAATTTCAAACTTGGCATCAGAGTTCTTTCTGTTCATCTGATGCCCATTCATTGAGTTTATGTACTCTACAATGAGTATTCATCATCTTCTCTCCATGAGCATCTATAAGGTTTGCGAGCCCATGTAGTGTTGTATGAATATCGTCTTGTGTTTGTTTTAGATTACTATCATAGAGTATATCTGCATAGGTTCTTAACATATCTGCGAATGTATGTACTTGTGTGATATCGGATTCTTCATCAAATCGTGTCTTTTCAAAGAGTGCAGTCATAATATAGTTCTTTCTTTACTGGCTAGAAATGTTCAAATGAATTTGTTCCATAACAAACTTAATGTCTGGATCCTCTGTGTTAACAGTATTGTCGTTCAACTGAGCATTCATTCCCAGTGCTGTCATACCGCCTTTGAAACTAAGTGTCCAAAAGTTTTGTAGTACGTCGTGGGCGGCTGGATCTTTTTCTTTAATCCTAGCCAGTGCTTCTTGTGTTTTGGATATACCCATTATTCTAATCCTTTTATAGCGTTTTTATCTATTCCTATTTTATGCATTTCATCCATAACACTAAACATCTTTAAAAATGCATCTTCAACATCTGGCATAGGTACGCAACCTGCCGCAACGTTCTGCGCCTTCCATTCTTCTGCCGCCATGTTACAGTCAATGTCGTCTGTAAATACACCAACCTTGCTTACTCCAACTGCGGTTACTAGTACAAGTTCATATAACATATCTTATCTCCTTGACACTTATTATAAGTTATTATAAGTGTTATGTCAATCCATGTAAGGCTTGAATTCTGGTATCACATCAACCACATTACACCCCCGACGTTGATCCATTTCTTGAATGTGGTCTTTTGGAAACTCATAGTCAGTTGTTAACATAGCATCAATGATTGCATCTAACTTAGGTCTCAAATCGCCAAGTAAGGTATACCAATTACTCGATTGTATTCTACGTATGGCTTCTTGTTTTAGCTCTTCTGGTAATGCACCAACATGATTGTGTGGTTCGTTAGCCATCTGCAAATCCATTTTTTTAGCATCTGTAATATACCTATTGCTAAAAAAGAAATCAATAGTCTTCATAAGATCAAGAACATTATAATGCATCGTTACATGTACAATTCTAATATTAACATTTGGCATCTTCTTAAGTGTGTCTAAATTACGCACAATGTCATCCCAACGGCCACCCCAACGGATATACTCTAATAGATCTCCGGTACCGTCTAAACTGACTGTAAATGTTACATCTTTAAATTTTGGAATGTAATCTAATAACTTGAACCCATCGTAGTCCAGTTTGGTTAAGTTTGTATTATACATCAGCATAACATCTGTCTTGCCAATTTTAACTAAATGGTCTAACATCTGCCAGTGTTCTTTTTGGAACATAACTTCGCCTCCGGCAAAGTATATGTCGTACAGTTTGTCTAGTGGGCCGTACTTGGCGATCATTTCTTCAAAGTTATCTGTATCGTGTGCGTTGACTACATAGGATCCATTAAACTTTATTTCATACTCTTTGGCCAGCGTATGACTATAGTCTGGACCGCACATACGGCAGGCTAGATTACATACGTTACTAAATCTAACGTCCCAATAACGCATCTTAAAGTCGTTAACGCTACCATCTGGGTTTGTCATCTGCTTAATCTCGTCCATTGAGATCATTTGATCTATCATACTGTTCTTACTAGTTCTAAAGCTCTGTCCGCCATGAGACTCTGCTTGATAACAATAGTTACAGACATCAGTCTCTACTCCGTCTAACATATTACGACGTAGTGTGTTAAAACTGTCTTGGTTTATAATATCTGTATAGGTAGCAAAGTCTTTTACATTGCCGTAGTCATACTGAGTTTGATCGCTTGCGGCGCAACAGGGTGTAATTTTTCCAGACGGATTATGAAAAAAGTGCGTCCAAGGAAGGACGCACATTGTTTTGGTCATAAACTATATTGATTAAACGTCAACCGAATACCATCTTACGTATGTAAAGTTTTCGTCTTCAGCCATTGCACTCTGCCATTTGGCGTATGTTGGATGCCAGGTGTCATCGTCAATATCTGTATCTAAATTAGGGAATGTTGCTTTTTGTCCTAATACAACAGTTGCTGTCACTCCGTTAATTGTTTCTGTAGTTGCGGCTACATCTTCCTTAACTAGGTCGCCGTCAGCAATTTGTTGATTTTCGTATGCTAAAATTTCTGCAATATCAGCATTCCACTCAGTAAGATCATCGCCAGTTAAGGCAAACTGTCCCCATTCTTTGTTATCAATGAGTACAACCTTCCCACCGTCTACTCTATAAATGCATTTTGGTACAAAACATGCTCTTGCCATTCTATTTCTCCTATAGGAATGTTTAATACTCTTATTTACCAGCAAAATAAAAGAACAGGGCATAAAAGCCCTGTCCTGGTTTGTTTGGTAACAAGGTCTGTCCTACCCCGGAGGAGCGTCACGCGGCTAGCGCCAACTCCTCATAATAACTGTCTTCGTTTGCAGTTATGAGTTTTGCTAGGATTACGTCCTTTGCATATCGTGTTGTCTGCTCCGCTACTAATTGCCCCGTCGAAACCAGTACACCCCCATCATAAACACACTGGAATAGATTATCTGGATGTCCGTGATCCCCTAGTCATCTTCTTTATCGCACGGCGCAGTCCAATGTGTTTATGGTGGAGGTGGGCGGAGTCGAACCGCCGTCCGAAACACCTTTCTCTTTGCTTCATACAACAATAACTTGTATTTAATAAAAGAAAGGGCCCTAAGACCCTTTCTTGGTTAGGAAAAGAATAACAAATTATGCTTCTGCTTCTACCTGCTCAAGTACACGAGCCGCGATAGACTCCATACTCATTTCTTTCTTAACCTTAACAGAGCCGTTATACTTGGCATCTGCAGATCTAATTGCCTCTGCCCAATTTGGGTTAGACATATACTGCTCTTGTGTTAGCAAGAACTGTACTACTTCGCCCTTGGTCATTTCGTTTGGCAAAGACATCAAATTAATGTCCGAGTCAGTTTTAGCAAGAATCTTAACACGTGAAATGTCGTTAGCGAATCTTACTTTGTACTGTCCTTTAGTCTTAGAAACACCACCTACTGCAAAAGTCTTATTAGTCATAGTCAATAACTCCTAAAATTTAAATTGAAAAAACATACTACATCTTCGATTGTACTACCATTTACTTCTGTTGTCAACCACTTTTTACTTCTCGTGTTGTTTGACGTATTCTCTGGTCTGTTCCTTAACTGCATCTATGCCCTTATCAACATAACCTGCAGAGCCTGCCACCAAGTTTGCGATTGTGCCAAAACCCACAGCCGAAACTATAATACCAGCCAAGAAACCAGAAAAGAACTTAACCATATTCTACCTCCAGTCTTTGTGATGTCCAAGTTGCTCATTATACTTGTAGCCTTCCCAGTATTGATAAATCTCTGCTGGGGTCATATCAGCTTCAAGAATCCGTTCACTATTATATGTGTCACCTGCGTACAAGTGTGGTTCGGGACGTCTACGATAGTAACTATCTGCCTGACCTCGGTCATAGGCTCCACCGTGTCTTTTAGTGTCCATTAGGCATAGTCCTTAATACTTTGTGTATATTGAGAACGCTCCCACTTTTCTTTGATCCTAGTGACCAATTCTGTTGAAACACCTACCATTTCTGCTACTTCTTCAACAGGCACTTCGGCAGCCACCAAATCAATAACTTCAATTTCTATTTCTTTAAAGTAACCCATACTACCTCCATTAGTTAAAAATTGGGCATTTTGGCTTCGTACCCAGGAAGTACTGGTTTCATAGTGGTTGTGTTTCGTCTTTCCAATATATTGGAAAGTATTCGGTGTATCTGCTTACCATAGTCTGTAAACAAGATACCCTGGTTCCAAACGTAATGTTCTACATCCATTTCGTTTTGGAAATTCTCACCTTCAACGATCCAACGATATGCTGTTGGCTCATCACCTGCACCGTTGTCGATCATTCTATTAATATAGTCTTGGAAGTTAGCAACACATCTAGCCTCTTCTTGTTTCTCTTCATTCTGCTTGAACTCATACTGTTCAGCAACAAGGTTCCAAATAACCTGTTTACGCTCAGGTGTTGATGTGTAAAAGTTGTCGTCCTTAGCAGGGCGGAAACCATATGCATCTTTGTGGAAGTCTGAAAAGAGTTCGTCGCTGTATGTATATGTTGTCATTTGTTAGCCCTTGTTACTAGTTAATATACTTCGTATTATAGGCTCTTTTGGACAAAAGGTCAACCGTTTTTTACGGTTTTTGTAAGTTATTGATTTATAAGGGTTTTTATTTACGGCCAGACTTCATATTAGCGCACCAATGATACATTTTGCCACGCTCACCTGAATACTTTTTGGCTTTTGCTCTAAGACTGCTTACACTACCGGAACAACTAGCACCACTACGTTTTACACGCCCTGGTCTGCTTTTGCCTTTTACTTTACCGTCAGCAAAGTTTTCCGCCACACCTCGCTGTCCTTCATGTTCACCGCGAATAGCACGATCAACATATTCGTCACTTACTGGCTGTTCTAAATCAATAGAAACACCAAGTTGTTTTGCTAACGCAAGTATTTTTTGTTTGCTTTCTCTGCTTTTATATATTGCTACTAAACTTTTTTGCCCTTCACTATATTCATCCCAATCTTGCAATAATGGAATAACACCGGGAATTTTTTTTAATCCTATATACATTTGTTTTTGTAATTCAGGATCAGTAGCCTCTGGAAATTCGGGATTAGCACAAACAAACTCAATTTCTCGGTATTGTGATCTACCTGCTTCGTATATAAACTCTCGGGCTCTCATTCTAGTGAGTCCGGTTTAATGTCCAAATACAATTTCATCAAGTAGCCAGCAACTGCATCTGCTTCTTGCTCTATTTCGCTACCTGGATAGTTTTGGTCCGGGGTAACTCTGCCCTGCTCATCCTGCTTACGATGTGTTAGCTCGTGTGCCACACTACGCATAATATCAGCAAGGTTTCGATTGCCTGTGTAGATCCACATCATTTTATCTTCTGGATCAAAGTGTGCTGTTTTCTTTTGAACTTCTGACTCTTTGGAGTCTTGGAATTCTATACGTGGGACGTTCTTTAGTTTAAGTTTATTAACAGTCCATTTTACAAAATCACGTAGTTCTTCTTCGTGATCTGATAGTGTGCTTTCGTTTACCTGCTCGTCGTTAGTAGCAATAGTATCCCCGCCATAGTCTTTACTAATAATGTCCTGTGGCTCGTGCTTACGCTGTCCTTTTATGATCTCAAATGCTTTCTTTATTCCTGCTACAACAACTTCTAAACTATCTTCGTCTGCTTGGTACTTGATACCAATACCGCCAGCCTTTTCCCATTCTGTAATATTAGTATTACGATCATCAATGAGAATGTTTGGTGTACCATCGTGCTGTACTGCTGGAGCCATTTTTGGCTTGTTTGGTGTGATAACAATGTTCTTGGGCTGTGGGTTTAGGTTTTCCTTAATCCACGCACGTTTCATCTGCTCACTGTTTTCAAAGTCGCCACGTAGCGGACTTGAACATATATTATAGTGTCCAAATACTCGTGTTAGTAAACTGACCAGCGTGTCTGCTGTAGGGAATTTTGGTAGTCTATAGAAAAAGTCTGTGCCCTGCATCTTATCTAACAATGGAGAGCGTAGTTTGCCTGGAATCATTCTGTAGTTTGTTTGGTTGGCTAACTTAGCGTACTCGCCAAAGAAGTCAGCAATAACTCCGTCCATATCTAAAAAGACTTCGGGACGTCCGGTTGGAATGTCTTTTTCTAGTAAATCTTTTATGCGCATTTAGATATTTATCGTATCTGTACTTGCTTAACGTACTGCTTATTTTCTATTAGATCTGCGATGTTTTTAACTCCCATACTGTCCGCAACAGGTATATTTCCTATTCTTTTGTTTAGTATTTGCCACGAATACCCCAAGTCATTAAAAAACTGTTTATGTTCATCGTAGTACATTTTTAACTGTGGTACAAGTCCTTGTCTAGCATCATCATGTAATTGTACTACAAAATCCGCCGAGTAGTGTGTGAAAGGTCTGAACGCTTCTGGGTAAATGTATTTGTCATTATCCAAATACAAATCCTGTAGGGTTTTACCAATTTCTACGTAGTTAATATAAACGTGTCCATCTTTGATGTCTGTTTCAAAATGTTCACAGTCAACATCGGCTAGTGTTTCTGTTTTGGGTAAGCCATAGTAGGTAACAACGTGTCTTGGATTCGCACCGCGCTGTATGCTTTCACAACGATGTACATGAACGTTTAGTTCGCCTAACAGTTGTGCCAGTTCACTGCTGGTATCTTTGGCGTCTAATAGTCCATGCTCTATTTCAAACACATGGTGTAGGTAATTAAGTGTGTCTTGATCTTGTACTGTTGTTAGTTCTGGTAATCTTTCTATGCGTAGTTTATTAATCTGATCTGTTAGCATCTTCATATACGCTACAGCCTGTGCTTCTTGTTCTTCTATAGGACCAAAGCCATAAAAGCGATCTGGGTTATCGATTGGGTAACCCTTAGACTGTGCTAACAGTACACGTTGTGCCCATTTTTGCGCAATATCAGTTTCCCTGATTTTATACCAAACGTGTAGCTCATCGTTGTGGTCTTTGGGATCACAGTATGTAATAATTAAGTATTCTAACATTTATTAAAGTTTTGGTGCCTAAACCAGCGTTTCTGTCCATATGAACGTTTTAAACACAATCCATGCTCTGCAAACTTGCTACGCCATCTGAAGAAGCTGGGACCATGTCCTAAACTCTTATTGCTATGTTTATTGTAGTTTGGATTCTCTGTGGGTCTGTAAATATCCCACTGCCATTGATGCACCATTTCGTGTGCAAAAGTGTTTACAAACCATTGTCTACAAAACCATATTTTATTGATGTGTATTCTACAGTATGTGCCTTCACTTTGTAAGTCGTCAAACCAAAGACAATAACCCCAGGTCTTTTTGGTCTGCTCCATATGTATTATGGGTAAAACTAACTGGTTATCAAATATAAGATAATTGACTAATTTATATGTATATATTGCTTCGTCAATACTAGGGCGATACATTTTCTTGCGTTGAAAAGTTATCTTTGGAAGCGGACGTTCCATTATTGAATTCAAGATACTCATTGAAAAAGTCCCTATATGTATTATTTAACATACAGGGACCTTTTGTCAAGAACTTACTGATATTAGTTATCCAGATCTTTCAGTAGTTCATCAGCGTCTGATTGTGCGGCGCCTTCTCGTCTAGCTCGTTCTTTACGGTCTCTAAACGAGTTACCTTCTAGCAAGATTTTAACCTCAACGTATGTAACAAATCTATCATTAACAGCAACGACTTCTTTGTTACCTACAATAAAGCCCGACATATCTACCTTATCACATACACTTCTAATACTGGTTCTACTGTTTACGGTAGTATTACCATCATCGTTTGTACGATATGTTTTAGTAACTTTATCTACGGTTCCGCCTGCTGTATCACAAATCTTGCCTTTAGCGATTTCGATTGCGATATCTTCACTGGCCTGCAGATCCGAGTTTTCACCAATTGCCATAGCACAGGCGATTTCGTTAATTTGCGGACAACCTTGTTTAAACCATTTAGGTTGTTTATCAAGTATTTCTACTACCTTGTCTGCTCGCTCTTCCTTGGCTTTTTCAACCTGCTTCAAGAGCGGATCTTTAGTAGCACAAGCAGAAACGAACAAGGCAAGTAATACTGTTATTACTTTAGTCATAGTCATTACTCCTCGTTTGTTACTTCTGTTGGTTGTTGAACTTTGAGTTCGCCTGCGGTGTAATACCCCAACACGAACAATAAACCCAGCGCAATTAAAAATTTAGTCTGTCCAGACATACAAGTCCTTAGTTATAATATATGTATATAATACACTCATTAACTGTTGTTGTCAATCCTTGCGGCTTCCCATTTCTTCCAAACTGTCCAAACAGAACCAGTTTGGCAAGCATACCCTTTATTTTGGATAGCGACACCATCTTTACGTATTACATTCTCTAAGAATATAGCACATTGCATATGGGGAGCATCATATGGTATTACTAATTCTATATTTCCGTTTGGATCAATAAATCTTGGATCAATAACCAAATCACTCAAATTAACTTGGTCACCAATATCTACATATAACTTGCGTTCTTCTTTACGTGTATCACAAACCATTTCGGTATTTTGGAGAACAGTAACTTCGTACTCGTCTGGGACCGATGTTAGCAGAAATGTCTTGGCTTGATCTCTAGCGGCTAAACAGGCATGTACTTTGTTAACATGGTTAGCAACACGTTCTGCTTTGGTCCAGACACCGTTTATCAAAACGTTAAACGAGTAGGTGCATTCGTAGGTATTGTCACCCTGTAACACTGAACTTTCGTGTTCGTTGTCTATCGGAAGACCACCAATACTCAGCACTTCTCTTCTAAAATAGCAGTCCCCTAATGCACCAGAGACCACAGATAATAGTATCAGCGATAAAACTGTTTGTCGAATGCTTCTTTTCTGCATTGCTTTTCTCTAAAATATTCAGTTAATTTTTGAGTATTTGTTCTTGACCCGGATCTAATTTTCATTCTTTCTTCGTATGTTCCGTCGGCTAAGCTCAAAATAGTTCCAGTGACACTGGTGAGTATGATTCCATTTTTAATATAATCCTCACGTGATACACGTTGACTTTCTAACATTTCTCTTTGATAAGGATCCGAGCAGTCAACTTCAAATTGATTTAACTGATCTACACCCCAACGTGTTTCGGTTGTCATACAACCTGTTAAGGTTAAGAGTGTCCCGAGAATGATTGTTTTGGTCCACATCGTCTATCTGAGTCTAATATAAGTTCATTAAGGATAGCAATCTTTTCACGCCTGACTGCGTCATTTTCTTTGCCAATACCAATACCTTGGTGCTCTAACAGTATTATATTTTTTATATATAACTGTCTTTCGATACCAGCATTAGAACAATTGGCTTGCCATTTATCCATATTGGCTAGTTTACTGGCGTGTTCAGTTGCACATCCAGATAAGAGTAAAGCCATTATGGCGATGACTCTAATCATCGCTTATGAAAAGTTACAGTTTGTGAAAAGGCACGAGCGGCTTCTTTTTCAGTACATCTAGCATTACGCTGAATATACTTTTTAGCCTGCTGTGAGCTAAGTTGCAAAATATGCACCGCTTCGTCAGCGGCTCTTTCTAGTTGTGTCATTTTAGTCATAGTCAAAGTTTATTAAAGACAGTATAATATTAGCATAAAATAAAAGGCTATGTCAACTAGTAACATAGCCTTTTGGACAACAACACGATATTATGGAGTTAGTTTGGAACTATTATTTTTTATCGGCGGCTGTTTTTGGTGCAAGAGAGTTTAAGCTCTCATAAGCAGTTTTGCCAAGTGTAATGCTGGTATTGTAAATAGTTTTGAAATACTCAGCACTGGCATCAACTACAGTTTCTAAACTTGTGCGTACTGTTTCATTTTGGACAAATACCAAACCATTTTTGGTTTGTGTTGCGGCATTGTCAACTAATGTATCTACTGTAAACATGGGTGTTTCTCCTTAAAGTATGAATTTATTTAATTGTTGCATTGCAATATAATATACATACTTTTCTAGTTTGTCAATATTTTTATTTAACCTTTTGAACAAATAAATATTTGCTGAATATATATTCAAGGAGAATTAAATGATTAACAAAATACTCGAGTTTTTTGGCATGAAGTCAAAAGAGGAAAAAGTAGATAATTCAAAGGTTCCAGCGGCTTGGCCGTTCCCTACAGCAGAGAACAGACCAAGTGCTCCGGCAGTTGAAGCGAAGCCAAAGGCTAAAGCAAAGCCAAAAGCCACAACCAAAAAAGCACCTGCTAAAGCAAAGGCTAAAACACCAGCAAAACCTAAGGCTAAAGCAAAGTCAAAAGCAGGAACCAAAAAAACTAGCAAATGATAACAGTTGGTGATAATGTTGCTGTCTATCATGACGGTGGTGGACAAAGTCAGTATCACTTCAACATGTTAAAAGAAGTTAAGTTTAACAAAGAACGGCACTATTACGAAGGTGCCGATTCTTTTGACCATTTTTTACAATCTGCACATAAAACAAAGTTTGCTGGCTTCCATGTTCCGTTCCCAGATGAAACACATTGGGAAATACGTGCCGATGCGGCACGGGACCACGTTGATCATGTTTTTATTTTTTGTAGTGAATTACATCGTGCTACCGCTAGAAAACTTAAAAGTCTAGACAAACCAAAAGTATCCATATATGTAAATGGCATATTTAACGAGCCATTTGAGCATGCCCAAATATATCCATGGATGGATTGGTTCATTCAACCGCTCTATCTTTATAAAGATATACAACCAAATCTACTAGAACAAAAATTGTTACCTAGTACAAAGCCATTAATGTTTGATGTCCTATTAGGGGCACAACGCGACCATCGAGATTTTGTACATTATTTTATTGAAGCCAGTATAAATGTTAAACTATACTATAAAACATATTCGCAAAGGATTGATATACCATTATCGTTTACTAGTTTTAACATGGACGAAGAAGGATTAGAATTTATACCAAACAGTAAGTTAACACATAGCATTGACAGAGTTCTTTACTACGGTCACGAACTAGGACTTAGTCAAGTCATCCCAACTAAAATATATAATCAAACAAATTACAGTCTAATCGCTGAGACCAATGCAAGAAATGATTTTAGTTTTCCTACAGAAAAGGTTACTAAACCATTGATGGCTGGAAGGTTATTTGTTGCTATTGCTGGACAATACTATTTGCGAAACTTACGCTCGTTTGGATTTAAAACGTTTGACAGTATTATTGATGAGAGTTACGATGCAGAGCCAGACCCAATAAAGCGATGGTCCATGGCTATGCAACAATGCGAGTGGTTGTGCCAGCAGGATCCTGAGGTTGTGCTTGAACAAGTTCAACCTATTGTGGATCATAATAAACAACGTATTTTTGGTCATGATTGGTATAAAGAATTCAGCTCTCTTTTTGAAACTGAGATTATTCAGTATTTAAAATAAAAAAGGCGAGTACTACCCGCCTTTTAATATCTGGTCTTCGCTGACATTAAACAAATATCTTGTTCTTGTTGTCTTGCCATTTGCGCATTCTAGTTTCTAAATCAGCGTGATTCTGTGCTTGGCTTAGATAACGCTCTAGGTCTTGACGGTCAGCATTTTGAAACCAATCTTTAATTGCTAACCAAATAGACTTTACCATACGTATCCACCTAAGTTCTTCTGCTGTTGTAATCTTTTTAATGCTCTGTGCTTCTGTGCTTGTAATAATGTGATGTATAACTTTTTGAGTTTTTGTAATAGACTTTCTGTCATTTCTTTTTGTTTGTAACCTCCGTAGTAATTAAAAGAAACTTGTACAGGATCGCTGTACACGAATA
>Ga0196901_1001516_pt1 | contig 11673 bp, 8 predicted proteins | sample CB_VirMetaG_FD_169099 | JGI IMG/M metagenome (GOLD analysis project Ga0196901, IMG submission 169099) | Freshwater to marine saline gradient viral communities from Chesapeake Bay - CB_1504_1 Viral MetaG (v3) (version 3) | ecosystem: Environmental > Aquatic > Marine > Coastal | place: USA... | reverse complement strand
TGCTTAAAGTGTTTTAAACATATATTTGAATAAATAGACTGGACCAGGCACAATATTTTTGTCATGAGTAGCATCACCATAAGCAGCGAACTGAAGAGTGTATCCAGAAAGAGGGTTAAGGTATTGAGATTCGGCATCACTTGCGGAATATATTTTGAGGGGAAAGACAACAGGTGGGTCAGAACTACGAGATACACCATTAATACCACTTAAACTTGCTACACTTGAGACATCATTATTCATTACATCTAAAAATTTATCCAAGTGAAGACTTGAAGGATATTTAGAAGAATTGGATTGAATAGTAATATTACGATTAGTATTATCAATGTTATTAACAGACCATCTGTATTGTTGAATGTTTCTAGAATGAGATACTAAAGATACACCTGGGAGGGGAGCACATAACAATGCTGAATAACAGTTAGGTTCAGATATAATAAATTGGCGATTGTAAGATTCTAGAGCATTTTCAATAGTTACTGCTTCAACTTTTACAGTGCTGTAAATACTTGCTGGAGGCATACCAGTTTTTTCAGATTGGATTAAAACTAATTCTGCTTTTGTGATTTCCCAAGTAGGGGGTTTATATGAGTTATGTGTTCTATTATTAGGAACCCAACTGACAAGACCATCACCAACAAGTGGTTTAACACAAATAAATGATTGACCTACAACAGGTGCTATATTATCATTTCCTGCTTCAGTCCATTGGGCTTGAGTAGTTGTGGCTACATCAGTAATAATATAAGATTGACCTACAACCATTTCACTACCTGCTTGAGTGCCATTAGGAGATTTAGCATTCCATATATGAAGATAAAAATTGACTGAAGGAGTGATAACACCAAGACCAGGAACAACACCAGAAGCATCAGTAGGAACAGCCATTACTGAATTTTGAAGACTATTATTATTTTCTAAACCAAGATTTGAGAATGTAACATCAAAAAGTTGTGTAGTAGGATTATACACGGCTTTCTCAATAGCAGCAACACCACCTTGATTTGGTAATCTCACACTTTGATTAGAATAAAGACGACGAAGAGAAGGTATATCGGCATTTTCATAAATATCAGGATAAATAGCAATATAATTATTAGTATTTTGATCTACAGCCATACAAACCATAGCACTAGTTCCAGTTAAATATTTAATAGAACCAGCAGTAATTTGGGCTATTGTTCCAGCAGATAAAAGACCACTTTTTTGTAAATTTTGTATTTGGAGGACACTCATAGAAAGTGTAGATGTAGTTTGAAATGTTTCCCAACCACTTGCAGTGGTGATTTGATAAATATCAAGTCCTGGAGATACTAATTCAAAATGACTAAATGTAACTTTAGCGTTTTGTAAATGAGTTCCAGTAAAATCAGGTATAGTATAAAAATCATTAAGCACAAGTTGAGGACCAAGAGGTAATGCTTGACCTATAACGTTATTAATAGCAGTCATGTGTTGAAAAAATCTATCAACTTTATTAGGTTGAGAAATTTTAAACATAATTCTAATCGTTCTACCAGCAACCATATCAAGGTCAGCCATATCTGCTACAGTCCAATCAAGAGAACTTTTAAATTGAATAATATTTGAAGATTGACCTGCTTTTTCAATCATTTTACCATTAGCATCAACTTGATAACAAACTCCACCTGTGGGTCCTGCGGCTAATGCTTTAAATTGTTGTCCTATAGATTGAGAACCAGCAACATAAACAGTTCCACCAGCGACAGTAGCAGCAACAGCCCGAAAAACATTACCAACAGTAGGAACTCCTAAAGTAGAACAATGTCCGTCACTTGTGGCAAGATTTGCTATAGCAACAAAAACATCATTTACAGCAGGAGCATTTAAAGTATTAACAACACCATCGGTTCCAGCAACTGCCGCACCACCAACGAAATAATTGTCATTAACGGGAGCAGTAAGAGTTTGACAGACACCATCAGTTGTAGGGACAGCAGCAGCACATTCAAAAAGACTACCAACAATAGGTAAAGAAGTTCCTACCCAACCAGCATTATTCCAATCAGCAAGAGTTAATGTTCCTAATATTGAAATTTGATAATAAGAACCAGGGACTAAAGCAGTAGTTGCTACATTATCACCAGCAGGATTAGTATAACCAATTGTAGCCCATTGAATAATATTTGTATTAGTTCCAACATCAACAATTTGATAAGATGTACCATTGACTATAGCAGTAGTAGAAACATTATCATCGGCACTTAAACCTACACCTAAACTGTTCCATTCAATACTAGTTAAAGTGCCTACTTGAGTTATAATATAACCATTACCTGCTACTAAAGCATCGGTGACAACATCATCGCCAGTATTAGTATAAGCACCTACATTAACCCATTCAGGAACTGTTAATGGTCCTGCGTCTTTGACTGTATAAATAGTTCCTGCTTGTAAATTAGCAGTATCAACATCGGGACCATCAGGACCAGGAGGAGCACCCATAGCAGTCCAATCAGCAACAGTTAATGTGCCATTGTCAAGATTTTGTATTTGGTAATAATTATCTATAACTAAAGCGGCAGTATCAACTGTGGCAGAAGGTATAAAGTATTCAACGTAGTCATTAGCATTGTATTTGAAGAATTCAGGTTTAACAATATATCCAGTAGAACTTGCTAATTCATTAGCAGAATTACTGTAAAGATTTTGATTTGTAGCACGAATACATTTAGGGTTAGTTGAATAATCAGAAATAAAACCAATAGAATCTCCAAGAGTAGCGGGAGGGACAGCAATAAAATCAGCAACAACACGTTGTTGGATTAAACTGTGAGTATCTTCAAGTTCGAATTCAGCCATTAAACCACCAGTCATCGATAGATGAAAATTATTGGTCTTGCACACACCAAAAATTTCTGACAGTTTAATATTGACTTGGACTGATTGATCGGCAAGAGAAAGTTCAGCACCGAAATAAGAACCAACACCAGCACCAACAGATGACATCATAAGAGAACCAGTAGATGCCATAGTCATTAAACTTTCAGAAGAGAGACTTTCAAAATCTTTGGCAAAATTATTAAGAGTTTGAGTTATGACGTTACAGTAATTAACTTCTTCTAATAGGGTCATTTCACCCATCATACTAAATAAACGGGCAGTCTTGATTAAACAAGCAGGGCTGTAGGCTTCACCAAGGGAACTACCAAAACTAAACATGACTTTAGAGTTTTCAAGGTTGAGAATTTCTTCTGCTGTGTATGGTTTACCAGTAAGACCATTAACAATATACAGTTTAAAAGCAAGATAAGATTCACTCATATCAGTGCTCATATCATCGGCACTAATTTGGAATCTAACGCGATTATACGATTCTTTATATATACCATTTTCCAAGGACCTTAATTTTTGAACTTTGAGAGACATGATTAATTAATAAATTATAGTATTATATATATTACTAATATTATTATTATAAAAGATATTAAAATAAAAAACTAAATAAAAAATTAAAATAAATTAATCAACATATAAATTAAAACTGGCTGTGCTGAAATTAACTGGTATTTGACTATCAACGTTGTATAATCTAAATTGTAATGAAGAAATACTCATAGGTTCTTTATTTTCAATATCTAAAAAGATTAATTGTTTTGATTCACTGAAAAATATTGATTCATCAGGTTGTAATCTTTGTATAATGAAATAGGCTAAAGTATTCTTTTTACCACTTATACGTTGTTTATAATATACTTGACTAGTATCAGTAGAGGCACTTGTGCCAGAAGAACCAACATAAGTTGATAAATCAAGATTTAACACGTCTAATGCTATATCATAATAATTTTGAAAGTCTATGCCAGCATTAGCATTTCTCACAAAAATAGTAGTATCACTAACATTACCTTGAATAATATTTGTATTGAAACCTAAAGAGTTTATTAATAAAGGAGCACTGTGAAAATCTAATTGAATAATTCTATTTGGAGTTCCTGCTTCAAGATTTTCTTTTGATAAATATATTAAATTTTGTTCTGGTTCTGTATTATACACTACACCATAGTCATTAACAACAACGTTAGGTTGTAGAAATGCTCTCCAGTTGAGAAATTGATGTGCTTTATCAATTATTTCATGAGTAGATGTCCCAGAAATACCATGACAGTAACTTGTATTAAAATCAAATCCATTAAATACTCCAACTGCTGATAATTCTTCAAATGGTGATGTGCCCTCTTCTTGACGTCCTATTCTAAAATTACCTGTGGTGCTGTCAGTATAAAACCATAATTTAAGACTGTCTTTATTAACAATTTTACTTTTATCAAGTTCTGCCCCAAGTTCGCCATTATTTAATATATAGATTTTGTTATTACGAACAGCAATACCATATAAAATAGTAGGAGTAGTTCTAATACCAGGATTAAGACATAAACCAATATCAACAGGGTCAATTACACCATTTTCTTCACGTATTTTACAATTAATAGAAGTATTAAAACAACCGTTGATAATTGGTAAATTTGTGTAAGAATAAAAAGCACCTAATTTATTCGCTACAAAACCAGATGTTTTTGCTTGACTTGATTGACTCATATTATCATCTGTCATTTCGTTATTGTTAAGAATGGGAGCAAATCCTTTATTACCTTCACCAAAAGCAGATTGAAGAACATGTAGGCTTAATTTATAACTATTTTTACTATGTTTGCCTAACCATTTGAAACTTAAACCATAATCTGTTTCTTTAGATGTAACAGCATTAGATTGAAGAGGAGTGCCATTTAATATTCCATTACACAAATTATTTAATGTTAATAGTAAATCAGGAATACCTTTATATTGAGGACTGGTAGAAGCATTATAAGTATATTTACCAGCAGGTAAAGTAATTTGACGTGGAGCAACACTTCTTTCACCACGAAGTTGAGTTGTAATATCAATTGTTTGGTCTGCTGTTAAATTAATAACTCCTTCTGGATTAGGCAGAATTTCAAGTGAAATCTTATCAAGACTAATACGACTATTTGCTCCAATATTAATACTTTCTTGAAAGTTAATGTCAATTAAGCCATTATTATCGACAACGCTGTAATCTGTTACAAGGCATTTAAGTTGCTTCATTTTAAAATAATTTCTATAATATACTATATATATATATTAAAATATTATTATATATTATATAGTTATATATTAAATACTAAAATAAAAATGGAATCTAAAAATAACAATACTATTCAGTTATTAGCTTCTGGTGATGCTTTCATTGGTAAAAATGAAGTTGTTAATGGTTATTTAAATATTGTATGTAATTTATTTACTACAGAAGATTGTATTATAACATGCGAACAATCTACAAATGGCAGTAATTATGAATTCGTTGATACTTTCGTTCATTCAATTGCTGATTTTGGTAATACAACACGCACGCAATTTTTTGTTAAGGCATATTGGGTTAGAATTAAAGTAGAAAATGCTTCTTTTAATAATATTCCAAAAATTGTTTTGACTACATTATTTACTGCTTCAAATCAAGATTCTAGTCTCGAACAACCAGACACAGTTCAAGGTGATGTAAATGTTATTAATAGTATGCTTGCTAATTACAATGATGGGACAAGTGATTTTTTGAAGCCAGTGGCATGTGACGTAAATGGTGTTTTGAAAAGTAATCTTGTAGTTGAAGGAATTACTCTTACACCTGCTACTGATGGGGTTTCTGTTTATGGCTCAACAGACCAAACTGTTGCTAATGCTAAATTACTTAATACTGATGTTGATGGAAAATTAAATGTGAATATTACAAGTTTGACTTTAGAGGCAAGTGATGATGGGGTTGGTTGTTTTGGTTCAAGTGATGGAACTGATAGAATAATTATGAAAACTGATGCTGGTGGCACTTTAAATACTGTTTCTACCACTGCTGATACTTTGATTACTTCGTTGAATGCTTTAGTAGCAGAGAATAAAGCACTTTTACAAAAACTTGAAATCAATGCTAATCAATTACCTATTTCTACAGAAATGATTAATGTTGGAACAGGAACACCATTACAATTCGCAGCAGGACAAGTAATTGGAACTGTTGTTGATATGGGAACTATGGAAACTAGAAATAATGATGTATGTTTTAGCGGACACGCTATAGTAGGAGCAGAAGGGACAGGTTATGATGACCCCCAAGTAATTTTACAATTCTCAATTAATCAAACTGACTGGTATGCCGATGGAACTGCGGCAAGTTATTATAAACATGCGGCAACTTCTTGGGACTTTAACTTTCAACGTAACAATGTAGGACTTCGTTATGTTCGTCTGCTTTGTGCCAAGCCTATTCAATTGAACCTCTTGATTGCTACAAAGTTTAAAAATTAATTTTCTTTTTGTTTTGATTTTTTGATAATTTAAATATATAATAATAGTATATAGTAATAGTATATTAAATAAAATGTCAGATTATACAGGTTCAAGTTTTATATCTCAACCAGTTCAAGAAGAAATAGATGTGACTAATACCAAAATAGCAACAACAAATGCAAACCTTACACAGGAAATATATGACCGTGGTGTAGCAGATAATAATCTACAAAATCAGATTAACGGTGCCGCTACTTCTGGGGCATTAAATGCTGAAATAACAGCAAGAACTGATGCTGATACTGCTTTAGGTGTTTTGATTACAGATAATACAAACCTTTTAGGCACGACACGAGCGGAACTCACCCAAGAAATAACCGACCGACAAAATGCCGACATCAATTTACAGAATCAGATAAATCCCCTTGCTACACAAGTTTCACTTAACAACGAAATAACAGCAAGAACTGATGCTGATACTGCTTTAGGTGTTTTGATTACAGATAATACAAACCTTTTAGGCACGACACGAGCGGAACTCACCCAAGAAGTCAGCGATAGAACAACAGCGGATAATGGATTACAAAATCAAATTAACGACCGTGCTTTAACTATTTCTTTAAACAACGAAATCACTGCAAGAACTGATGGCGATGCGGCATTACAATCACAACTTACGTATGAAGCCAATTCTCGTATAAATGCTGATATTGCCCTACAAACAAATATTACTACAAATGCTACGGCAATAACGAATGAGGAATCGGCACGTCAATCGGCAGATACAACCCTACAAACAAATATTAATACAAACACAACGGCGATTGGGACAAAAGCAAACCTTGATGGTGGCAATACATTCACAGGCGAACAAGATATTAATGGTTATGCTAAAATAGACAGAGTAATTGTTCAAGCCGTTAGTAATGACTACCCGCCATTTCGAGTAACGAACTCCTTCTCTTCTTTCACTTCCGCCCAAATTGACGCTGATAAAAATGCTCTACTAGTAAGGAGTAATACAACATTAGCAGGTGATTCTATTATTTCTGCTTATAACAATTCTAAAAATGATGTAGTGTTTAAAGTCGCTGGCGATGGTAAAACCCACACGAAGGATATTGAAGCAGACGGCGATGTAAATCTAACTGCTGGTAAAGCATACAAAATAGATAATGTCAGCATTCCTACTCACGATGATTTGGCGTTGAAAGCACCAATCGATAATGCCAGTTTAACAGGGAATACAACGATGACAAGATTAACTGTAAATCATAGCGATAGTGCTTCAATCGGGTTAGATTTTAATAACACGAATGTAAATCAATATGCTGGGGCATTTAACACTGCAGGATACGGTTGGCGGTTTTATAACGATAATACCTCGCAAGGAACTAATACAACATTTTCGGTTAATACCAAAGGAAGCGGAGCAGTTCAAACGCCATTACATGTTAAAAATGACGGCAAACTTTACACCTTAGACCAAGAGGTAGATGGTGATGTTAATTTAAGTGCTGGACACGAGTTTAAAATTAATGGTGTGCCTTTATCGAGTGGTGGAATGACCCCTGAACAAGAAGCAGAACTATCGAATAACACGTCAAGATTGGACGATCTTTATGACTCGACTGCTGTAACGCTTAGAAATATAGACTTTGTAGCATCTGATTTTAATTGTAGAATAAACAGTCTTGAATATGTAGAAGATGCCATGGCTATTGGACAAATCCCTCAAAATCGCATATTTGAATTAAACGACGATTTAAACTTGAAACGTTCATTAACAAATAATTTATTTCCACAATTAAACTTAAATGGAACAATTGAAAGCAAGACCTCATCTGGTGGAACTATTAACCCCAACGATTATTTCTGTAAGTTTGATTTAACAGGTCAAACTGCAGAATTAGTTGTAGGTATTGATGAAACAAATGTTCCGTATCAAACGAAGATTATTTTTATTGATGTAGAAGGAACTGCTAATTTGGTTATAAGGTCTTCAAATATTATGGGGTCTCAGGACATTATTCTTCGTAAAAGAGGAGACTGTGTATTCCTTCATGCTGATTGGGTAAGCAGTAAATGGAAGGTTATTGGTATTCATACAAACGTTCAACCAACATTAAATACGGCTGGAAATATTACATCAGGAAATGATATAATATGCAGTCGTAATCTATTCAGTAATTCAGCGGTGAATACAGAAATAGATGGTTTTACAACTATTAACTTACGCTCTCTTACAGGAGTTACACCCAATATTAATATTGATGGTGTAGAAGCGTTTATGACTAAAGCAACTAACCAAACTATTACAGGAGTGAAGACATTTGAAAATGGTATTATAACTGATGAAGTAGTCACCGAAGCAGCACATAACTTATTATTGAAGACTGCCGATACTGCTGATAGTGTTATAATTGATAATGGTTCAACTGTCGGTTTAACACAAACATCAACAAAGATTAGTTTAAATAGAGCATTAAATATCCCTTATGCGAGTGTGCCTTTGGGGACATCTACTGCGAATAAGTCTCCACCTGCTGGTTCATTAAGTGGTGATGTTTATAGAGATAATGCTAATGCTTTATTTATTGTTCCTTAATTTAAAATGTTTGTATAATATAAATGACTAACATGTATAAAAAAGAATTACCTAAAAAACAGCCTATGATGAAAGCAAATTTAAGTGAAGAAGAACTCAATAAATATCAGAAAAAGAAAGATAAAAAAAAGGTTTTACCAAAGGGTATATTTGAAACACATAAAAAAAAAGATTAGTATATAGTATATAGTAAAATGAATTCATTAAAAATATTAAAAGTGAAAGACCCTAAAGGAAAGATTAATCCATTAGATGAAAAATTACCTGAAAATCTACCACGTCACCCATTTACAAAATTTATTATAAGTCCTCCTAGAAGTGGTAAATCGGTTTTGATTGCCAATGAATTAGCAAACCCTGCTTTTTATAATTCACAAGAATACTGGGACCAAGTGTATTATTGCTCGCCCACACAACAATTCGATAAAACAGCTATGAATTACTTACCAAAATTAGAGAACGTGATCCAAATCGACGACCACAATGACTTAATGAGAATTGATATATTATTAGAAAGTATTATGAAATCTCAAATGAAATTATTAACTGAAGATGACCCTGTAACTGGTAAGAAAAAAGAAATGGAACGTATTTGTATTATATTTGATGATTGTTTAGGATATTTACAAAGCAATGAAAGTTTATCCTATTTTATAACCAAATTTAGGCACTTCTCTTGTTCTGTATATATTACAAGTCAATCATTTAGAAAAATACCAAAAGTTATTAGAAATTGTGCTGGTAATGTTATTTTTCATAAACTAGCAAATGAAAAAGAATTGATTGCTATTGACGAAGAGTTTGGCGTATGTTTCCACCCTGACTTTAAAAATATCGCTAAAAAAATTACAAATACCAAATATAACTTTTGTTATTTAAATAATGAAGAATTGAAAATGTATGAAAATTATGATAATCTTATTCTTGATGCTGCTGAAAATCCTGTGTAAATTGAATGTGTTTTTTTGATAAAATATGTCTTGCTTTATTAGTATTAGAAAATAATCCACCACATTCACAATCAGTTTTATGGTTTGCTTTTTCTCTAATTACTGTTTTATTTGTTTGATAATATTCTAAATGTTTATCTCTATTATCATCACTATATTCTTTATTGGTTCTACCTGCTATTCTTAAATTAACTAATTCATTTTTATATTGACGTATCAATTCACCTTCTCTTTTTTCTAACTCTTCTTTTGTATTACAAGGAAATGATTCAAGTAATTGAATAAAACAATCTCCAGCATCTACAATAATTTTTGATGTTGTTTTTCTATCATTATTATTTATTTTAGATTGTGTAATATGTTTTTGCTTTCTTTTACATAATAATTGTGTAGTAGAACCAATGTAATATTTATCACAATTGGGGCTTTTTAAAGTATAAATTTTACCGTTTTGATAATTAACCATTGCTATAATTACTCTTTTTTACTCTTTACATATTATAAATATTATATCTTTAAATTGTTTTTTTTAGATATAATATATTATATAAGTATAGTATATATACAAATTCAAAATGTCAGGTGATATTTATAATGATAGGATGCGTCATGATAATTTCCAGGCTCGACAAGATGATATACAGAATAGCATACAAGCATCAGCGGATAATTATACAAGTGAATTAAATGAATCTAAAATTGCTGATATTCAAAATAAAACTATTGGCAGTGAGTTAATGTTTAGTAGTATTCCTGCCACTTTTTCTAAAGGTATTGAGACATTTGATAGAGTTAAAGGTCTTTATAAAAAAATACAAGCATTACCTGAAAAAGTAAGTGGTATTGTTGATGATGCTAAAACACAAGCAAGTTCATTAATTGAAGATACTAAAGCAAAAGCAGGTGGATTACTTGAAGATGCTAAAGGTCAAGCAGGTGGATTACTAGAAGATGCTAAAGGTCAAGCAGGTGATTTAGTTCAAGGTAAAGATATAGCAGGAACACCATCAGTAAGAGAAGTTCAATTTGATAATCCATTATATGAAGGTGAAAGTATAGCAGTAACACCATCAGTAAGAGAAGTTCAATTTGATAATCCATTATATGAAGGTGAAGGTATAGCTAAACCTGCTATTACTGCTGAAACATTTGGAAATGTCAAAAATTATTTAGGCGGACAAGTAGGTGATTTAGGAGGTAAAGTAAGTGTATTACCAAATATGGAAACAAGTGTAGGTAGTTTAAAACAAGCAATACCTAAACCAGTAGCAATTGATGATGCTTTAAGTGGTGCTAAAGCGGCAGTTAGTGATACTATTAGTGGTGCTGGTGATGCTGTTAGTGATATTTCAGGTAGGGCTACTGATGCTGTTAGTAATTTAGCAAGTGGTGCTGGTGATGCTATAGGCGATGTCGCAGGAAAAGCAGGTGATGCTGTTAGTGATATAGCAGGAAAAGCAGGTGATATTGCTACTGGTTTAGTTAGTGGTGGAACTGATATTGCAGAAACAGCGGTTTCAGCATTAGCCGAAGCGGCTGTGCCAATTGTTGGTGACGTGTTGGCTGTTGGTTCATTAGTTGCTGGTGCTTATGAAGGTATAAAAGATTTAGTGGATAAACCAAGTGCTCCAGCACCACCTACTATAAATCTTGCTCCAGGTGGAGTTAATCAAGCTGGAATTTAAATCTATGTATATTATAAATGTCTGTTGAATTAATTGCTATTAGTGCCTTTGTTGTGGCTATATTAGGTGGTTTATCCCAATGTATTCAAAAAATTAACCTCAAGAA
>Ga0196901_1001515_pt1 | contig 11686 bp, 7 predicted proteins | sample CB_VirMetaG_FD_169099 | JGI IMG/M metagenome (GOLD analysis project Ga0196901, IMG submission 169099) | Freshwater to marine saline gradient viral communities from Chesapeake Bay - CB_1504_1 Viral MetaG (v3) (version 3) | ecosystem: Environmental > Aquatic > Marine > Coastal | place: USA... | reverse complement strand
ACTACTCAACAAGAATGTGTTAATTGGTATAACAATACAGGTACAGCTAGTGGGGTTTCTTATCAAGATTGCGCAACTGGAGATTTTCTTGTAAATCAAACCGTATTTGGAGGCGATGACATATGCGCTGTATTTGGAACGTTTGACGAGGGGACTGGTGGGTCTTGGATAAATAATGGACCTTGTAACATATTAAATTAACTGGTATAATACTTGAAAATACAATAAAAGAAAAAGCTGTAATCGTCGGTGGAGCAGCAATGTTCCACCACGGTTTAGTTGATTCTTACAATGACATAGATATCGTTGTAACTAACCTGGAAGACATAGAAGGGATTGCTTACTTTGATTCTAAGTCTACACTAACTAAAAGCGGTAAAAGAGCTTACATAGATAATGTAGATATATTTATAGAAGAAGAACTTCCTGAATATGAAGTTATAAATGGGTTTAATGTAGCTACAATAGATTCAATGATTAAGTACTATGAATCAGTTATAGAAAATTCAGATGGATACATGAGAGAATTTGCAATAAAAAAATTAAACATAATAAAGCCTCACTAGAGGCTTTTTATTTACTATGAAGTATATATGTGCACAGCCAGCTATAACTTATTTTGCATGGCAAATAGATGTTTTAGTAAACAGCCTTATAAAGAATAATGTAAGCCCTAAAGACATACAGGTTTTGTGTTCTAGACAAGGTAAAATAAGTAAAGAATTCCAAGACTTATGTAGTAAATACACGGGAGTTAGTTTTTTCTTTTATGAAGACGAAAGGAGTTACAAGGGGTATATACCTTCAATAAAGCAACATATGCTTTATAAGCACTACCTTGCTAATCCACATATGGAGAACGAAGATATATTTCTTGTCGACGCTGATATATGTTTAACAAAACCACTAGATCTAACAAATCTTCTTAATGACGATGTGTGGTACGTAAGTGATACAGTTAGTTACATAGGATACAATTACATATTATCAAAGGGCAGGGACATACTGGAACCTATGTTAGAAATCGGAGATATATCTGAGGATTTAGTTAAGTCAAACCAAGAAAACTCTGGAGGAGCTCAATACTTATATAAAAAAGTAAAGGCTTCTTTCTGGAAGGACGTAGTAGACATGTCTCACGAATTGTATATAAAAATATCTGAGATAAGTAAAAAGAAAAAACAAAAAGATCAATCTCACCATGAGATACAAATATGGACCGCAGAGATGTGGGCTATGCTTTGGGTCGCTTGGAAACAAGGAATAGAGACCAGGGTTAGTAAGAATCTTGATTTTTCGTGGGCAACTAACACTATAATAGATTGGGATAAGTATGCAATCTACCATAACGCTGGAGCTACTAGTGATTCTGATGGTATGTTTTACAAAGGTAAGTTCACATCTAAGTTTCCTCCTAATAACCTGGACATAAAGGATAGTAGGTGTTGCTATAATTACTACCAATTAATCAAAGAAACGCTGTACTAAATAGCTCAGCACAAAAATAACTATCTTTGTAAATAATAACATAAATAAATGGCTAATTACACTTTAACTTTCGATGAAAAGATAAATGGATGGACGTCTTTCCATTCTTACGAGCCAGAGATGATGGTCAACCTAAACAATGATTTCTTTTCATTTAAGGATGGTCAGGTATACATCCACGAAAGAGATACAAACATTAGGAACCAGTACTACGAGCAACCATCTGCTGCTACTGAGATAGAGCTTATATTAAACGACAGCCCTTCTGATGTTAAGATATTTAAAACTATAGAGATAGAAGGTAGTACCGGAAAATGGGATGCCACTATAGACACAAACCTTGAGTCTGGAAATATACCTAAAGAGTCTTTCAAGAACAAGGAAGGTTTATTCTACGATTTTATAAAAAGAAATGCTTCTGACGAAATAGACCCAACACTACTATCGGTGCAAGGCGTAGGTAATCTAGTGGATATAGTTGGTACAAAGTACGCGTTTACAGATGTGCCTCATAACATATCTATTGGAGATGTACTGTACTACGAGAAGAATGGAAGCTACGAGAAGATTGGTGTTATAACAGATAAGGGTGCAACTTTTATAGAAGCTCCCATTGTTACTGTGCCTGAAAAAGTCTTTATGTTTATAGCAAAGAACAGCGTCGCTGAAAGCTACGGATTAAAAGGGTATTACGCTAAGATAAAACTAAGCAACACAGAGGAAAGACCTGTTGAATTATTTGCCGTAAATAGCGATGTAAGCAAAAGCTTTCCTTAAATTTCGTATATTTGCGTAATGAATTTTGAGGTTAGAGCAGTAGTTGATAGTGACTACGACAACATACTAGTAAAATGGTGGAAAGACTGGGGATGGACACCACCTCCAAAAGATTTTTTACCAAGTACAGGGTTAATTGTTAGCAAGGATAGCGTTGATATATGCGCTGGATTTCTTTACTTAACAAACTCTAAGGTAGCTCTAACGGAATTTGTAGTCTCTAACAGAGACTATAAAGAAAAAGACAGGTCTGATGCAATACAATTTTTATTGGACTGCATAGTTGTTCTGGCTGAAGACAATGGGTGTAAGTACGCTCACGTAATCTTAAAGAACAAGAGTCTTGTTGACAAATATAAAGAAACCGGGTACATTGTATCTGATGATAACGTAACTGAAATGGTAAAGGTATGGCAATAGCAACTGGAACTGCAATATTAGCCGGAGCTGCACTAACAGCTGCTGGTAGTGCGGGTAACATGATTAAAGGAGCTAAGAGAGCTAAAGACGCTCAGAAAGCTTTAAACAACTTCAAAAGACAAGAACTTAAGAATGTAACTGAAGGAATGAGAGTGTCTACATTAGGTGCTGAACTTCAGACAAAGCAAGCTCAATCTAGATTTGAGTCAAGCGTTGACGCCCTTAGATCAGGTGGTGTGAGAGGTTTAGTTGGTGGCTTAGGCAATGTGGCAGCACAGGATCAAGCTATGCAGGCTCAAATAGGCGCTGGACTGGACCAACAACAACAGCAAATAGATAAGTTTGCGAGAGAAGATCAAGCAAGTATAAGACAAATTCAAGAGCAAAGAGAATCTGGAGCAATAGCTGGTTTAGGTCAGGAGATAGCTGCCGGTAAAGCTCAACAACAACAAGGGATTGCAGGTATAGCTGAGGCTGGTATGTCTGTTTTATCTGCCGGTTTAGGAGGACAGCTAGGAGGAGCAGCAGCTGCTCCAGGAGCTGCCGCAATAGCTAGTGCGGGTAGCTCAGCTATGAATACTGGTAATGCAGCTATAGCAAGTTTATCTGCTCCAATATCTGCCAACATGCAATCTAAGGCTAGCTCTTTTCAAATGCCAAGTAGTTTTACTGCCGTAAATCCTTACGCTGTAAAGAACCCTAATAAATTCGAGCAACCTAATTTATTTGGCGATAACCCTTTCAATTAATAATATGGCACAGAATACAGCTCAATACGAAGGTTTACAGTACAGCTCTCAGGCTCCCGTATTTGATTACGGAAGCATAACTAGAGGTGTAAACACAGTAGTTGAAAAGAAAAGATTAGAAGACGAAGCCAAAGCTAAAGAGCTTGAAGCTCAAAAAGCAGAACTAATAAAAGAATACGGAGACGAAATATATTCTACGTTTGAGCTAACAGGGCTTGAGAACGCAGATCAACTTGGTTTAGAAACTAAGAACCTTATCATAGATACTGCTGAGAACATACAGAGAAGACTAACTAACGGAGAGATTACTCAGTCAGAGGCCACTAGAGAAATGATGATGGCCAGGAATCAATCTAAAAAAGCATCAGAAAGCATGCGCGGATTGTCTGAGTACGCTAATCAAATTAGAAGTAAAGAAGACATTAGTCCAGCTGACGAGTTAAAATTAGACAGGATAGATAACATGATAGGCAACGGTGTTTCTGTTGCTAAAGATTCTAGAGGAAACTATATGTTTTTATCTAAAGAAAACGGCAAGATGGTAGCTTCTCCATTCTCTAAGTTTCCTTCTTACATGACATTTTCTGATAACATAAAACCAGATTCTGTTTTAGAAGCTGTAATGAAAGATAGTGCTACTAATGAGTACTACGGAAAAGAAGGTGTTGTTTGGAAGTCTAAACTTGGTAAAGATAATAAGCTTACGACAAATCAATTGGATGGTTTTAAAGGTTATTTAAAAGGATTAAGCGGAGAGAGTTTATACAATTTAGCTATAAACTCAGAGGTGGATGTTCCTAAAGCAAAGTTAGATGGAACCATTCAAATAGATGACGAACAAAGCGTAAGAGACTCTATACTCACTAAGCTAGAAGAACAGGCTCAGGTAAAGTATGGCAACAAAGCCTTAGATGAAAAAACCGGTGAGTCATTACGAGCTCAACTATACAAAGCGTATAAAACTGATGATGAAGAAAAAGTATCTGCTCCAGTAAAGAATAAAGACGGGAGAGATTTATATCCTTTGGATACTACTGGACAAAAACCATTAAACTATTCATTTAAGAATAAGCCTATGGACACTGTTGTAGGTCCAAACATGCAGTCTGAAACAGCTTACAGTGATTTCAAAATAAACTCATACGTTCCATCTGGATCTGGCAAACCGGCGCTAGCTAGCATAACTTATTCCGAACCAGTTTTTGGACCTAGAATATCAGAAAGCGTTCCTCCAGCTGTAATTGGAACTAGAAAAGTAACTAAAGATATTACTGTATACGATCAAACAGATGAAGAGTGGTTGAAGACTCAAGTAGGAGTTAAAACGCCTGAAGAAGTAATAACCCCAGCTGGAAACGCTGGTGATCAATTATTTAATACGCAAAAATAAATGGATAAAATACAATCTCTATACGACCTTTATTTATCTGAAGGAATAATCACAGAACAAACATCTTTTGAGACTTTTTCTAACGCAAATCAAGACCAAATAAATCAACTATACGATTTAGGTTTTAATAAAGGTCTATTTAAAGAGGTTGATGCTGATACATTCTCAACTGCTTGGGACGTAAAAAAAAAAGAAGATTCGGAATTACCTTCAGAGGGTGGTTCATTGGATTCTCAAACTACTAATCAACCCAGCGATGTAGTAACTCCAGGTATTGATAACAGACCTTTAAGAGATATAAAAGATAGGTTTGGAGATATAGTAGAAGGGACTGACGGAGATGTAAAAGAAGCAAGACAAGAAGCTACTAAGAATACTTTTCTTGCTGGTATGGCGACACTAAATAACATGTTGGTTAGTATACCAGCAGCCATACAAGACATAGGAGGTTTTTTAACTACACCTATATCTATGCTTATAGGTGAAGAAGCCGCTTCATCTGAAGGAATGAAAGATTTTTTAGGTGTTGACAAGACTCTTTCAGATTACTACAAAGAAGAACAAAAAAGATATCAAGGAGAAGCCAAAGAAGCCACGAAGACTTTTATGCAAGACCACGAAGCTGGTATTGTAGAAAGCTTAGAAAAAGGAAACTACAGTGACGCGCTAGACAAAACATTTTTTGCTGGTTTAGAGTCTGCTCCTGTTAGTTTAGCTATGATGGCCGGAGGATCTGTAGCTACACTGCCACAACTTGTAGGGGCGTCTACACTAGCATTTTTTGAGCCATCTATGGATGAGTTAAGGGAACAAAGACCTGAAGCAAGTAACGCGCAGAATGTTTTAGGAGCAATAACAATGGCTGGCGCAGAGAGTGTATTCTCTTCTATCAATGCAAAGGCAATGTCCTCTGTATACAAAAGCATAATAAAGAAAGAAGGTCTAGAGGCTGGTACACAAATATTCAGAAAGACTTTATTAGAAAGGTTAACTGCCGCAATGGCTAAGTACGGAGCACCTGTTGGGGCTCTAGCAGAAGGTATTGAAGAAGTTGCTACCCAAGCTACTCAGAACGCTGTTAAAGGTAAGCCTATATTTGAAGGAGCTGGAGATGCTTTCATAGTTGGTATGGCAATGGGTGGTGTTATGTCTTCTCCAATAAACGCAGCTAAGGCTGTTGAGTTGGTTGATGGAGCTATAGAAACAGAAGCTCAAAAGAAAATATCTACAGATATCATAGAATCATCTAAGTATAAAGATGTTTTAGACGCGTTTTCTGAAAAAAACACCAAAAAACTTGACGAAGACCAATTGGATTTTATTGGTTTAAGTAAGTCTGAGTCTATATTCAAGAAACAAATAAAAGAAAAGTTAAAGGACGGTGAGATAACAAAAGACGAAGCTGATCAGTACATAGAAAGATTCAACGAAGCTTCTAGTATTAGGTCTCAGTTTGAAGGGCTTGAGTTAAGTGTAACCCAACAGTCAAAGATATCAGCTCTTATAAAAGAGAAGAGAGCTTTAGAGAAAAAGATAAAAGGAAAAGACGGTAACCTTGTAAAGAAAGATACTCAAAGACTTAGTGATATAAACAACCAGATAGAATCTATTTCAGAGGAGACGTCTAGCAAGTACTTTATAGGCGCCAGAGAACTAACAAGAGAAGGATTCCTAAACAGGATATCTGATATGTCTCAACAAACATTTCTTACATCTGAAGTTAGGGTTGAAAACGACAAAGAAACTTCTGACTTAGTAGAGAGTACTTTCATGGAGACACCTGTAGAAGAAGCAGCTCCAGTGGAAGACACTAGAACAGAAAAAGAAAAGTACACTGACATAGTTTCTGGAGCCCCCAAGTTTCAAAAAGACTTAGACACTGATGTAGATGAGACAGAAGTTAATGACATTGTAATAGAGATGAATAAAACAGAGGAAGAGAAAGCTTCCTTTGATGTTCCCTCTGATTTAACTACAAAAGAAAAGACCAACATACAGAGTTTAGTAGAACGTTTCGGAGAAAAGGTTAAGACTATTAAGAGTATAGCTTCACTTGAAGGTATACCTTTCATATTTACAATATCAGACCAACTAACCTCTGGAGACGTCAATAATCCTTTTACAGGAGAGACCATAAACGTTAGAGGCGGCATTGGCTTCAACATGACTGAAGGTAACGAGGCAAACGCCTGGGCAAATACTACCGAAGCAGAAGCTACTAACATGTTAGGTAGAGCTCAGGAAGTTTACAACAAGAACAAACCTTTATTTGAAAGGCTATGGAGCGAGGGCAAGATACCTAACGGACACGTGCCAATGGCTGTTGTAAAGATGGGTCAAACATCTATAAAGAGTAATGAAGCAGTATTTAGGTTTGCTTCTAATACGTTTAAGAACAAATTCTCAAAAGCAAAAAGAGTAGCCGCTAAAGACGGACTCCTTAAAGACCTTAGAAATGCTAAAGGTATTAGTCAAGAAGTAATTGATTACGTTGCAAAACAAAACACAATTGATGAGGTACTAGACAATATTAAAGAGCTAAACATATCTAAGAGACCAGACATAACTAGGTTTGTTTTTACTGGAGACGTTAAGCTTGGAGCTCAAACAAAACCAGGGAAGCCTAAGAGCAACACTGGAGAGGCATTAGTTGGTGACAATGCAGAACTTTATAAGTACGTACACCTTCAAACAATAAACAACATTCTATCTGATCCAGCGACTAGCAATATTCCTGATAGCCACGTGGTTTCAGTAGTAGGTGTAGACGTACTTAATCCTCAAGTTACTAAGGTAGACCACCAAAACTATCCTTACGGAGTTAAGGGTCAGTTAATAGGTGTCTTAGAGAAACCAGTTCACGCAGCTGATGTTTTCCCTGAGATGTATAGTAAATCTTTTTACTTGCAGAAAGAAAATAAAGCAGGTAAACCTACTAGCCCTGAAACAGCCGTGAGACAATCAGTCGCTGCTGGTGGAGCAATAGCCGGTATAAAAGCATTTAGAGGAGCTAAGATGTCTACTAAGATGGACACTATGAAAAAGCTATTAGGTAAACTAAAGCTTGCGTTTCCAAGTGTTACAATAGTAGAGACACAGCAAGAGTTTGACAGAGCTCTTGAGCAGCCGAACGTTTTTAAGTTTGTTAAAAAAGGAGAAGTTGTTTACGGATTCACAATGGATGGTAAGGTTTTCCTTAACCCATCTCTAGCTACAGCAAACACTGCTATACATGAGTTTGGTCACGTGTGGATTAACTTCCTTAAGCAATCAAACCCTGACTTACTTAAGAAGGGATACGACCTTTTAGAAGGTACAGATATACTTAGAAGAAAAATAGTTGAGTACGGGGACGTTGAACTAGCAAGAGAGGAAGCCATAGCAGAGCTTATGGGCAACAAAGGCGAGACAATTGTAGAGGCTGGTTTTAAGTCTAAGTTTAAGAACTGGTTAAACGCAGTATTTACTTATGTAAAAAACAACACAAAAGGATTCGCGGATATGAGTCCAGAGGAGTTCACAGATATGAGTCTTGAAAACTTTATTGATGGATCCCTTAACTCTATACTACAAGGAAAAGAAATAACAGCAAAAGAGATTAAATCTATTGGTGTTAAGTTCCAGAAAGAAGGTATTGAAGGACTAATAAGAAGAGGTTTAGACGAAAAGATTTCCGATAAAACTATTAAAGAAGTATTATCAGAGCAAGGATACAGTAAGAAAGAAGTAACAAGCACATTCTTGAATGTTAAGAGAGAAAGAGCTGAGGAGATAAGAAAAGCAGAAGGCATTATCGATCCTATGGATAGTAACTGGGCTACTGGTGTTAAGAAATACTTAAAGAAGTTATTTAAAGCTAGAAAGCTTAATGCGAAATCTTCTCAGATAGCTAACGAAACAAGAGAGGGAGGTATAGAGGCTCAAGTAAAACAAGCCTTATTTTATACTCAGAGATTAAAATCAGCGATTAAATCTTACGATGGATCTATTACTAAAGATCAACTCGTTAAGGAGGTTAGTAAAATAATAAATGGAGAAACACCAATTAGTAGGCCAGAGGATGCTGGATTGCAAAAAGTGTTTGGTATAGCTAGTGTAGCTCGTAACCATATAGACTTGCTTTCCGAAGCGTTAATAGAGTCTGGGGCAGTAAAATTTGACGAGTCTATAGAAAACATAGAGAACAACAAAGGTAAGTACCTTACTACTTCTTATAGAATGTTTGACTCTAAAAACTGGGAGAAGGAGCTTCTAGAAAAAGAAGACGGAAAACAAATAATAGCTAGAGCAAAGAACTTCTTCTTAAAAGACAAAAAAACAATAAGAAAAGCAAAATCTTTAGCTAAAAAGACTGGAGACGACTTTGACACTGTTCTTGATATTTTAGCAGAAAGAAAAGTAGACTTTATACTTAAAATGTCTGAGAAGTCAGAGTTCATAAACCCTAGTAAAACAGGTAAAAAAGATGTTAGCATTCTCAAAGAAAAGAAAGATATTCCTGAAGTTATAAGGTCGTTAATGGGAGAGTATACGGACCCTGTTCAAAACTATCAAAGAACTGTATATAAAATATCTAACTTATTAGAATCTCAAAAATATTTAGCTAAAGTTAGAGAGAATGGTTTAGGGGTATGGTTATTTGAAGAGAATGACTTGTCTAGACCTAAAGGTTATGATCAATTAATATCTAGTGATAGTGAAAACTACGGACCATTATCTGGTCTTTATACTTCTAAAGAAATTAAGGAGTCAATGGAGAACACACCAGTTGTAGCAGGAAAACTTTTAGACAGTAAACCTTACAGATGGTACCTAGACAAAGTATCTAAGGTTAAGTATGCAAAGACCATATGGTCTCCGGCAACACACGGAAAAAACATATTTGGTAACATGTTCTTCATGGCTCAGAATCTTTACTTAAACCCTCAAGAATATTATAAGGCTGTAAAGATAATTACATCAGACTTGTTTAACAAAAGTTCTGAGGATCAGTTGGCTACGATGAAGTCATACATAGAAGCGGGTATCATAAACCAGAATGCTACTCTTAGAGACCTTCAGGATGTTTTCAAGGACTCTAAAAACTTTGAAGACACTCTTGATAAAGCATACGAAAAAACTAATGACATTGGGAAAATAGCAAAAGCTAAGGTTGGTTTTGTAAAAGGATTTAAGACTGCTGATAAGTTCACAAGAGACATATACCAAGCGGAAGATGATCTATTTAAAATAATAGCTTTCGAAACAGAAAAGAAAAGGCAGTCTAATATAGAGTTCGGAAAAGAGTACTCTGAGTTATCAGTTCAACAAAAATCTACTATAGATAAGATGTCTGCTGAAAACACTAAGAACTTACTACCTAACTACGGGAGAGTTGGTGAAATAACTAAGTACTTAAGAGCCTTGCCTGTTGTAGGTTCTTTTGCGTCCTTCCAGTTAGAGTCATATAGGACAGCTTACAATACTGTAAACATAGCTATGAACGACTTGAAGTCTGACAACCCAAGAAGAAGGGTTAACGGAGCTAAAAGGTTAGCAGCTATTGTATCATTTCAAACCGTTTATCATGTTGGTGTTTCAATGATAGGGCAATCTTTTGGAGGATTTTTTGGAGATGACGAAGATAGTCAGGTACAAAAGTATTTATCGCCAATACTTCCAGAGTGGAATAGAAACTCTAAATTACTAGTAGGAGAAATTGGTAAAGGATTTATAACATACACAGACATGAGCGGATCTAATCCTCACGGTCAGTTAGATAAAGTTATGAACGCAATGTTTTCTGAAAAGGAGATAGGATGGAAAGTTTTAGACATGTTAGATGAAGCAGGAGGATCTTTACTTAGTGAAGATATATTGTTTTCTCAAGTAAAATCAGTATTTTTTAATGAGGATAGATTTGGTAGAAAACTTTATACTCCTGAGACATCAACATCTGAAGACTTATTAACAGCTACTAAAGCTTTATGGAAAGCCTTTGAACCAGGGGGAGTTAGAACAGTAGAAAAACTATATGGTTCTTATGGTAATGAAAAAGATTTTACTAATGAACTTATAGCTCAGTTTACTGGGTTTAGAAAATACAAATCTGACTACAACCAACAAGCTAGTTATGCTATATCTAGCATACAAAAAGACGTAAGAGAGCTGAAGAAGTATGCAAGGGCTAAGAGAGAACTTGAGAGCGGTGAGATTTCCGCTGCTGAGTTAGACAAAGTATTCAATAAGTATCAGCAGGATAAAATAAAACTTTACAAGCCACTGTTGAATTTATATAAAGGGGCTTTGTTCTCAGGCGTTGATCACTATACTATAGTTGAAACAATGAAGAGATCTGGAGTTCCTAAGTACGTAATAGACCAGGTCGTATACGGCAAAATAGATTACATACAAAGATAAATAAGAAAAGCCCCCGATTAAGGGGGCCATCTAAAAGAAACTAACTAACTAACTAACTATCTTTGATGAGAGTCTCTTCCTCCTTTATGGAGGCAAGAGCTTCGTCATAGCCTGGCATCTTTTTAACTAATTCAAACAGTGCTGCTGTTAAGCTGTTCAACTGCGTAATCGCCGAGGCCACTGCGCGAATCTGTCCTTGATTGTTCTCTGCTATCTTTTGTATTCTTATTAAGTTCTGCTCTTTCATTTTCTATTTCTTTTTGTAGGTTTGCTAAGGCTCTCCAAGCTACTTTAGCGGAGTGTCTTACTCCATCGGTGTCAATTGTACCGGCTTGTATTAAGTGCCTTGTAAGGGCGTCTAACTCGTCCGTAGACTTACTTCTATCCCAGTGCAACGGAGTGCCTGGGTGGTGTTGTTCGTTTCCTTGCCAGCTTGTGTTGGCAACTTCTAGTATTGCATCAG
>Ga0196901_1001513_pt1 | contig 11690 bp, 15 predicted proteins | sample CB_VirMetaG_FD_169099 | JGI IMG/M metagenome (GOLD analysis project Ga0196901, IMG submission 169099) | Freshwater to marine saline gradient viral communities from Chesapeake Bay - CB_1504_1 Viral MetaG (v3) (version 3) | ecosystem: Environmental > Aquatic > Marine > Coastal | place: USA... | reverse complement strand
TTTCATACCTACACACGCGCGCGAGAAGCAAAATGGCTAGAAAACAGAGATCGGATAGTGTTGCTGATGACATAAAGTCTTTTTCGCAAATTTCGGAAAGTGTAATCTTGCCTGAAGGAATTGATTTTGACAATGAGCAAGAAAAAGTAATTTGGAATCAATTTACTAAGACACGTTCTATTGATTCTTGGCGTGAATTTGATTTAGTACTGTTGGCTAAGATAGTCAAACTAGAGTCACGCATGAGAACTCATCAAGCTGAACTAGATGCAATTGGTGCAATTATTACAAATGATCGTGGCACACAGATTGAAAACCCGTTGTTTAGAGTGCTTGATGTGTTGCAACGTCAACAAATGGCAATTATACGCTCAATGTCACTTAATCAAACAAAGTCAGACCCTCGCACGTTAAATGCAACGGGTAGCAAGGTGGCAAACGCTCAAGCGACTGCAAACTCGTTTGATGAGGAATTAATCCCTCGGTTGAGGGCTGTAAACTAAAATGACACGTGGCGAACGAGTTATAAAATTTCTGACAACGTATTGCATAGTGCCAGAAGGGAATTTAGTAGGAAAGCCTATTGTTCTCGATGACTTTCAGGTCAAGTTCATTCTTGATGTTTACGACAACCCACACACGACTAAGATGGCAATTTTATCTATTGCCAGAAAAAATGGTAAAACAGGCCTGATTGCAGCATTACTGCTTGCTCACCTAGTTGGCCCTGAAGCTGTGCTTAACAGCCACTTGCAATCGGGTGCGATGTCGAGGGAGCAAGCGGCGCAGGTGTTTAACTACGCCTCCAAAATGGTTATGCTTTCACCACAGTTGTCGCAAATTATTCGCATTGTTCCATCTAACAAGCGATTGATCGGTTTGCCTCTTAATACAACGTATCAAGCATTATCAGCAGACGCAAAGACTGCTCACGGTGGTAGCCCGATATTTGCATTGTTAGATGAAGTTGGTCAGGTTAAAGGGTCAAGAAGCGATTTCATTGACGCAATCACTACTTCTCAGGGTGCATACGATAATCCGTTGCTTATTGCAATTTCTACGCAAGCGTCAGAGGACGCTGATCTATTAAGCATTTGGATTGATGACGCGAAGAAATCAAAAGACCCTCATACCGTATGCCACGTTTACTCAGCACCACAAGGTATGGAGTTGACTGACGAAGAGGGGTGGGGCAAGGCTAACCCTGCAATGGGTACTTTTCGCTCAAAAGAAGATATTAGGGTCAATGCTGATAAAGCATCTCGTATGCCATCATTTGAGAATACGTTTAGAAACCTCTATTTAAACCAAAGAGTTTCATACGCAAGCCCATTCGCCTCATTAAATGTGTGGAAATCTTGCGGAGAAGCGATTGACGAATATAATGGTGAAATGGTATACGGTGGACTTGATTTATCATCACGTGCCGATTTAACGTCTTTGCAATTGATTTATAAAACTAAGGGCAAATGGAATGTTATCTCGCACTTTTGGACGCCCGAGAAGGGTTTGTTGGATAGGGCGAGAAGGGACAGGACACCTTATGATGTTTGGGAAAAGCAGGGGTTTTTGTATGCAACCCCAGGCGCTACGGTAGATTATGAGTATGTTGCAAAACATATTAAAATATTGCTTGATCGCATGAATATTGGCAGTATCGCCTATGATAGGTGGAGAATTGATTTATTAAAGAAAGAATTTAACGATATTGGGTTAGAATTACCATTATCTGAGTGTGGACAAGGTTATAAAGATATGTCGCCTGCTATTGACGCTTTAGAATCTGAGTTATTAAATGCTCGTATTAGGCATGGTATGAATCCCGTGTTAACGATGTGCGCGGCTAATGCGATAGTTATTAAAGACCCATCAGGAAATAGGAAGTTAGATAAATCTAAGTCTACTGGAAGAATCGATGGAATGGTTGCGTTGGCTATGGCGTTTCATGCAACGGGCTTTAATTCTGAAGATGAGGGTGATTTAGATGGATTTTTAAACAATCCAGTATCTTTACGACATTAGGAATAAAATAGTGGCAACATTCTTTCAATCGCTTAGACGTATATTTGGTAATGTTGGCTCAACGGGTCAGCAAGATGGCGTTCAATACAATCAGCCATTTACCAAAGTATATGAAACCACGCCCGATGTAGGCATTGACGGTGCGCTACAGGTATCTGCCGTTTGGTCAAGCGTTGAACTGCTTTGCGACAATTTAGCTTCATTGCCACTTTTTGTTTATGAAAGAGAGCGAGGGGCTGATGGGCATAAGGTTTTAGCCCGTAACACACAGCTTTGGACACTATTACACGAAAGCCCGAATAATCGTCATACTCCGATGGAGTTTTGGCAATACATGACGATGAACTATTTATTGCGTGGTAATGCTTATGCAAAGCTAGATCGCAACAGTAAGGGCGAAGTATTCAATATGATTCCGCTATCTGCCGATCAGGTAGAGATTGAGGTATTGCGAGATCAGAGTATTGTTTACAAGTATCAATACGAAGGCAAGGTAGCGGTATATTCATCGGATTCGATTTTACATTGGCGCGACAAGGGTAATGGCATTATCGGTATGTCGCGTTTAGATTATATGCGTTCAACGGTTAGTTTAGCGATTAACGCGCAAAATCATTCGAGCAATATATTTCGCAAGTCGGCAAAGAGACCAGGGGTCTTTATGATAGATAAACTTCTATCAGAAGAGCAACGCAAGGCGGTCAGACAGAATTACCGTGGTCTTGTCGAAGGTAATGAAGACGATTTGCTTGTGCTTGAGGCGGGTGCTAAGTTTGAACCATTAAACATGACACCTGCCGATGTTCAATTACTAGAAACTAGAAAATATACCGTTGAAGATATTGCCCGTTGGTTCGGTATTCCATCGGCAATGATTAACGATACAAGTAAAACAACGACTTGGGGTACGGGTGTTGAGCAATTGATTGAAGGATTTTATAAATTCCGATTGCGCCCTATGCTTGAGTCACTTGAGCAGTCTATTGATAAGAGAGTATTAACGACAGCTCAACGCATGAAGTATACGGTTGAATTTAGTTTAGACGCTATATTGCGTGGTTCTTTGAAGGATAGGCTTGAGACAGGCTCAAAAGCCGTGCAGAACGGGTTAATGACTCGTAATGAATGGCGACAACTAGAGAACTTACCGCCTATTGAAGGCGGGGATACATTAACTGTTCAGAGTGCCATGATTCCCATTAATATGATGGGTAAGATTGGTAATGGTCAAAATTTAGATACTAGTGCAGAACCCCCAATTGCACAATGAGGTGATTATGTTAAAGAAAAACCTATTATTAAATAACGTTGAACTGAAGATGACCGATAACGGTAGATTCTCAGGTTACGCCTCAACATTTGGCAATGTGGACAGTTATAACGACACAATTGCTAAAGGCGCGTATGACGGGGTGATTGAAAAGATTGGCGCGGGTTTGTCTTTAATGCCGAAGATGTTTATTAACCATAAGTCATGGGAAATACCCGTTGGTAAATGGGTCAAGATGAACCAAGATGATAAAGGTTTATTTGTCGAAGGTGAATTTACAAAAGGCAATACTGACGCGGATAAGATCAGAGCCGCGATGCAACACGGCACAGTAGACGGTTTATCTATCGGTTTTTCTATTGGCGATTATGAAATTGTCGAATCTGAGAAATTACGCATTATTAAAAGCATTGCTGAGTTACCCGAAGTATCAATCGTTACCTACCCCGCCGACAATAGCGCAAGGGTAGACCTAACAAGCGTTAAATCAGCATTAGATAGTATAGGCAGTATTAAGGAACTAGAGGACTTCCTACGCGATGCAGGCGGGTTCTCAAGGGCATTAACAACACGTTTTATTAGTCGCAGTAAAGAAATCTTTGCTCTGGGTGAGCCTGACGCAAAAGAGGTTTTGTTAGATGATGAGATCAAATCCTTGATCGCGTCAACCTTTTTAAAAGCTCAACTTGGAGATCGAAACCATGAGTGAATTTATCAATGAAGTTAAAGCATTAGCACAGACACAAGCCCTTATCGTTAAAAGCAACGAGGACTTAAAAGCCACAATGGAAAAGGCTAACGCCGAATTCAAAGACACTAAGTCGATGGCATTTGAAACAAAGTCAGCCTTAGAAGCCTTGTCAATCAAGTCTGCTGAGTTGACCGACAAAGCCCTTGAATTAGAGCGTAAACTTGCCGAAGGCTTTAAGTCAGAGCAAGATCAAGCTAAAGAATCACTTGGCGAGATGTTTGTTAAGTCAGAGATGTTTAAGTCGATGGCTGAAGGTCGTAGCAAGTTTGCCCGTCTTGAATTAAAGACAGCAATTGTTAATGCAACAGGTCAGAATCAGCCTTTAGTACCTGCTGATCGTCAAGTTGGCATTATTGCTAACCCTAACCGTATCTTGACTATTCGTGATGTGTTGCCAGTTGGTCGTACTTCATCGAACTTAGTTGAATACACCAAAGAAAACGTGTTTACTAACTCAACAGGCCCACAGTACGACTCACCCGCATTTGAGAACGTTACTAAGCCTGAGTCAGCCATTACCTTTACTTTGGCTTCAGCACCTGTTGTTACTTTGGCTCACTTTATCCCTGTGTCACGCCAAGTACTTGATGACGCGCCTCAACTTGAGTCGTACATCAACAGCCGTTTAGTCTACGGCTTGAAGCTCGAAGAAGAAGACCAATTGCTTAACGGCAACGGTACTTCAGGAAACGTTGGTGGTATCTTGAAGTCAGGTAACTTCACGGCGTATACCCGTGCCGTAACTGGCGACACCAAGTTAGACACTTTGCGCCGTGCGATTACTCAAGCTCAGTTGTCAGAATACATGGCTGATACCATCGTTCTGAACCCTGCTGATTGGGAATCAATTGAGTTGCTCAAAGCGACTGACAATCAATACGTTTGGAGCAATCCTGTAGCGATGGCAGGCCCACAGATTTGGGGCAAGCGTGTTATTCCTACTAACTCAATTGCGTCAGGTACGTTCTTGGTTGGTGGCTTTAATATGGGCGCACAGTTGTGGGATCGCCAAGACGCGGCGGTGCAGATTTCTTACGAAGATGGCGACAACTTCAAGAAAAATATGGCCACCCTTTTATGCGAAGAAAGAATTTGTTTAACGATTTTCCGGCCGTCTGCATTTATTAGCGGCTCGTTCTAAGTTAGTTTGATCTAATTGCCCGATATGCTCACAAGGTATATCGGGCTTTTCATTTAAAGGTTTTATTATGGAATTAGTCGAAGTCATTGCTTTAGCGCACTTTGAGGACACTCGAATTGGCGCGATTAGCACAAAACAACGCACAAGAGTACCTAAACACATTGCTGAACAGTTAATTGGATTGGGATTGGTCAAATACGCAAACCCTACTCAAGCGGTTGTCAAAGAACCCGTCAAGACCGAAGCGGTAGTCGATGGTGGGGACGAACCGTTGTTGTTACCGCCACAGGGCCAAGCCTTACCAGAGCCGATTGCGACACTATCACGGCGTGGCAGACCGAGCAGAAATGCAAGATCATAGCGATTAAAGATTCGTATCAATGGTTGCCTCATGCAGATGTGATGTACGCGTGTGACGATCATTGGTTTGACGCAAAGATACATGAGGTGCGCGAGAACTTTTACGGCGAAATGTGGACACAAAGCGTAAGAGCAAGCAAGAAGTACAAGTTACATCTCCAAGAAGGCGTATCAGCTCAAGGTTTAGGTCGTGAAAAGATACATTTTGGCAATAATTCGGGGTATCAAGCTATAAATCTTGCATACTTACTCGGTGCAAAGTCGATTATCTTGCTCGGATTTGATATGAAAACCGATGCGGGTAAAGTTCACTTTTTCGGCAATCATTCGTATCATAAGCAGGGTCAAGGCCCGAACGACCAAGTATTTAACCGTTGGAAGCACAATTTCTTGCATTTAGCGCGTGATTTGGAGTACGAAGGCGTAGAAGTGGTTAATGCAACAAGAGATACTACTTTAGATATGTTTAAAAGGGTCAGTAATGTTAACGATATTCTGTGGGTATGACTCGCGTGAGGCGGTAGGGTTTCATACTTTTTGTCAAAGCGTAATTGAACGAGCCACAATTCCCGTTAGTTTGATTGCTTTAAGCGATTCAGGCGCAATGCAAGGCTCAAATCAATTCACATACTCTCGGTTCTTAGTTCCTTACCTAATGGGCTACAAAGGACGAGCCGTCTTTGCTGACGCGTCTGATATGCTTTGTTTAGGCGATGTCAAAGAGCTAGAGATTATGCTTAACTTGTTGGACACGGCGGTAGGTGTTGTTAAGCACGAATATGAAACGATTAACCCCGTTAAGTATATCGGCACAGAGTTAGAGTGCAAAAACACTAATTACCTTAGAAAGAATTGGGCAAGTCTAATGTTGATTGATTGTGAAAGTCAATATTGGCGCATTATTGAACCTAATACCTTATCTGCTTTTAGCAATTTAGAGTTGTTAAAACTTAAATTCATGCCAAATAATGAAATAACCGAAATAGATGACGCATGGAATCGTCTAGTTGACGAAGGTCAACCTTTAGAAGGGGCGAAGTTAATTCATTGGACTGCGGGAATACCTGCTTTTGAGCATTACAAGAACGCAATTGGGGCTGAGTTATGGAAACAGGCGTGGGCGAACACGAAGTACCCATTAGCTACATAGGCGATACTTTGGTTAGTCAGAATTGGTGTAAATATTTTGCTAAAGGCTGTAACGGTAAAATTAATACCAATAAACAGTATCAAGGCGGGTCAATTGCCATGTTTGGTGACGAAACACTTATGCACATCAAAGATAAGGCTATTGAGGCTTGTCAGGATTGGTTCTACGGCGATAAAGCGTACTTTGGAAGGGGTAAGTACTACCGAGTGACAAAAAACGCTTATATGCACGATGCTCAAGGCGAGGCAACATCGGCTAGGTTCAAACGATTAAGCATAAAAGTACAGAAATGGCAGACGGGAAGTAGGATATTGATATGCCCACAGTCAAATGATTTCCATTTAAGGCAAGGAATAACTCAAGAGCAATGGGTTGAGCAGGTTAAGAAAACCTTACTTATGTACACGGATAGAAGTATTATTATTCACACCAAGTCGTTTGGCGATGCTGAAACGATGTTTAAGATGAGGTTAAAGAATGTTTGGGCAACTATTGTGCATAGCTCTATGGCTGGAGTTCAGTCCGTTATGCACGGTGTCCCTTGCTTTGCAACAGATAAAGCGAGTACGGCAAGCAGTTTCGGTAGCACAGATTTATCAATGATTGAGACGCCAATTAAACCCGACAATCGAGAAATGATGGCTTGGGTATTGGCAGACAATCAATTTACGCTAGAGGAATTGTCCTCTGGCATGGCTTGGGAGAAGTTGCAATGATTAATTGGCAAGGATTATGGTTTCCTGAAAATGAAACCCATCTACTCGGGTGGATTAAAGCCAATGGGCATTACCGAGACGGTGCGCCTACTTATCAATACCACAAGTATGAAGAAGCATTAAAGCAATGCAAACAAAAGCGTATCGCTATTGATGTCGGTGGCAACATAGGTCTTTGGTCGCGTGTTATGTCGCTTGACTTTCAAGAAGTGAAAGCATTTGAACCCGTAGCTGACTATTGTGAATACTTTAGATTGAATGCACCCAAAGCTGAGTTGTTTAATGTGGCTCTTGGGCATGAGTCGGGTAAGGTAACAATGGCTTGTGCAACCAATGGGTCTTGCGGTGACACTTCACCCTTGTCAGACCCTGAGAACGAGGTGATTGTTGCTGAAGACGTTGACATGATACCTTTAGACGCCTACAACTTTAAGAACGTAGACTTTATTAAGATTGATTGCGAAGGGTACGAGTTGCACGTTTTAAAGGGTGCTATTGAAACGATTGTTGAGAATCAACCTGTGATTATTGTTGAGCAAAAGAAAGGTCACGGGCAGAAGTTTGGCTACGCTGATGACGCCGCGGCTAAGTACCTGCAAGAATTCGGTATGAAAGTCCATAAAGTCATTAGTGGCGACTACATTATGGTCTGGTAATGGGTTGGGGCGATGAACTAATGGCTTGTGGCGAGGCAATGGCTTTAGGGGGCATTGTTGCCATTAAAGATAAAAGTGGCAATCACCGATGGCACGAAGCGTGGGAAAACAATCCTCACATTGCTAAACCGAATGAAAAGTACGATAAGTTTATAGTCAATGCCCCAAGTGCTAGACCGTATGCTAAAGGCGTAAACGCTCAAGCGTGGGATTTTTACGCGTACAAGCCAAAACCTGCAAAGTTTTACTTTAGCGAAGCTGAACAAGCCTATGTTAATGCACTTGAAGGCGGTTTTATTGTTGTCGAGCCACACTTAAAGAATAAAGCGGAATCTGTCAATCGCAATTGGGGTTGGGATAATTTTGCTAAAGTAACTAGCTCAGTAGATGCAGATTGGGTGCAGATGGGCGAAGTTAAGCCTAAATTATTGCCAAATACGAGGTGGATACAGACGCCTACGCCTAGAGCAATGGCTATGGTTATGTCAAAAGCTAAGTCTTGTCTACTTCCTGAAGGCGGTATGCACCACACTTCTGCTTCATTTAACGTAAAAGGTGTTGTTTTATTTGGTGGTTTTGTTGCTCCACAAGTCACAGGATACAAAATACATAAAAATATTTACATCGGAACAGGGTTAGGTTGTGGCAAACGAATAAAATGTCAGCATTGTGCCGATGCTTGGTCTAAAATTGACCCTGAACGGGTTATTAATATAATGAGAGGTATGTCAAATGGCTGATATTTTATATAAAGGTGCACAAAACGCCGATATGAAATTGGTTGATATGGGTGACACCACATATGCTAACCGAGTAGAGGCATACCCACCATTAAAGATTATGACTGATGACAATGGTGAATACGCTCGTTTACGCGTAGACGTTGGGCAAACAGGGTTCTTTGCAGGGCGCGAAGCTCGCACCTTTTATGAATTCAGCATAGCAAGTGGCGCTACTCAAGTTATTAAAGTAATTTCACCAACCGATACTATTGTTCAACAATTATCGGTTGATTTGTTTCTTGCTGAGATACGTTTAGAACTTGTAGTAGGAGGCACAGAGGGTGGTACTTTTGCGACGCCTTTGCCTATATTTAAAACTAACACTATGTCAACCGCGTCAGCGTACACCCCACAAGTTACAATGAATCGAGGCGGTACGCACACGGGTGGTACGGTGGTTGATTTGATTCAGACAGTTACTGATACAAACCCTAACAAAGCGACACCCGCAGGGGCAAGTGAAGAATCACCTCAAGGCTTTAGCGCAGGAACGTTTTACATTCGATTAATCAATACTGACGGTGCAACGGCAACGGGCATCTTTCGTGCAAGGTGGGAAGAGCGACCATGAGTTATTTAATCAAAACTAGCGTTACAACGGACGAGCCAATTACTTTGGCTCAAGCTCAATTACACTTGCGTTTAGATACGGAAGGCTCTCCCGCCTCGCACCCTGATGATTCATTGATTGAAATGATGATTACGACTGCGCGTGAAATGGTAGAAAAAGACACGGGGTTAACGCTTCCTGTTTCTCAGCTTCAATGTAAGTCTAAGCCTGTCAACGACATTGTTAGCTTACAAACCTATCCTGTCACAAGCATTGAAGAAGTTACTTACGAAGATGATGACGAGGTTATTCAAACCGTATCATCGGCAGATTATTATGTTGACAACTTTAAGCGTCCAAGCGTTTTAATATTTAGACGCAATGTTCCTGTAAAAGATGTCACCGTATCATTCACGGCAGGGTACACAGATAACGATAGTCCTAATCCTTTTCCTATGCCAAAGATGTTAAAGAACGCTATGTTGCTAATGATTGGCAATTTATACGAAAATAGGCAAGCGGTTGGCGATTACGAATCGTATAAGAAAGATATGAGTTATGAATATGCCGTTCAAAAAGAACGAATTAGCTTGGGTCTGTAATGGATATTGGCAAACTAAACAAACGGGTTGATATACAAAGTCAATCCAACACTTATGATGGCGCGGGTCAACAGGTAGAGACTTGGACTACGTTTGCTAACGTTTGGGCTAACATTAAGCATAAATCGGGCGTTGAAGCGATTAAATCTGATGCGATGGCATCTACGGTCAAAGCAAGCATTAGGATTCGCTACAAGGCGAATGTGAACGCGGGTATGCGTGTAACGTATCAAACATCAATCTATAAAATTATGGCTGTGTTGCCTCATGTAGAAGACAACCGATACGTTGATTTAGTTGTTGAGTTGATTAACGGAGAATCGTAATGGGCGTTACGATGAAGATTGCTTTAAGTGATAAGTTTGTTACTCAAATGATGGGACAACTTAAAAACTTAGAGCAAACTGTTGATAAAGATGTCCTGCGCCCCGCGGCTCGGGCAGGTGCGCTAGTCTTTTATGAATTGCTCCATGCCAATGTGCCATTTAAATCAGGTAAATTGTTAAACGCTATCTATCACGCTTATGTCACAGAGCTAGATACTAGAACAAGCAAAACATATCGAGTCGGCGTTAACGGCGCAAAAGGTTCTGCTGAAACGTTAAAAAATGCGAGTGAAAGCACAAAAGCTAGACCCGCCTCGCATTGGTGGTGGTTAGAGTTTGGTCATATGCAAAGGTACGCAAGTAGGCTAACTGATGACGGCTTTGTAACGCTAGTTAGACCCGAAAAGTTTGGTACAACAACAAGACCCAACCCAAAGAAAGCAAGTCAAGCAGAGATGGACGCCTATTATCTTCCACGCAAAGGTGGCCCAAAACACATACAAGGCAAAGCCTACATTCGCAAAACCTTTTTAATGGGTCGTGAACAAGCTAAACAAGCAATCATTGATCGAGCAAGAGAAAAGGTAGCCGAGTACTTAACCAATAAACAAGTGGTGAACACAGATGTCGATTGAAACAGATTTTAGAACGACTATATTAAGCGCAGCGCCGAATCGGGTATACCCTGATTTTGCGCCCTCAATAGTGCTAAATGAAAATAATATATTGCCGTTTATCACCTATCAAGTTATTGGTGGCGATGGCAGAAAAAGGATAGATCGCGCAGATACCTTAAAAAAGTATCGTATTCAAGTCAATTCTTATGCTAAAACTAGAATATCGTGCAGTAATTTATCTATTTTGGTAGAATCACTACTGAATAATGCTACACTTTTTAAAGCAGTATCTTTGAATCAGCCAATATCTGTTTATGAAGACGAAGTTAATCTTTATGGCTGTATGCAAGATTATTCAATTCACTACAACGTATTTTAATACTTTTGCCATACGGCATTTTTTGGGAGATTCAAATGGGCGTTCAAACAGTAGCAGGTACAAGGATTTATCTTTCGGCATCAATTCCAACTGCATTTACGGAAGCAGCATACGATACGGTGTTCACAGCATCGCCTGGCCCTGCCCTCATTGGTGAAGTTACCGATGCAGGTCAACATGGTCGCGTATACAACGTTGTCACACATAACCCAATCGGTTCACGTGGCACACAAAAGTACAAAGGCTCTTTTAACGAAGGTCAAAAAGTACTTACGTTGGGTGTTGATGATGAAGACGCAGGTCAGACATTGGCTTTAACAGCCCTTGATTCAGACGATGACTATTCATTCAAAGTACTATACCAAGAC
>Ga0196901_1001510_pt1 | contig 11708 bp, 16 predicted proteins | sample CB_VirMetaG_FD_169099 | JGI IMG/M metagenome (GOLD analysis project Ga0196901, IMG submission 169099) | Freshwater to marine saline gradient viral communities from Chesapeake Bay - CB_1504_1 Viral MetaG (v3) (version 3) | ecosystem: Environmental > Aquatic > Marine > Coastal | place: USA... | reverse complement strand
CGTTAAGCAATACTACACTAATATCATTATTCGCTAACTTCTGAAATTTCAAACTGCCTTCAACACCATCTATGGTTAAGGCTGTTCTAAGCTCTCCAAAATTACTCGCGTTGAATTTAACGAATACCGTAGAGTCTAATTCACCGATTTGCGCACCTGCACCCGATAAAGTTGCAATGTCTTTTGATCTTGTTACTACCCCTGCATCCGTTACTATTGGATTAGTTGCGTATAACGCAGATTCAAACTGATGATGATATGCGGTGAGACCTTCATTAGTATCGCCCGCGTAACTTAAACCCCCAGTACCATCTGTTAAAAACATAAGAGGTCGTCCTATGTGGCCAGAAGCAGTAAACGTAATTGACAGCATGTAAACTATATCTTCTAGCTCAACTATTCCAGAACTCAAAATTGTTAATTTAGACGATATGTAATCTACTCCAACTACGTCAATTAAAGCTCCCGTTCTCACGTTATATCTTACAGCAGCACTCTGACCGTCTAGGCTTATATATATAAAAGACTTATTTGCGGTTAATGAAAAAACTGTACTCGATGTGTAAACAGTAGTTGCTGTGAGTGTTGTGTCTATATTCCCTCTTAAATAATGACTGCCTGATGTCGCAGTTTCTCGAACTTGCAATGCTTTGCCCCCTTCTATAATAGAAGTACCTAAAACTAATGTGGTAATTCCTACACTTAATGCAAAACTTCTTTCACTATAATCGCTGCTCCACGCCCTTAAATTAGTTCTTTCGCTTTCGCTTCGATACCCTTTATAGCCTCCAGCAAAGCTAATTCTAGGTGAATCTATAGCAGCGCTACTGAATAAAGAAGCTGATGTAAATTCTCTTGCAGTTGATGGCCTTGTTACCGTAAAATCGCTACCTATAATCGAATAGAGTGTACCCGCTTTTCGCGCACTTGGTATGTTTAGAAAGGATGCGTTTTGCCAATCTGGAGGAAGCAAGGCTTCAATCTCAGCCTTTGATAGCAAAGCTGTTCCACCATCTGCTGCTACGCGGTCAAGGTATAACTGCACGATGCTAGGAGTTGCAGGATTTGCAATTCCCCTAGCCCCCAATGTATTTGTTAATCCTAAAAACATTATTTCTTCGTTGACGTTCTATACTTCTTGCTCCTCCCTTTCTTCATTCCATTCCTAGCCCTATTCTTAGATGGACTCTCTAGCGTAGTGCATCCTCCCTTTGTATGGCTTACATCCTTGCCTCCCTTTCCATAAATACCCCTATCCCTCCTTTCTTGCACTAACTCAGCCCTATATTTCCTTCTCTTAGGAGTGGAGTGGTATTTCTTGTCATACGCAGCCTTCTTCTTCCTAGCTTCAGGGTTGCTTGCGTAATACTTCGCTGTCCTACTCTTTGCCATTAGCTATCCTCTCTCATAAAGTCAAACGTCTCCACATCTTCCTTTCCACTTCTCACCTTGCTACTCTCCACCTGAGCATCACCCCTCACCTGAGCAGCTCCAATGTCTCCTTGCTTCTTAGTTATCTCTAGCTGAGTTTTTAGTTCGTATTCCAACTGCAATTTCTTACTCTCTACATTCTCAAACAACCAAGCCTCCTTCTCCATCTCCATCTTAGCAATCATTTGTGCGCTTTGAACTTTTGCTTGTTCAGACGCTTGTGCAGATTGAATCTGAGCCTGAGCGTTGTAATCAGACAACTCCTTAGCCCTAGCACTCTCTTCTTGTTGATATTTCTTCCTGCGTATCTTTAATAGCTGTATGGCATACTTAGGGTTTGGAATAGAAAGCAACTCATACCTATCCTCTATCCTTAATTCCTTATTGGCAACAGCATTTGAAACGTCTTGCTCCAATATAAGCCTCTCCCTATCCGATGTACCCACCGTTATGTCTATCCCAAATCTATGTGAAGGCAAATCTCCCATGCTATCAACAATAGCCATGTTAGCCCTTCCAACAGCCTCTACATATTGACTGTATATCAAAGCATCTTTAGGGATGTCCTGAATACGCATAATGGTTTCCTCAGCCGTTCTCCTAGTGATGTTGCGTATAGCGTGGTTAATGTCTCCCGTTGCATTGTTAGAGCCTTGTATCGCTATCTTTGTAACACCTACCAATTGGTCTCTACCCATCTGACCATCGCGCTCAGGAACAATACCCGAAACCTCACGAATCATGCTTATGTAGAAATTAATCTGCTCTATAAATGAACGTATGTTGTTTAACGTAGAAGGAAGGGGAGTGATGGGAACGCTATTTCTTAGCCCGTCTTCCGTTTCCTGCCTATAATACAACCTACCCGTAGCAACATATACATCTGCAATATCTAATGGAGTTGCCTTATCCACTCCGTTTAGAATCACATCATCTAAAGCAGAAAGGTTTACAGCATATCCATCGGGAGCAGCATTTACAATAGCTTGCTGCATCTTTAAATGCGCTAGTTGTGCTTGGTCTGCATAAGGAATAATTTTCTCTACAATAGAGGAATATATATTCTTATAAAGCTCAGGAGCATACATCTTATAGCTAAAAGAAGCCTTTCTAGGGTTGTCGGGGTCTCTAGGAATGTTCTCCTTTTGCCTCCATCCGTAGATGTAATCTGTATTTAATATGAAAAAACCCGTGTAAATATTCTCATAAGAATACTCGTGAGTCTCTTTGTTATACTTACTTTTCTTAGGTTCTTTGTAATCACTGCCTACGTTTTTAAATACGAAGTTACCTCTCTTACTATCTCTCTTCTCATACTTCTCGCAATCAGATACCAAATACTCAAATTCTAGCACGGGAATGTTGTAATCATCATACCCATACACCCTATACCCACCTACATCCTTAAAGTTTACATCTAGCGATGCGGGGTTTCCATATTTAGAAATATTATTTTTTGCTATCTGCTCGTATTGCTTTTCTGTTATGGTAGAGCCAAAAGCATTAGCCTCGCGTTTTAATTCTGAGATGGTCTTGAACAACACCTCTCCCATGTAATTGCAATTGCTAAAGTCCTTCTTTCTAGCGTAGGAGTGAATGTAAAACTCAGGGTCTACATAACGCTGCCCCACCCCAAAGTGAGGGTCTGTAAATGTTTTGCTACCACCTATGCCGCATACGATAATATCGTGCAGCACCTCTTTTGTTATCTCTTGCTTAAAGTCAGATACATTAAAGGAATGATGAATAACAATCTCAGCAGCCATTTCAATAGCTTGCCTAAAGGTTACATTCATATATACGTCCACCTCTTCGATGGAGTCTGGCACTTGCTCCCCTTGAAGCATATCTATCCCAAACTCTTCCTTCACCTTATTTAAGAAGTCCCTTTGGCTTATTTTGGCTACAAGTTCATTCTTAACTTTTTCTCGTTCAGATAGAGAAACGGGGTCTACTGCCCTCACCTCTATATCAAACTTATTATCGTATATGGAGTATAGAATGGTTTTGACAAACTTTGGAACGAGGGCAATGTTGCTCCAATCCAAATTAAACATAGCGGTGTTACCCGTTGGGTTTATTAGCTGCTTGTTTTTGTCTATATTTGAATTTCCATTGGCGTAGGAGCGAAGTTCTTGTATTCGAGATTGCTTCTCATCAAAGTTATTGTTATCGCCTGAGAACCATTGCGACTGAATAGCTTTCGCCACCACAAGTCCATATTCATCTGTTGTTTTAACAGACATAGGGGCTAGTGGTGATGGGAATGTACCTACTTTACTTATTTCATTAGGCATAGAGCGTGTAATGTTGTGCAAAGTTAATAAATTGTTATGTGCTTGCATTTTGAGGGAGGAGCGTTGTATATTTGTTGGAAAGAAATAGAGATGGAACTTACAGACATAGAATTATATGCAAGAGAAGCCAATCATAAAGCCTCAGTTTAAAAGCATAGAGGAACTTAGAGCGTTCATCCTAATGACTGAGGAGGTAAAAATATACAGCACCCAATCTTTTAACAAAGAGGCAATACAAAAGCCTTTGAAAGAAACGGTGAGCCAATTATCTTTTTTTAACAAATAAATTTAAATGAAAGAAGAAAGACTAAGTACACTCTACACAAAGCCACACATACTAAAAAGCATAGTGGCTAAAGAAATTCTCTGCGAAGGAGGTATGCCTCTTAAAAGAGAAGTGGTAAACATCATGCACGAGATAATATACCACCTATCAATAGGTAGGGATGTATTCACAATAGAAATGCCGTCTATTGAGGCTAGGAGGCTTATACGCTTATCAGGGCTTTTCCACGAACAAGATGGTCTTAGCTACGAAACCTTAAAACTAAAACTTAAATAATGGAAAAGAGAGTGTTTGAATCAGGTGCATCAAGAAACTCAGATGAGGATAAACTAGACTATGAAGGCTTTTTAAATCCTGCTGTAATGAAAATATACGCTGAGTATATGCACTCGCATAGAATGATGGAGGATGGGTCTATGAGGGAGTCTGATAATTGGCAAAAAGGAATACCCGTAGACCAATACATGAAATCCCTTTACAGACATTTTCAAGACTTGCACTTAAACCATAGGGGGTATGAGTCTGAACAGAGCAGTACGGATAGCTTGTGCGCTATTATATTTAACGCTATGGGCTTATTGTTGGAAACGGAGGTAAAAGGAAGCCTATGAAAATGGTTGAAGGGTTAGTGTCGTTTGTGCTAATTTATATATGTGTTGCGATTTTTTTAATATTTAAAAACCCAATAGCTATTTACGCTGCTTCGTTTTGTATTGGATATTTTGCAAGGTGGATGTGGGTAGATTCTGGGAATGATGAAGACGGTTTAACATAACAAATAAACACAATACGATGACAGAAGAAAGATTTTTTGAATTAGTGTACGCTTGGAGGAACGGAGACCTTGCAGGATATAAACTGTACCAAAGAGTATTGATTTTAATCTGAACATTGCAGCGGTTGTGAGGAATCAACAGGCGAAACAAAACTTTTGTGCTGCAATCATTGTGGTGGAAGAGTGGAAAGTTTTTAGTTACATTGCTATAACCACCAAGCTAGAAAACGTTTCAATGTTTGCTAGCGGCTGTTATGGCACGTTTTAATGTGCTATCTTTTTCAATTAATAATTTGTATATTTGATTCCTAATGAAAGGCACAATGCACTTAAACATCATACATAATATGTTTAGAGGGGAAGAGATGGGCGTTGAGCTTTGGTACTCAGATGATTTCTCAGAGCCTATCCTAATACTCCCTGAATCAAACATTGACATACAAGAGCTTAAAATAAGACTCGCACTAGAAAATAGTAACCTAGAAATTAACGAAATAGAAATAGAGAAATGCGGTTTGAAGTAGAACATACACCCCACATTGTCAATGGAGCAAAAATTACCCATTCAATAATTCATGGAGATAGCTTCTCCCATGTGGCAGATATATGCGATGGCATATACGGAAAGGGGAATTATAACAAGCAAAGCATAGGAAGGATAGAGTGCATGATACATTGCGATGACAACCTAGAAAACAAATATGTTATCAACGAGGCTTGTCTCCTATGTCAAGGATGTGATTGCGATGTTGTATGCAAAGATTACAATTCGTACTATAAATCCGATTCTGAGTAATACGTTTTGTCTAGGAAGCATAAGGACATTAGGGATGAAATGGATTCCCTTAGAATACTACGCTACCATAGGCTAGAAAGTTTATGCACGCCAATCCCTATACATTACAACGGGCAGTACGTAGCCAACTACTTCCCAGATGGATATTACGTCATAGACTTTTTCTTTAACACAAAATCATTAGAAGGAAAGAATGTAGGCTCTATCATATCCCCTCTGTACGGGATGTGTACCAATCTGTTTATAATTAACGGAATAGATGCTTACGATTCTATATTTCGATACATGGAGCTTCTATGTGAACTATTTATAGATAGGGAAGATGGGCTTATGTTTTCAAGGATGACCCTTAGCGATATTGTCAACAACTCCCTGCAAAAAGTGGAGAGTGGTGAAATAACTGCTGATGATGTAAAGAGGCTCAGAAAGTGGGAGTGGAAGGGTAGCTTTGCTTTTCTAACAAAAAATGAGAAGTCCTCCATAATGATGTCTAGGACGAATAGAAAGACATCTGAAGACTCAGTAGTAAAGATAGAGATGGCTGTAAATGAGATGATAGAAGAGCCTATATTTATTACAATAAAGGAACTAGCCGAGCGTTGCAACTTATCTGAGGATAGCGTTTATAGATACATAGATGACCATTCAGAGGTGATAGACTCGCACAACCTATCTTTATTCTCCACCATAAACTTTAATGAATACGTTAGAGAGGTGAATACATTAGCTGTTATAGAGGTGCTGAAGATGGCTATTGAATACAACAAAAAGATTCAGAAAACTACATTGGCTGACACCTGCAATATATCTAGGGCTACGCTATATAGAATATGGGGAGACCCAAGAATAAAGAAAATTGTAAATGAATATAATGAATTACCTTTGCATAAATTAAATTCAAATAAAAATGGCAAGACCAAGAAAAGCAGCGTCATCGTCTGCAATTAGCAATGTTAAGGAATCTCCTGAATACAACATTAACGATGAAGGATTATGGTTTGTACTGAAAGGTAATAGAACCAATCCATTTGAAAGAATACCCTCTGAAGGTATCGCTCTAAACCCCAAAACAGGAAAGAAAGAAAAGATTAGATTCGTAGAGGGAGTACCTACTATATGGAAGTCTAGTCAACCTAGCGAAGTGGTTAAGACTACAATAGCCCTTGAAAATGGGAGGTTGTATGTGGAGAAGGGAGATGAAGCTAAGTTTGAATACCTCACTACATTGGATTTATTCAATAAGGTGTATGAGATTGAAGACTTGGATAGAGAGGCTAGAGAGCGAAACCTAGCAAGCAGATTAAACCGCAAGGCTCTTGCTTTGTTGGATGAAAAGCTAGAGACTGAATCGGGAATTAAAGAGCTAGAGATAAGCGCGAGGTTCTTAAACCTATGGTCTGCCGAAATGAGCTTGGATATGCTTGAAAGTTCATTAACAACATTTATTCAAGGGAATGACAAGTCTATTAAGCCAAGCCCACAAGCGTTCATTGATAGCTTCGATAACGAATTGGTACAAACAAAAGCATTGGTTCTTAGAGCTATTGAAGTGGGAATCTTAGATTTCAGTCAACCAAACGCTGCAAAGTATCATGGTGAAAACGGAGTGATATGCAACATAGGTGCTGGTGAAGACCCCGTAGATGCTTTGGTTTCTTTTGCTCTAAGCTCTAAGGGAGCAGGGGTTATTGAAAGGCTACGCATTAGAGTGGAAGAGGTTGCGTAACAAAAAAACACATAACTAACAACATAGCGGCATACATAATTGTGTGCCGCTTTTTTATTTAACAACATGGAAACATTAATTATAAACAAGGTTCTGCATAGGCTTCCTCAAAATAGATGGAAAGACTTCATGCGTGTATGCAATACATACGGAATGGATAAGTCCGAGAAAAGACTTGCTCACTTCCTATCTCAAATAGAACACGAGACAAACACTTTTAAGTTCTTTGAAGAAAACCTAAGCTATTCAGCAAAGAGATTAAGGGAGGTGTTCCCTAGATATTTTAAGACAGACGAGATAGCCAAGAAATACGAAAGAAAGAAAGAAGCTATTGGCAATCGTGTGTACGCGAATAGAATGGGAAATGGAAGCGAGTCTAGTGGTGATGGATTCAGATTCAGAGGTAGAGGGGCTATACAACTTACTGGAAAGAATAATTACACTGCTTTCTTTAAGAGTATATCGCAGTCATTAAATCCAGACCTCGTTTCGGATACATATGCTTTTGATGCTGCCGCTTGGTTTTGGAATGTAAATAAGATAAACGAAAAGATAGACAACGGAGCAGACGTCAATGCTGTAACAAGAATGGTCAATGGAGGACTAAACGGAATAGCAGATAGACAAAAGAAATACAACGATATAATGAATCTGCTAAAATAGAGTCATTACTTTCTAATTGTCTTTGAATACGCTCCTGATATATCGTATGTCCTTATTGCCACAGCAGGTTTAGCATCTGATTGTTTCACTTTTACAGCATCTTGCTGTATAGCTAGTAGACCCAATCCAAAGCTAATGGCATCGTCATACTTCTCAGCATTGTGTATGTCGTAGTTGGCTAGGTCGGTTAATGTATCATTAAAATACATACTACCCATGCTTCCATCTTCCATCTCACCAATATGTTCGTTAATGTACGTCTGAATACCCAATAGATGCGATGTACGGATGTCTGTTCCCGACATTGGCACTCCGTATTCATTTGCGTTCTTAGCCCCTTTAGGCGTGAGCCTTGGCGGTCTTCGCATTAGATAGCCCTCGTATCCCAAGCTAACCCAATGGTCAATCATTCTATTTACGTTGGTTTCTATCAATGCTTGAATACCAAAGTATATGTGAGCCATTAATATCTGCTCAGAGGCTATGTATAGTGTTTCGGGTCTTCCGTTGTATCGAGCAAAGCAGACATTAGACGGATATTCCATATTGAATCTAGTGAACATATGACACGAAGCATTAGAACCTCTACCATCGTATGTTACGTCTACACGGTAGGGGTCAATCCCTGAAGCACCAAGCCATGTGTTTGCAGGATACGCCCTTCCATTCTTAATAACGCTTTTATTGGAATGTTCATCCTTCAAGAATAAGCTAACAGCCCAATTCCCTTTAGCGTCATCCTTCCATTTTACATTTGAATTAAACCTATCTCCCTCCCAATAGAAAAGCCCTCTTCTATACAAAGGCTCTTGATTGAGTTCCACTTGGTTGTTATATTCTATCTGCTGCCATATCCTTTCTGCATTCAAGGAGTTGTTAGAGAGGTCTCTGAACATATCCTCTTCGATGATGGGAAACAGCCTCTTGTATTCATTCACCTTTACGGGGTCATTCTTTATAGCCGCTAATTCATTTCTGAAATACTCAGCACTCCCCTGCTTCACCATAATACCATCAATACCCATGATAGGCTCTTTGGGATTTTCTATGATGGGTCTTCCGTATATATCTATAAACTGAGTCTTTAAAGAGGAAACAAAGAAGCTATACATACCCGATTGTGTACGCTTGTTTGCAGACCTTTTCTTCACCTTAGATTCGTAATAGGCTTCCTTGAAGTCTTTCCCTCCTTTCTGCATTTCCTCAACGGTACTACCCACCCACATCTTACCTTTGATATGGTATCTATCCATTAGTGTAGGCTTATGCACCTCAATGAATTTCTTTAGGTTTGCTGGCTTCTCTAGCTTACCACCCTCATCAACAATAATATCCGCTAGCTTACTACCGTCATAGGCATTGTTCTTTGTAGCCTTATAACTCATTGTAGTGTTAAGGGCATCCGTCCTCCCTAGCTTCTTGCGTATATTTGTCTTTCTCTTTGTAGGCTCTATAAATCGAATGTAGTTTGATGTGAGCGTTGTTCCCGTATCGTTAATCGGAACAAAGAAGAACGGCCATCCCTTTAACACTTTAAATATCTTAGTCTCGAAGATAACAGTTTTAGCATCCTCCTCATTCTTGGATACAGCCCCCGATAGCTTATCCTTTAGCCTAGACATCTTGTTTAGCTGTTTAGAAGCCACCATAGAAGTCCATCCGAAACGTCTATTCTTACCCACTATCTGCCCGAAGCAGTTTGTATCCACCTCACAAGCAGCAGCGTGAATATGCCACTCCCATTGAAACTCAAAGAAATATGGATAGCCACTGTTGGAGTCAAAGCCAAAGTTAGCCCATTGCAAATACATATACATATCTCCCGTAAGATATACAGGCTTGCCATAATTCATAAACCAAAGCCCATTCTTACGCCTTTTCACCTCTCTTTTTATGTAGGGCATATATTCGGCTTGGATATGCTCGGGAAGCTCCGAGAAATCATCCCAATTCTCCAATTCCATTATAATAGACGGAGGGTCTTCCCTCACCCACCTTTGCTCATGCTTGGGCTTCTCGCTAAATAGAATATACTTAGGGTCTGAGGGTGCTTTAGGTAACTGTATCCTTAACTCATCAATAACGATTATCTCACCCTCTGTATCGAAAGGGCATATATTCACCAATAATGTTTTCTCGTCAACAAACATTATGAATTGAGTTCTTCCGTTCTACTTGCCCACTCTTTCTTTTCACCCGTAAAAGACTCCCTATCTATCTTGCTTTGCAATGAAGCTATCTTAGCTACTAGGTAGTCTAATGCCTCTATCCCGTCCTTTATAGCGGTTATCTCATTTCTTCTATCTGAACCCGTAGCCTCTTCATCTATACCCCTCTCTACATCTTTGTATATCCTATCGTATGAATCTTGACAAAGTTGTATAATACGGTCTGTACGCTCTTTAGGGTCAAATGACCCTTTCTTCTTTGCCATTGTGTTCTAAGATTGCTAATATGTTGTCTAGCTTAGTCCTGTACAATATCTGCCCATCTATCTCCATTTCATACTCGCTATTCTTAGCAAATACAATAGTGTCTCCAATGTTAGCACCCACTTCTAACGGAAGCCTATCATTGGCATATACTATCTCAGCAGAATATATCTTTGGCTCATTTAGCTGAGGGATAAATATGCTGCCTATCTTTTCTTTTACAACGGGCTTTATAGGCTTTATAAATACGAAATGATTGGTGGTGAATCTCTTTCCATTACGCTCTATCAGATAGATTAAACAATCAAAGGTGTCTGCTCTATCGTATTGAACCTTAAAGATGCTATTCTTCCAATCTATAACCCTATTCTTTCCCCTTATGATGGAGTCGTGATACCAAACCCTATCCCCCTCCATAAATACATCGGATAGGTGGGGAGGTACGGAGGTTACAATGCCATCTACGGCTCTGTTTTTAAACTTGTCGTAGGAAGGGTCGAAGTATAGAGCCATCCCGTTAGAAAGGATTATTTCATCCTTGTATTTCTTGGGTATGCGAACAAAGATATTGTTGCCCAGTGATTTCATAAGAATGGAATTAATCGTTAATATCGTATTCGATGGTAACAGATTCGTTTCCTTTCAGATGTTCTTTCCATAGGTGGTGTACGGTGTGTCCATCCTCGTCTTGATGGCTCACCCATATCTCCCATAACTTTTCTTGCTTGGAATTTTCTTTTTGGACAATGTTAGAGATGACACGCTTTATGCCGTCTATTGATTGAGTGTTCCCTAGCAGCCAATAGAATCCGTCCTTTATAGAGCCTACGTTTAGCTTTCGTATTAACCTTGACATGATTGTTAAATTTAAAATTAACACAAAGGTAACACATAAATTTGTTTTGCTTGTTTAGCGAATGTATATTTGCTTTTTAAAATAAAGCTGAATTAGCAATGAATGTATTTAAAAGGATAGTCAAGCAATTGGTACTCATACCGAATGCGCCTATATATATTGTGCTATCAATATATATATTAATAAAAATATACAATCATACTGGCGTTATTGAAATGGAATTTATAGAAAATGATGATTTACTAAAAAATAATGAATTAAGAGATTATATTCATTATATATATCCAAATCATCTTAAATATGCAGTTGCCGCATTTTTTTATGCGTGGATTATAACATTTGCTATAACCCTAAGCTAAAATCATACGTTATACCTACCCAACAATAAACCAATTCGTTCCGTCAGTAGATAACCTACGTACATCCCATTGTGTGCTAATAGAAAC
>Ga0196901_1001509_pt1 | contig 11708 bp, 26 predicted proteins | sample CB_VirMetaG_FD_169099 | JGI IMG/M metagenome (GOLD analysis project Ga0196901, IMG submission 169099) | Freshwater to marine saline gradient viral communities from Chesapeake Bay - CB_1504_1 Viral MetaG (v3) (version 3) | ecosystem: Environmental > Aquatic > Marine > Coastal | place: USA... | reverse complement strand
GCACGAGAGGCTGGCATGACTGTGGGTGAAGCTAAGGCACTCATAGAAGCCTTTTGGGATATGAATTGGGCTATCAAGCAAGTATCTAAGGATGCCTATGTCAAGACCCTTAAGGACGGTAGTATGTTCTTGAAGAATGTAGTATCCGGTTTTTACTACCCACTTCGGTATGAAAAGGATACATGGTCTACCACTAATCAGGGTACGGGTGTATTCATCGTGGATAGCTGGATCATGCGTATGCGTAAGAAAGGTGTTGTCGTTAGTGCCCAGATACACGACGAAGTAGTAGTTTACATTAAGAAAGGGGAGGAAGAAAAAGTGCAGAAACTTATGGCAGAGGCCATGGAAGAAGTGAACGAAACGCTAAAACTAAACGTGACAATTTCTATTGATTCAGCTTTGGGGGGTAGTTATGCCGAAGTACACTGAAGGTCTACTTAATTACCTTAAAACGCAAGTTCGTTTAGACGAAAGTACGGGGGAGCTTTGGTGGTTAGTTAATAGTAGGTTCTCAAATAGGGATATGTCTAAACCAGTAGGCTCCTTTGAGAAGAGTGGTTATAAAGTATTTACAGTAAGTTACGACAAATCCCGCCAACAACTTCGGAACCCGCGTGTCGTTTTTGCTCTGTACAACGGTTATTGGCCGAGGGGTGTCATAGATCACGTAGATAGAAATAAGTCTAACGACAGACCTAGTAACTTGCGAGATACAACCTACACAAACAACGGTTATAATAAAACACCAAGAGGAACTTCAGAGTGGTTGGGAGTACACTTCGACAAGTCTAAGGGGAATTACGTAGCATCGTGTTCTGTAGATGGCCATAAGATTAACCTTGGCAGATTTAATAACCCTAGAGACGCTGCGTTAGTCTACAACTATTGTGCCCATAAAAACTTCCCCAAGTTTGCAAACTATAACAAAGTCTTTGAGGATCACCCTGACGCAACTACAGAAACATCGGCAACCAACATCGGCAAAACTAGCGTTGCACTATAGCAACACAACGACTAAATAAACCCTAAGCTATTGTAATCCTACTGGAAAAGGACTTATATATAGATACAAGGGCATCACAAACAGATACCTAAGGAGTTCCTAATGGACGAACTAACCGAAGAAGACCTGCAAGATATTGTTTGGGGTGACCATCCAGACTTTAAGGATGTTACAAAGGATTCTGTGGACGATACAAGCCGTTGGCATATGTACCTCAGTAAAGTGGTTAGGCATGTGTCAGGTAGTTTCTACTCTGTACAGTGGCAAGTTGGGGCTACAGAGTGCCAAGAGTGCGACTTAGACGCTGTACTGGTAGAAGTATTTCCTAAAGAAGTGACAACAACTATTTACACAACAAGCAAGGACTAAAGAACATGGCTACAGTATATGTAGAAGGCACAGCACAGTACGCACGAGTATTCGATGGCGACCAAGACCTAGGTAAGAACCTGCCAGAAGACTCAGATCAGCGTGTTAAACTTGAGAGCATCCAAGGTCAGTACGTTATGAACCTGTTTCTTACCCCTGAGGCTAAGAAGAAAGCTATTGCAGACGGTATCCCTAACAAGGGAATGGTAGGACAACTTTGGAAGGAAGATGACGAAGGTAACATTTACTACAAGTGTACTCGTAAGCACTTTAACCCTAAGTTCACAGATCGTAACACAGGTGAGCAAGGTGTAGTAATGGGGCCACCAGCTATTGTTAAGGACACACCAGAAGGTGTAAAACCTTGGGACAAAGATGCTGATGGTTTGATTGGTAATGATTCTAAGGTAGTAGTTAAGTTCAACGTATGGGACGGTAAGATCGCTGAGATGCTGGCAGTTAAGGTGGTTGAGCATGTACCCTACGAACCAGCTTCAATGAACGAAGGAGACTTCTGATATGGCTAAAGTAACAATTATCTACGAAGAAGAAGATGAGAAATTGGGTACACGATTGGTAACCCTTACACGAGATAAGGAGGATATGTCAGCTATGGATATGATGTACTTCTTCGCTGAGAGTATGCGAGGGTGTGGCTATGACTTCGTTAATCGTGTGGGTTATGCTACCAAAAGGGGTGAAATGAAGTGGAGTGAGTTCTAAATGACTGATTTTGATAAGTGGGCTTATGATTTCACTGGGGGTGAAGACCTAGAGCAGTACCTTCATGTCTTATTCCTAGAGGGGTGTGTTGATGACGACGATGTAACTTGCTGGCTACAAGAGGCCTTTGAATCTGGGTACAAGAAGGGTAGTGACACTTATGCCTAAAGAACAAATAATCGTACAACTAAACCCTGATGTACCCCCTACAGGGAGTGATCTTGGAATCGTAAATGCTGCTAGGAAATCCTTTGGTAGACGCAGTGATTGGGAGTTTGAGTCTCACGGTTGTTTTGGTAAGACTGTACAAATACTCAAGGACAAAGACAAGCGGTTGCTAGAGTTCTTAGCTAGGGGTATGACTGCGGATGACTTTGAGGGTATTGTCAATAGCACTTCAGAGGTGGGACAAGAGATTAGAGATGGTGGTTGGGAAGACTGTGCCGTGTTCGAGATGAAAGAGTTGCTCTGGGAATGGCGTAATACACCTACTCACGATACACCTTTCAATCATGGGTTCTTCTCTTTTGAGGTTAAGGCACCTATTTTTGTAGCTAGACACTTGGTTAAGCATGAGTACCTCATTATGAGTGAATACTCTCGTAGGTACATCACTGAGGATGTAGAGTTCTACCAACCTGATGTGTGGCGTGGGCGTAGTGAGGACAAGAAGCAGGGGTCTTTTGGCGAGGTCACCGTCAAGGACTTTGAGAAGTATTGGGTAGATTATGGAGGGGGGCTTTACATAGAGGACTCTTCAGACGTTAATCGAGTTGCTTTAGATTACTACGAACACCTACTTTCTGAAGGCGTAGCACCTGAGCAAGCCCGTATGGTACTGCCACAGTCCCTTATGACTTCATGGACTTGGAGTGGTACACTAGGGGCCTTTGCGAATATGTGTAAACTACGCCTTAGTAAAGACACTCAAGCCGAAACACGTTATGTAGCTGAGAAGGTCTATGAAGAACTAAAGAAGCAGTTTCCTGTAGCTGCACCATTACTCGTAGAGGGAGTCTACTGAATGAATAACGAATATGTGTACAATATGTTATACGAAGCTGCTGTAGAGGATACTAAGGACGCTAATGAAGCCCTCCTACGGTACTTCGACAAACGTGCTAAGGAAGACTTGGAGGATCGTTACTATGACTACAAAGACTTTATCATTGCACAAGAGCTAAAGAGTATTATTGGTGACCTTGAGAACCCTGATTGGGATAAGTTCGAGACACCGGATAATAAGGCTGCTGATCTAGCCTCTATGTATCGAGTTCTTAAGTATTACTTGGTTTGTAGTGACTACAAGAAGTTCGTAAAGGAGCGTCGGGATGCTAAAACCGAAGAGTGTGACTAAGGTAATCATTGATGGCGACATTATTGGGTATAGGGCAGCAGCAGGGACAGAAGGTTCTCACCCTGACGACACCCTAGATAAAGTAGACACCTTGATGAACTATATCGTAGGGGAGACTGTGGTTTTCCCTACAAGTGATAACCTAGAGTGCTACCTCACAGGGAAAGGAAACTTTCGTTATGAGGTAGCCAAGACTGCACCCTACAAAGGGAACCGTAAGGACGTAGTTAAACCTACGAACCTGCCAGCAGCTAGGCAACACCTTATTGACAAGTGGGGTGCTGTAGTATCACAAGGGGAAGAAGCTGATGATCTAATTGGTATTGCTTCTTGTATTGGTGACCCTGAGACTACTGTAGTATGCACTATCGACAAAGACATGATGCAGCTACACGGGTGGAACTTTAACTTCGTTAAGAATGAGTGGAATTACATTGGTGTGGACGAAGGTAACAAGTTCTTCTACACCCAGATACTTACGGGAGACGCCGCCGACCACATCAAAGGTATTCATCGCGTAGGGCCTGTGAAGGCGGGTAAGATACTTGAGGGGCTGACTACAGAACGGGAGATGTATGAAGCCTGTCTCAACGCCTATATGAACAATAGTCCTGAGCGTAGGGGTAATAAGGACTACCCCATATGGAAGTACGCTGAGGATCGTGTACTAGAGAACGCTAGGCTGCTTTGGCTGAGGCGTTATGAGGGGGAACTATGGGAGGCACCAAAATGAATATAGAACTGGATTTTGAGGTAGTCACTTTAGAGGTAGATAGTATCTCTGGTGGTCCCTCTATCAGAGATAAACACTTAAACCTGAATGTCTATGATAACGATGGTCAAGGTAAAATATGGATCACAAGTGCTGTAATCACGAGGGAGGAAATGCTAGATTTTCTAAGTGAAGAATGACAGCTAAGAAAGAACACTTTAGATCGGGACTAGAGTACCGTATAGCTTGTCACCTAGAACGAGAGGGTTACACCTACGAATATGAGACCTTCAAGATCAAGTACCAGAAGAAAATCTCTAACTATTTGCCTGACTTTAGGCTTCACAATGGTATTATAGTCGAGGGTAAGGGTAGGTTCGTTAGTTCAGATAGGGCTAAACACTTGCTTATCAAAGAGCAACACCCTAAGCTAGATATTAGGTTTGTCTTTAGTAATAGTAAGTCTAAGCTGTACAAAGGGTCTAAGAATACTTATGGTGACTGGGCTACCAAACATGGGTTCCTGTACTCAGATAAATTAGTGCCTATAGAATGGCTAGAGGAGTGACTTATGGCCGATCTTTGTGGTAATTGCGGTGCAGAAGCTTCTCACTTGCATCATATTGTACCTAGGTCACTTGGTGGTTCAAACAGTAAGTCCAATTTAGTAAACTTGTGTACGGATTGCCACGGTAAGATACATTCAAAAGACTTTACAACAATGAAGGCCCTACAGCTAGAGGGTATAAAAAGGGCGAAAGAGGCCGGAAAGTATAAAGTACAAGTTAGGAAGAAAACTGTAGACAGACTTCAAGTTTGTTACTTAAACACGCAAGGTTACAGTAGCTACAAGATAGCGGAAGTTATGGGGATATGCCGGATGACAGTCTATCGTATTCTTAATAAGGAAGGTCTTAAGAATGTCAAAGTCAGATTGAAGGAGTAAGTATGAGCCGCCACATAATTGGTAGTGAAGAAGACATAGAACATTTATTCTACTCTTGCGAAGTAGACATTAAAAATGAGTATTGGACGGACATGCTTAGAGGGGGTATTAACCCTTCTGACCAGTATATCTTAGTTTTTCTTGAGGGTATTATGCAAAGGGGTTTTGTCATGGGTTACAAGAAGGGATTCTTTAGAACTACCCTTGAGGATGTCGTGAACAAGCAAATCAAGGGTGGACTATATGACTAACGCTTGCGGTAACTGCCTAAAGCCCGCAGATCATAGGCATCACGTAGTTCCTAAGGCTTTAGGTGGTTCTGACGAGGAAACTAACCTAGTGTGGTTGTGTGGGGGTTGCCACGGTAAAGTCCACGGTAAAAAAACCCTAAACTACAAAAATTTACAAAGGGCTGGTATAGAAAGGGCAAAAGCTAATGGGGTCTACAGGGGTAGAAAGTCCTCGATGGATGAAGATCAACTAAGGTCTTTAACAGAAGATTGTGTTAGCCCTACAGAGATGGCTAAACAACTAGGTTGTACTCGCTCAGCGGTGTATAAGGCTTGGAATAGGTTGGGTATCAATTACTCAGACAGATTAGTGCCATTAGAGTGGCTAGAGGAGTAACTAATGAACAGGTTTAACTTAGGTATGTGGCTATGGTCCTCAAGCCTAAAGGTAGCTAATGTAGGTAAGGCTATGGCTATCAAGTATGCACCTGATGGCGTCTTTGATGTAGCTACAAACAGTGACTTGATTATCCACCGTATCATTGAGGGGCCTTTTACCCAACAAGACTTAGGTTACGAATGGACAGGCCCAGAAGATGCTGAATGCTTTCTGGTAGTGTTGCTAGAGAGAGATGGTGCTACTGAGGAAGTAGAGTGGTACTTCGAGGGTGTAGAAGAAGCCTATACGTGGGTTAGACACTTTAAGGGTTCTATTGAACCAATAATTATAGATGGAGATACTTATGGGTGAGACTGTTATAGCTGAGGGGCAGATTATTGTGCTACAAGGTCTTAGGTATTATGTGGATGAGGTGGAGTATAACGGATACTTGGGTCAGTCTATGAGTGGGCAGAAGTTATTCAGAGATTCTGGGTCTTCCGCTGTTAGACGTATTGTCTTGAAAGGGGTTGCAGAAGATGAGTAAAGATTATTTGGTAGAAGGCTACGGGGTAACCCCTTGTGGTATAGTATTCTCTAAAGAGCGTAAGCAAGAGATTAACAATCGTTGGGGTGGTACAACAGTCCGCACCATCAAAGGGCGTAACATCAAGCCGTACACTGACAGTAAAGGGCGTTACCAATACGTGAACCTTGATTGGGAATGGGGTCGTAAGGGTGAGATAACAGACGCAGAAATGGATGAGGTTGAGGAACACAATGAAAACTAAAGTTTGGTACAGATGGCCTGAGGGTTATTTTGATGACAATATCCGTGGGGCGGCACTACCTTGGTACACTGTCTTACGTAGGGTGATCTTTGTGGTTCCTTTGCTGATGAGTATAGTGTTGTGTTATGGCTTTGCGTGGATAGGTTGGGGTAAAGAAGAGGCAGATAGGGTGATTAAGAATGGCTGGTAAAACCTATGTAGTTTGGAGCTGTGCTCACGCCACTCCAGAGAACTCAAACGAACGATTCGATTGGCTGGGAAACTTCCTGTATGACGTTAAGCCTGATGTAGCTATTGACCTTGGGGACTCAGGTGACTTTAAGTCCTTGAACAGTTATGACACTCGTTACCCACAAGCCATTGTCACTCAGTCATACGAGAAGGATGTTGAGGTTTACAATGACAGTATGGAGCGTGTTCGGCGTAAGTTCAAAGAGAACAAACGGAAGCGTCCTTACTTTGTAGGCTTCTGCGGGAATCATGAGAAGCGCATCGAGACAGCCTTAGCAGTTGACCCACGACTAGAAGGAGAGAAGTATGGTGTGAGCTTTAAGCACCTAAACACTGATAAGTATTTTGATGACTACCACCCCTACATGAATGGTGGACCTGCTATTGGGACTTATGGTGGTATTGACTTTGCCCACTTCTTTAGCTCAGGTAACTTCGGGACAGCTACTTCAGGTAAGCATCATGCCTACACACTCTTGAGTAACCGTCACAGAAGCTCTATCTGTGGACACTCTCACAAACGAGGGGTTTACTTCGAGGATCAAGCTGGTATTGGTGGTCTTGTAGCTGGTTGTATGAAAGGTGGTCCTGAAGGTTGGGCAGGTCAAGCGAACAACGACTGGTGGGCTGGTGTTGTGGTGCTTAATGAGGTTGATGGTTCTGGTAGGTTTGAACCTAGCTTTATTAGTCTGAAGGGGCTTAAAGAGGAGTACTCGTAGTGGATGAATTTGTATATGTTGTTTTTACAATGGGTAGTGAGGACCCATTAGCTATCTGTATTAATGAGGATACAGCCTACAAAGTTCTGGAAGAAGATGGGCGTGAGGATGGCGTAGAAATCTGGGTATCTAAGTGGAAACTTGAGGAGTACAAGTGAGTAAGTTTAGTAGCTTTGAGCGTATCCCCCGTGACCTATATGAAACCTTGGACAGCAGAGCTATTCCGCCTAACTTCCTAAAGCATGTTACCGGAAAGAAGTATTACGAGCCTTCTTGTGGAAGTGGGAAGCTTATTGACCAGTTGGAACCTTATGCTGAGTGTATTGGTGCCAGTGACATTAATCCTTTGGGTAGGTATTCTGGTGATATGCCAAAGGACGCTTTAGACTTGTCTTTATACGATGTTAGGGGTGCCGACTTCATAGCCACTAATCCTCCATACCTAAAGGACGTCCTGTTACCTCTCATTAGTCACCTAAGCAGCTTGAAGCCAACGTGGATGCTCCTACCAGCAGACATCATGCACAATGGCTACATGGTTCCACACATGAAGAAGTGTGAGAAGGTTGTGAGTATTGGGCGTCTGTACTGGTTCGTTAATGAGTGGGTAGTTAAGCACCCTTTTGACTACGATGAGTTGGACAAGAAGTGGGACAAACAGGTCAGTTTCTATGATAGTATGAAAGGCATCAAATACTACGATGGGTACTTGACTAACCAAGGGAAGCCTTGTAAGACTGAGTTTGTTAGAGGTACTGATAACTATGGGTGGTACCTCTTTCAGGACTATGAATGTGACACTGTGTTTGAGACACGAGGAGACAACTAAATGAATACCTACGATATTGCAGGAATGGTGAAGCACTACTACGAGACAGCAGAGATTGTGCCTAATTTTGTAATGGCTGAAGGTCTGATACATGAGGAGTATGATGAGTGGGCTTTTGAGATTAGCTTGAAGTCAGCAGAAGTCCGAAAGCACTATTATCAGGACTACTCACCAGCCAATGAGCTAAAGGAACTCTCAGACCTTGTGTACGTCATCTATGGGTATGCTCAAAGTCGAGGGTGGGACATTAACGAGTCTGTCTTTAGGGTTCACTCTAACAACATGGACCGTATGTTTCAGGACGATGGAACCTTGAAGCGTAATGAGGCAGGGAAGATTCTGAAAAACCCTAATACACCTAAGGTGTCACTGGAGGACTTAGTATGAAGAACACAGAGAAGTTAGGGAGTTTGGTAGGGGTGGCGCTAGTTGTACTAGTGGCGGGGTTTCTATCAGCAACCCTTGTTACTTTTACAGTAGGGTTGTTTTTCACCTTCCCATTTACTCTAATGAATATCGCAAAGATTTGGTTGGCAATCGGTGTCCTTAACCTCTTTGTAAGCAGCCTTACGAGGAAGCGATGAACATATTCCTAAGGTACCTAAAGTACCTACAGACATGGCGTAAGCACCGTGAGCTAGTTAAAGAGCTAAACCGACTGAATGACAACCAACTGAAAGACATTGGCATTAGTCGTGGAGAGATTGACCACCTAGTGTGGCTAGAACAAGATAAACAACAACGTGGAAAGAAGAACAATACATGAGTAAATACAAGTCCAACCTAAACCCAATGTTCCGTAGCAAGTTTTCGGAAGACATCTTTAACCACAAATATCGACATGAGGGCGCAGAGACATGGGCTTCACTTTCTAAGACCCTTGTAGAAGACGTAATGTCTGCTGGTGGTGATGCAGTATCTAAAGAAGATAAAGACCAACTCGAGAAGTACATTCGGGAGCTTAAGTTCATCCCCGGTGGTCGCTACCTATACTACGCAGGTCGCCTTAACAAGTTCTTCAATAACTGCTACCTCCTTAAAGCTGAAGAGGATACTCGTGAGGATTGGGCTAATCTTTCTTGGAAGGCTGAGTCTTGTCTTATGACTGGTGGTGGTATTGGTGTAGATTACTCCGTGTACCGTGCTGAAGGTACTCCTATCCACAAGACAGGTGGGGAAGCCTCCGGACCAATCCCTAAGATGAATATGCTTAATGAGATTGGTCGTCGGGTTATGCAAGGGGGTTCCCGACGGTCTGCCATCTATGCCTCACTAAACTGGCAGCATGGGGATATCGAAAAGTTCCTTAAGGCTAAGGATTGGGAGTCTATGCCAGTAGGTAAAACTGGTAAGACCCTGTGGGACATTAAGCAGGACGACTTTAACTTCCCCGCCCCTTTGGATATGACTAATATCTCTGTGAACTACGACACTGACTGGCTACTAAACTACTGGAAGACAGGTGATGTTGGTAGCGTGTTCAAGCAGAACGTACGTCAGGCAATGCAGACAGCAGAACCGGGTTTCTCGTTTAACTTCTTTGACAAAGAAAATGAGACACTACGGAACGCATGTACAGAAGTGACTTCTGAGGATGATAGCGACGTATGTAACCTTGGTTCCCTGAACTTTGGTCGTATTGAAAGCATCGAAGAACTTCGTGAGGTAGTACGCTTGGGTACTATGTTCCTGATTTGTGGCACACTTAAGGCTCAACTGCCTTATGATAAAGTCTACCTAACACGGGCTAAGAACCGCCGGTTGGGTCTAGGGTTTATGGGTGTACATGAGTGGCTTATCAAGAAAGGTTACAAATATGAAGTCACCCCAGAGCTTCACCAGTGGTTGTCAGTTTATGAAGGTGTGTCTGACGATGTAAGCAAGAACTTTGCAGACCGCTTGAGTATTACACGTCCCGTGGCTAACCGTGCAGTAGCTCCTACAGGTTCTATTGGTATCCTAGCTGGCACATCCACAGGTATTGAGCCTATCTTTGCTGTAGCTTACAAACGGCGTTACTTGAAGGGCAAGGATCGTTGGGCTTACCAGTATGTTGTAGATAGTGCTGCACAAGAGTTGATCGAGTTCTACGGGGCTGACCCCAACAAGGTTGAAAGTGCTATTGACCTTGCAGACGACTATGAGAAGCGTATTAAGTTCCAAGCAGATGTTCAAGACTACGTGGATATGTCCATCTCATCTACAATCAACCTACCATCTTGGGGTAGCAAACTGAACAACGAGGATACTGTAGACAAGTTCTCTGATACCTTGGCGTCTTATGCACACAGACTTCGTGGCTTCACTTGTTATCCAGATGGTGCTCGTGGAGGTCAACCGCTAACTTCTGTACCTTACTCTGAGGCTGTTAGTAAGTTAGGGGAAGAGTTTTATGAGCATGTAGAGACGCACGATATTTGTGACATCAGCGGGTCAGGTGGGAGTTGTGGCGTTTGATAATCTACGAAGCAACTAATGTAACTAACGGTAAGGTCTACGTGGGCCTTACCACCACAAGCCTTAAACAAAGAAAGGGTTCGCACCTTAGGTCTGCTAAGGCAGGTTCTATGATGTACTTTCACAAAGCGATTAGGAAACACGGGCCTGAGAGTTTTGAATGGGACGAAGTTATGATCGCAAGTGACTTGCAGGGTATGTACAAGCTAGAGAAGATGGTTATCGCTATGTATGAGCCTTGGCAAACCTATAACACATCGCTGGGAGGTGAGCACTCAGCTTACGGTATGAAGCACTCAGAGGAAACTAAAGCCGTCTGTGGTGAGTACGCCAAAAGACGGTGGGACGGCAATAGAGCACTTGACAAGTACCCTATGGAAGCCTACCTGTGCAGTAGCTACAAGGAAGCTAGACTTAAGTATGGCATCCCTAAGACGACTTGGTACAGGACTAAAAAGGTGTTAAGTAACCAAGAGTAGTATTTCACAAAGCACCTAAGCATGTGCCTAAACTGCTCACTTAAATCAAAGGGAAGGTAAAGTATGTGGGTTATTATTACACAAGATGGGTGTAGTTATTGTGATAAGGCCAAGGAACTGCTACAGAGTAACCACCAAGAGTACTACATCTATAACCTAAGGGGTGGTATCAGCAAGTGGGTATCAACCCTTATGAAGAAAGCCAACTTAAAGACTGTACCTCAAGTATTCAAACCTGACGGCTCTCTAGTGGGTGGCTACACAGAACTTAAAGAACTCCTTACAGAAGGTCCACTATAATGGTTCAGCAACAACCTAAAGTAAAGACACAACGGGTTAAGACTAAGCACGACGAGAAGAAGCAACCTATTCATCTAGTACCTAAGAATGAAAAGCAGAAGGAATACCTAGAGGCCCTAAAGTCTTCTGACCAAGTTATTGTTTTCGGTCCAGCAGGAACTGGGAAGACCTATTGTGTAG
>Ga0196901_1001507_pt1 | contig 11718 bp, 19 predicted proteins | sample CB_VirMetaG_FD_169099 | JGI IMG/M metagenome (GOLD analysis project Ga0196901, IMG submission 169099) | Freshwater to marine saline gradient viral communities from Chesapeake Bay - CB_1504_1 Viral MetaG (v3) (version 3) | ecosystem: Environmental > Aquatic > Marine > Coastal | place: USA... | reverse complement strand
GGTGCTGCCTGGAACGGGGATTGCACTGGTGAACTCAGCAGGTTCACCACCTTGTTGAATGCCGATTCCCAAGGATTCGGTACCTGCGGGGCTTCCGGGGCCGGTTGGGATTGGGGGGCGTACTGAATAGGGGTTGATTGGTAACTGGGGATTCCCTGTGGTACGGCTTGGGGGTATTGGGTTCCCACCTGGTAAGCCACTGGAGCCACTTGTTGCTGAGGCACTGCCTGGGGCTGAGGTGCCGGAGCTGCCGCGACGTAGCTGCTTGGAGCGACGGCCGGTTGTACTTGGCTCGTCTGTGGGGTCGATTGGACGGTAGCGTCCTGCATAACTCATCTCCTTTTGTAATGCTTCTAAAGTTCGATACAGATATGGCGTTAAATCCAACCTGGGATCCGCAGCCATTGGAAGATCCGGTGACTGCGGGTGGGGAGTCTGCATCATTCCCCCCACTAGGCGAGCAAACGAAGAGTAAGCACCCTGTAGTTCATTCACCATCCTGAACGGAAACCCCGATAGCATCGCGGCCCGTTCCTCATCCGTTTTAGACGGAAAGAGGTATTTCAGTGCTTCAATACTATCAACACCTAATTCTTGCAGGTTCCTTACAACTATAGAGTTATTTAAAATATCTTGCGTAGAATCTTCGTAAACAGGTCCTAGCCAACGCCATTGAACAGTAATATCACCATCAGGAATTAAACCTTGAACCCCAGGAGGAATTTGTTGCGTCTGAAGACACATCATCATCAATTGTTTGACTTGCTCTTCAAATGCGTTCATTGCCATCTCATAAGCAGCAATGTCTTCATCTGTTGATTGTTCAGGAAGATCCAAGGGTTTCTCTAAACCCGCAGCAGCTGCTAATGATTCTCTAAACAGTTTTTCTTCTTGGAATATAATTAATTCAAGGCAACGACAAATTCCGTATGTATAAATAGCTGTTGCTTTTTTCTTTGATGTCGCAGAAACGCGACCAAACAACGACTTGTATTCAGTTGCTGTTACACCAGCTGAAATGGAAAGTTCGTCTACACCGCCAAGAGCTGTTCTGATTTCTTCTCGATAAGTACGTGCAAATGCATTTTGATCACCAGTGATTGCATCAGGAACAATGTAACCAACACGATCATTTGGTTCTAAGTTTGCAATAACTCTAGGAACACGAATTTGACCGTCAACTCCACGAGAAATAGGATCAGACTTAAATCTAGATTGACTTAAAGGACCTGAACCTGCAAAACCAGAGTTAGCAGCAATAGACGGTCTCTGTACAACTGCATCACCACCAGCTTCCATTAAATCTGTTTTAGGTCTTGATGAAAGCAGTGTTGGATTACCAAAGAACTGTACATTCTTCCGCATCGTGCGGACAATTTCATCATGAATAACAATATGATTTGCAAGCGCATCAAATTCACCTGCGCCTTCATTTGAAAAACCTTTCGGGTTATTAAAAATTTCTACACAAGGAATAAAGCCTAAGGTGTTTGTAAATGTTTTAGTTTTACCACCAAAACCCTGGGGAGTGCTTTCAAATGAAATCTCTCCTTCTGAATGAGTTTCTTCAATTGTTTTTCTTTTAATTGAAAGACGAATATATCTTTTGGATCCATTCTGACCAGGTATTTCCATACCTGTTAAATCTTTTGTACCAATATCTTGTGTACCAAATCCGTTCCGAACTTTATAGCTATAGATGATCACCACTTCATCTAGATCACCATCAGCATTGTAATAACTGCGATACTCGTGAGATCTAAAGTAATAAAGTCTGTAATTGTTTTTGGTAGGACGAACATAAAAAAGACCCTGGCCATCACAAAGAAAATAATCCCAGATAGAATCAAATCTGGTATCAAGCATGTTGTATTTAACAACACGATCTAAAAAGTCTTTTCTTTGATTGCCAAAATTATCTTGTGCTGGAAAAAACTCAACACCTTGACGGATGCCAAACATCCGCATTTGTGCTAAATGGCCTGCAACAATACCAGTGTCAACAGCCTCTCCGCCATCTTTATTCAGATAAGCGTTAATAATTTCTCTAAGCCGTGTTTTTGCTTCCACTGTTATTGTCTTTTATTTTTATACATCCTAGCAGCTTTTCCAGCTTTCTTGGCTTTTTCTGTGTTAGGAACAAATTGTTTTCCTTTGCGACTGGCTTCTTTTTTCTTATCGTCAGTTTCTTTGCGTTCTTCTGGTGAAAGTTTTGCCCAGGCTGCTTTGGGCAAGTAACGTTCTGTTCTTCCTTTTTCAATTGCTTTATCTGCCATTATTTTTTCTCCTTGTACTTTTTAGCTGCTGTAGCTGCTTTCTTTCCTTTCTCATATTCTTCTCTCGTCTGCCAATCTTCTTTGCCCCATTTCTTTAATGACTTTTGTTTTTCCCCTTCTCCCCCTTTGTAACCGCCACCGGCTTTTTTATATTCACTAGCAACCATTTGTGCTTTACGTGCAGAAATTATATAGCCTCACGGCTACGACCATTCTCCAGGTTTTCCGCCACGGCTTTCACGCATCACTCTTTTTTTAATGCGTTCACGAAGCTCAGGTTTAGTGTATTTGGTTTTGTCTTCAGCCATAGCTACCTCTTTCTTTTAAGTAAAGAACTGCATTAGTCAATGTATCTATATTATCACCAAATAGACCTAAAGCCCTATTACACTCTTTACACAGTAACCCTCTAAACTCATTTGTTTTGTGGTTGTGATCCATTGCTAAACTATGGTCGTCTTTTGGAGGTTTTTTGCAAATTGCACATAATCCTTGTTGAATTTTAAAAACAATTTCATATTGTTCTTTTGTAATGCCTTTTCGCTCATATTTTTTATGCTCGTGGTGAAGGAAATCTTGTCCTTGTTTTTTTATTTTTTTATAATGCTCTTTATTCTTGTCTACCCATTTATCCCATAGAACTTTGTTGCAATCTTTACAAGAGGAATTTAGATACAACTTTCCATCTTGTTTTTTTCTTCTAAAAGAATCCCACGATAAATCCTTATTGCACTTAGAACATTGTTTGTGCCCATTTGAGCCATACAAACGCTTGAAACGCTGATTAACTAAGGAGCTGCACTCCTTGCAAACGCTGGCTCGTTTTATATTTCCAGTTGAAGTGTATCCTTTGTTGTGAAAATTTTCATGCGGCTTTCTAAGCCCACATTCACGACAGAGTTTTTGCAATGGTTAATTTTGTACTTTTCTTACACTAGCACAAAATTATTGACCTGGCTTACCACCTTTGGATCCTTCTGTAATTCGTTTTTTAATTCGTTCACGAAGCGCTGGCTTCGTGTATTTGGAGTCGTCTTGTGCCATTCTTTTTCAATTGTTTTTTAACTTCTAACCACTTATCAAAGTAAATAAGTTCAGCATTACTAAAAAGTTCTGGATGTTTAAGTGCTTGCTTGACTAATTTTTTTTTCTTCATGAAAAGCCAGGGATGTTTGGAATAGTTGTACCGTATGGATTATTAACTTGATTCTGTAATGCTAAATAAGATTGCATACCTGCCACATTGCCCATCATTGGGTTTGGACCCATTGAATACAAAGCATTAGGTAAATTGCTTGTGCCAGCTAAAGGTGGAAGTTGAGGGCCTGTTCTTTTTAAAAAAGTTTCTGCTTCAAAAGGATTGTCAGTTCCTGTGCCTTTATTGTAAATTTTTTGAAGTCTAGTTTTATCTTTGTGTGCAGAAGGATTAATCAAATTTTGATCAAAAGGATTGCCCGCAATAAGGCCGCCCAGGTTGCCAATAGCGCCTGCAGCACTTGAATCACCGTAATGATAGCTCATTCTTCTAAAACCTCTACGCCAGGATTATCATTAACTTTACTTAGTATAATTCCACCACTCTTTAAATCCCATTGAAGGATATCTCCTTCGTTCCAGTTTAACTCTTCGCATAATTCATCTGGAAACGCAATAAAACAATCACCATTTGCGTCTTCTTGTATTTCTACAATGTAACTCATTTTTGTAAAAGCTTTTCAATTAGCTTATCAAGTTTTATGTTGATCTGCTTAAAATTTTCGTGAAGTCCTTGTATTTCTCTTAAAAAATCTACTTTTAAAACGTAATCAATAGGTAAACGATTAATCTGGTCTTCCAAAAGATCTACTCTCCTTTTTTGTGATCCTATATAATCAAACGCTTGTTTGACGCGCTCGTTTTGACGTTCTAAAATTTTGGTTGCAGTCCATCCACCAGCCGTTATGGCCGATATCATCGCAGTCACGCCGATTGCAACGTATTCAGGACCCATTATTGTTTATGTGCTTTTTTAATTGTAAACCTTAATAATCAAGATGTAATTGCCCTTTTCTTGATAAACCATTAACAAGCCAAACCAAAGCATCTACACAATCATCATGGCTACTAACTCCGAAATTTGTGAGTTCCTCAAAGAGATTAGTGAAGTTCCTATAACGGTTAAAAATAATTTTTCTGTCTTCAAACATTCCCATAATTCCTCTAAATCGTGCCAACTTGTCTGCACGGAATCCCTTGACTGGATGCCAAATCAAGTTATAGAGACCTTCGTTATTTAAACAAATACGTTTAAAATCAGCTTCCAGGGAGGCTTGATACTGTACAGCTTCTGACCAAATATCACATGTTGAATAGGTTGGAAACGGTACATTATTTTGGTCCATTCCAATAATGGACCAATCATGAAGTAGTTCTTTTAATGCATCCAGTTTTTCTAAGTTACCCATAACACGTATTCTTCTGTAATCAATAATATGAATACGATCTTCAATCCTTCCACCTAACACCATAACGGTATAATCATTTTTCTCTTTAGTGCCCGCAGACAAGTCAACCCCTACACCCAAGGTATCAAATTCAGTAGAAATTTCTGCTTTAACAATAAGTTCTGGTGCAAGTGATAGTTCGTTTTGACGAACAATCTGATTCATATATTGGAAAGAAAAAGCAATTGGCGCTTGCCGTTTCTTTTCTTTTAAATATTCAAGTGACCACATATCTGGCCAGTATGATTCCTCTTCTCCTGTTTCTGGATTGTTTTGAATTGCTGACAAAACAATTTGTGACCAGTTGTTCTGTTCATTAAATGTAGTTGCATGGATATCATCATGTCTAAACCTAGTACCCAAACAAATAGCTCTCGCCCCTTCAAACATCGTTGGTGCAATCACTGCATTCCAGTTGTCCTGCATTGTTTTACGGATATCTGGGTTTGCAATATCAGCAGATGATTTAATAGCGTCATCAATCATCACTAGGTGAGAACGCTTGGAGGTCACAGAACCTTTAAGTCCAGCGGCGCAAAGCGTAAACTGTTCTTCACCAGTGGTATCAATACCTGCAAATCGATGATCAATAGACCAGTATTCATTACTGGTTACATTTTTCATTAAACGAACGGTTGGAAAAACTTCTTGATATCTTTTGCTTTCAATGATTCGTTTAATTGTTGCAGACTTAGATCTTGCAATATCAACCGTATAAGACAAATACAAGATCTGTAAAGGCATCTTTGCTGTAGTGTGAATACCAATAGCCCATGCTGTTAACAAACCAAGCACAGTACTCTTAGCTGATCCCCTGGGAGCCAATAAATCAACGTTTGGTCCTGCAATGCGAAGCAAACAAGAACTATCTTGTTCAGGCACAAAATGTTTATGCCATTCTTTGTGGTGCTCCGCAGGAGGTTTATCTGCTACATATTCACAAAAAAAGCCAAAGTCTTCTCTAGCTCTTTCTAAAAGTTCTTTATTTTTGTCTTCTTTTAATCGATAATTTTTTGATGCCGCTCTTGCATTTCTTCTAAGCGCTAAATGAATGTAAGACGGCACAAGTTAAACAGCTAATGATTAAATCTTAGCTTATTTTTTATCCTTTTGATCTTTTTGTTTTTTGTACTTACGTGCTTTATCAAGAGCAGCTGCACGTTTTTCTTTGTCATTCATTTCTGTGCCGTCTTCTTTTTTGGCTTCTTTTTTCTTAAAATATTCAAGAAGCTGTGGGGGCATTTTACCTTTAGCCATTAGCGAAAACCTCTCATCATTCGGGGATCAAATCGATTTGCCATACCCGGACGCATCATAATACCTGGTCCAGGAATAGGTCCTCTTGCATTAAATTGACCTTGTTGAGCATTAATTCTATTTAAGTTTTCTCTTCTTGCTGATTCAAATAAATCGGCTAACTGTTGTTCTTCAGGCTCTTGAGAACCAATTTCTTCTTGTTTTTTAATATTTTGCCGTGAGCTGACAAAACTAGGAGCATCTTGTCTTTCTTGTTTTTGATTTATAACACGACCATTTCTTAATTGCCCTCCCAAGGGGACATAAACAGATTGTGCTTTTCGCCCTGACATTATGTATGAATAAAAACTTGTATTAATTCTAATACTGTTATTCTTCTAATTGCATGCGTGCCCAAACACTCATTGTTGCTTCTTCCAGGGGGACTTCAATTGGATCGTCTTTAAAAATAAACATAAGTTCTCTAATGGCTCGATCTGCACCAGCCATTAACAAACCTTTTCTATCTTTTGTATTTGTAAATTGTTCTACTTGTGCAATATTACCTCTAATTTCTTTTTGCATCTGAGCAATACGTGCTACCCCAGCATCTCTTTTGACGATACCATTTTCCACGTCGTTTCTTAATAATGCAATATCTTCTTGCATTTTATCTATTTCATATAACAATGTTTTGCGATGATCTGGTTTTTTGTATTTTGATTTAATCCAATTATCGCAAATAGAAATAGTACCTCTATATCCAAGAAACCTGGAATAGAGATACACTTCAATTATTGAATAGTTATCAGAAGCAAAAGCTAAAAAAGATTCTTGAGTAGCTGAATCTAAATTGTCAACCCAGTTCTCAAATACCTCAATATCGATATGCTTGAGTGGCTTGGCGTCTGTCTCTTTCTTCATCTCGCTCAGAGAACTCTTGTGCCTGACGTGCAGTAAGTCTTTGTTCTTCTGCGCCTTTTGCAATTGTTTCTCGTTCTTGAGCACCGGACTCCCTCATTTTTTCTTTGGATGCACCAACAGCGACACTAGATGCTGCACGGCCCAGGGGAACTTGAGCAGCTAAAAATCTAAGGTCGCTTTTGGTATCTTCATCAAATTTATCATAGCCAGAATCTGCAAGCAGATCTTCCATAAATGAGATTTCTTCTTCGTTATATGGATAAAAGTCTTCCATTAAACATCCTCAGTTTTTTTTGTGTTGTTTTCTTCCGCTGTTTTTTTTGCGTAATCGTAGGCAACCTGGGCCGCCTGGCGATAACGCTTTAGGTCAATACCTAAATCAGAATTATTCCTGGCGGCTTGATTTTCCATTAGATCAGAAGTTGCTCATCATGCCAGCAAGACCCTGGCTCATGATGTCACGGCGGCCTTCAACTGAACGTTGACGTTGTTGACGCATTTTAGAACCTTCTAAACGACCAAGAAGATCTTCAAATTCACCAATGTCAAAAGATGCAGGAGCAAATTCAGACTCTTGAAGGGTTTTAATAGCTGCATCACCCTCCTCTCTGGTCATTTGACCAGACTGAACAGCAGCGACAATATTATTAAACTGTCTCTGATATTCAGTTTCAGTGGTACCAAATTTTTGTCCTTTGCGATAAAGTTCTTCGCTTTCAGTAGTCGTTCCAGTAGTTTCTTCTTCCATGTTAAATCTCTACTTTGGATAAAAAAATTATAGCAACATCTAACTTAGAAGCTAAATGCGCCAGCGATTTGTTGAAGCACTCCACCTTGTGAACCAATCTGTTGTTTCTTGATATCTGCTTTTGATTTAATCTTTTGAAGATCTTTATCAATCTCACCCTGGAGATTTGTTAAGCCAGTGCTGTATAGGTATTGTCGGGTATCACGAATACCTTGAATACCTTCTTCCAGTTCTTTAACGCTTCTCGCTTCACCAAAATAATTTTCATAATTTGGAAGTTTAATACCAGTTTGTTCTTGCAAGCCTGCCAGGTCCGCATAACCGGGTAATAACTCTTGATTAAAGGCAAATGTTCTTTTCTTTGTGCCTGCATTCTTTTCATCTCTGGTTTGTTTGCCAAAAACTGTATCGTAATAATTTTCTAAATAACTATCGTTAAGTTTGTTTGTATACTCTTCAGATGACATCAAAGACTGCCGCACATCTTGAATATCTTCATAGCCAGCAGTAAGACCCATATACCCTTGATAGCCTCCTGCTGCATCTGCTTCAACAGGTTGAAAATAACGTTCTTTTTCTTCTGCAGTCATTTCACGACCAAGAAGATCTTGATATAAACGTTCAACACCACGTACTTGACGTTCTGGTCTTAAGCTTTGTGTATAGTATTCTCCAAGTGCTTGTCCTGCTTGTGTTGGAGCACCTGGATCTAAATCATAACGACTACTATAATTTTGAAGCTGACTAGCAGCATCCTCATAAGTAATTAAACCACTTTTTAACTGTGACTGAAGCAAGCTTTGAAAATCAGGTAATCCTTGTGCGCCTGCAGCTTTTCTGGCAGCTTCTTTAGCTTCTCTTTCACGTCTTTCAGCCGCTGCTCTTGCATCTGCTCGTGCTTCTGAACTTTGCATATAAGCAAGCATTGCAGCCATTGAATTATCTTGCTGCACCGGAGCAGCCGGAGCAGGCATATATACGGTTTTAGTTTTTGTTCCGCCGCCACCGCCGCTCATGATCTAACTCCTAGTTTGCAAAAAGTCTTGACGTATCTATTGGTTGAATACCACCAAATAACATGGCATATTTACCAGCAAATGGTGCAAGTTGTTCTTTAATTCTACGTTGACTTGCTCTATCTTCTACATTTTGAAACGCTTCGCTTCCCTTAAGACCAAGCATTGCTCGTTCTTCAAACATTCGATTAGCAATATCTTTTGGAGCAAGAACATCTCTTTGAAACTTTTGAGCCTCAAATTGACGGCCAAGGTCTAAATCAGGCATCCAGGTACCAGCAGCTACTCGACTACCGATATCCATTGCCATGTTGCCTTTCATGGCCTCTCTGCCAAGCATCGCTTGCATTTGAGTGGCGCGATCCGCAGCAGCTGTTTGAAGCCTGGCAGCTTGTAATTGACTCTTTGATATTTTATTAGCAGCGTCACGAGTGGCGTTTGCTGAACTAATTCCACCAAAAAGAGATGCACCTATGTTTGCTGCACCCAAACCCAAAGTCCAAGGATTCAAAAAACTAGCAGCAGCACCTGCACCACCCGCACCACCTAAACCAGCAATAGCTCCTAAATCTGGAAAACCACTTGAAAAAGGATTCATGATTTAAATTTCACCTCATTAAAAATACGATTTAGGGCTATAGCCTTGAGTCGTTCGTTGATAATTAGTTAAATTAGGAATATTACTTGCTGCATTAGCAATGATATTAGCAGCACCTGAAGCACCACTTGCTAAAGCTTGTGAACTTGCTAACTGGCCAGCAAGAGCAATTTCTGCCGGTTTAGTAAACGCAGTCATAATTTGCCCTGGGAGAGCAAAAGCCAACTTATAAGGAGCGGCTTGAGCCATCTGCTCACGATCAAATCTAAGTTTATTTTCTAGTTGTTGTCTCTGAAATTCAGGAGACAACATTCTAAGAAGTAAATTTTCATCTCTTAAATTCTTTTCTTTATTCGCTTCTAAAATTTTGTCAACATCTGACTTGGGTTTGTCTTCTTTGGTGCCAAACTGAGATTGAAAATATGCTTGAAAAGCTTCTCCGTTATCAGCTGATTGAACCGAAGGTAAGACAAGCCCAGGTATTCCTGTGGTTGCGTATTTACCAAAAAAACCAGCTGTCATGATCAAAGGCTCCCTGGTGCATTGTATTGGAACGCAGAAGCTGCATAAGGATTAGGAGCGTTAATCATGCTACGAGTAGTTGCACCAGCTTCTCCCATGCCAGTATTGGTAAGTTGAGCCAGGTAACGTTGTTGATTCAAAGCACCTGTTAATTGACCAACTTGTTGGTTCAGTTGCATTTGACGTTGTAAATCATCATCACGCATTGCACGAACAGTTGGATAAGCTTGTTCGGCTACACCAACACCAGCCATTTGGATAAGAGCTGCTCTTTCCTCTGGTGAAAGTGCCGCAATTTGTTCACCACTTAAACCAAACAAGCCAGGGGATTTACCTGCTTCTCGCTGAGCACCTTTTGCAGCACCGATAAGATTAGCGGTACCAGATTGAACAGCTCTGGCAGCACCTTGTGCCAGAGTAGAGCCTAAAACACTACCTCCAAGTACACCAAGAGGACCTAATGGTGCGCCAAGTGCAGCTCCAAGCATGCCACCGGCAGCCCCACTAACACCACCAAGGGGATCACCACTTAGTGCTTGAACAGCACCACCAGCTAAGGGGAGGTAACGACCGGCAAGAGCCATCCCACCACCAAGGGCTGTACCTCTAAGTGCCGCATTTTTTCCGCCTACAGTTCCGGCTTTTTGTAAACTAGCTCTAAGTTTTTCAGCACCTGGACCTAAAGATTCAAGAAACCTACCAAATCCTGCACCACCATCAGCTGCACTGGCCATATTTTCAACAGGAATGTACTGAGGCGCAATTGTAGCCAGAGGACCTCCTCTTCCCATAGATCCCGCAGGTCCTGCAATTTTGTTACCGTATGCCATAAGACTTTTAATGTTTCTAATATTCTAATTTTACCAGTCTACATTTCTTGCTGGTAATCACTTAATTCTTGTAATTTAGGTCTATTAGCTTCTGCAATTAATTTATTCATTAATGCACCAGCAGCAACGCCAACAGCTGAACCTGCCGCTGTAATTGCAAGGCTTCTCCTAGTAGCACCAGGAGCAGGTGTTGTTTTAACTTCAGTTACAGCTGGTTTACCTTTTTGACTTGGCCTATTTACAAACGTTGTTTGTTTTGGCATTGTTTTCATTGCATGCCGCAATGCAGTCGCTCCTCCCACTCCCGCACCCACTGCTTGTAAGCCAATCGGGAACCCCACAATGCGTGCCTCGGGCACGCCTTCTAAGTTCTCAGGTGTAAATTTGACCAGACCCATGCCGATAACGCCTTTATCCTGGTAGTAATTACGCATGTAATTGCTATATCGTTCTTTTGTCAAATCAGGAATATCTTGTTTGGCTGTTTCATATTTAAGTGGTCTACCTTGTCTACCAAGTAAAACCCGTTCTGCTAATTCAATACCTGGTTGTGCTGTTTGTCTTCTGTCATCAGAGCCAGGTTCAGCATAACTCTGTGCAAAACCTTTTGCTCTAAATGCTTCTCCTGGATTAGTAATATCAAGATTACCAAGGGAAACAGCCATTGGACCGCCTACAGCTAAACCAAGTGCTGCCCTACGAGTTGGATCCAGGTTTTTGTATGGTTCTCCTGCAACTTTTTCGATAACAGCATCTGCAATTGCCATTGGATGGTTATAACGCCAGTAAACATGTCTAGAAGAATCAGTACCAACGTCAGTTAGTAGTCGAGTTGCATAAGCACCTAAAAACTCACCCGGTGTCTTACCAAGGGTAATTCCCTTAACCTTTTCTAATTCTTCACGATATTGAGGACTAAATATACTGTAACTAGATACAGCGCTGAGAATTCTATTTCCTTGTTCATCCCTGACTTCACGTCTGGATGCTTCATCCATTAAGTCAATAGCTGCTTTGGCGCCACGTTTAACAGACTCAGGCATGAGCATGCCTAATGCTTCCATTAAACCTTGACCAACTTTTTT
>Ga0196901_1001506_pt1 | contig 11720 bp, 9 predicted proteins | sample CB_VirMetaG_FD_169099 | JGI IMG/M metagenome (GOLD analysis project Ga0196901, IMG submission 169099) | Freshwater to marine saline gradient viral communities from Chesapeake Bay - CB_1504_1 Viral MetaG (v3) (version 3) | ecosystem: Environmental > Aquatic > Marine > Coastal | place: USA... | reverse complement strand
TGTTTTGGATGGAGATGATGAAATGGCATTAGACCAACAATCCGTCCAGCAAATTGTTGAAGGACTTAAGCCCACTATCATCGACATCGTGCAGGAAGAGATTGCTGCAATCATCGGTGATGAGGGCATGGGGCCAGAAGACATGCTGGAAGATGCAGAGGTCGAGGTTATTCCTGATGAGGAAGCCGAGGATATGCTCGAAGAAGAGCCTGAAGATGAGGTGATGGCTGAAGAGTCAGAGGCTCCTGAAGGCGAAGAGGAAGAGGAAGAGGAAGAAGAAGAGCCTATGCGTAGCTCGAAAGAGGAATACGCAAAAGAACTCTTCGCAAAGATGGCTGAAAAGCACAGCTTGTACGGCAAAGACGCTGATTACAAGTCTGCTTCGCAGTACATGGCTTCCATGGACGAAGCTGATCGGAACGCTATGGATCAGTACATGTGCGGCAGCAAGCCTTCCAAACAAGAGAAGGAAGCATATGCCAAGTGTGCTGAATGTGATAAGGCGATGAAAGACAGCTACAGCAAAGATAGTGAAGTTGCTCAAGCGGATAAGTATCGCAAAGAGTTGACCGAGCAGGCTGATAAGTTCTCAAAGCTTCAGCAGCAATACTCCAAGCTCCAATCTGAACTGGTTGAAGCTAAAGATCAACTGATCGAGGTTCGTCGCAGCGAGAAGTTCCACAAGATTGCTGACCGCTTGGCTAATCTCGAAGCCGAGGGTTATTCCTTCGACAAAGAGAAAGAGCTTGAGTTCTGCATGCAACTGTCGGATGAACTGCGAGAAGAACATCTTGCAGAGCGGATCCCGCAGCAGTATGCAAAATGCCCAGTTGGTGCCCCAATCCCAGTCGAGGAGAGCGAAGAGCTTAAACCGATTGAGCAGAAGAGCATCAAGTACAGCCGAGCAGCAAATCTTGCTACTCAAAAACTGCGTGCCCAGGGTCATAAAGGCGTAAGCTTTGACAAAGTCCTGAAGCACATGTGCGATAACGATACGGATGAATGCCCCTCCGTAGAAGACCTGAAGTAAGCGGGTATTGAAGGTTTTAGCCACAACAGGAGATAGACATGGCTAATACGTTTAGTTTCAAGGCTGGGGGGAACATCTTGCCTAGCCGAATCATCAAGTTGTCTGATGCATTCACGGTCACTCAAGCTGACGCTGCTGCTGAAGACGAGCTTCTTGGTGTTGCTGCTGAAAGCACGAAGGATGCCCCTGGCTTGTCAGGAGCAAGCGTCAATCATGCTGAAAGCGGTGATCCTGTTCAGTATTACGGTCCTGGTGAGTTCTGCTTGGTCGAGGCTGGTGCATCTATCACTGCTCCCGATCTCTGCAAGTCAGACGCTAATGGTCGTGCTATTGCAGCAACGACTGGAACTCGTGCTGTTGTTCGAGTTATCGAAGACGCAAGTGGTGCTGGTGTGTTGGTTCGAGCATTGGTCATTGATCCAATCTACGTTCCCTAATCTAGCTGTTTAGGATTAACATAGAATATTTGTACGGAGATTAAAAAATGGCTAGTGCGCCAGGACAATTTAATACCTACGTTCCGAGTACGGAATCGACGAATAATCTGATTGCAGATTTTAGTCGCAATCCTGACAAGTTTCGTTTGGCAGAATGGTGCCAATACGTTCCTGTTGAGAAGAACAAAGGCTTCTACACCGAAATGACGGTGGAGCAAGCTGGTCGTATTGTTAATGCTGATGGCGATGACATGCGATGGGCAGATGGAACGGAGGCTCCTCGCCAATCATTTGGTCTGGAAACCTTCGAGTTCAAGCCATACGTTACCGAGCGTTTCGTGTCCGGCTTTGAGCTTGGTGAGATGGCAGCAGGTCAAGCAAGCTGGGACGTTCTCGCTCAGCATGCTCGCATTCATGCTCAACGCATGATGACTCTGCGAACTGTCAAAGCGGTTGCAATCGCTGGTACTGCTGGCAGCTACCTGTCGGCTAACCAAGTTGATGTTGCCTCTCCTCCTGCTGACCTGGATATCTCAGGTCGATTGGATGCCGCAACCTCTGCCAACGTCGATATCAAGCGGACCTTGGATTACGCTGCTGAGCTGATCTACCAGGGAACTCTTGGTGCTGTTGGGCAGGATGATCTGTGCGTTGTCATGAATCCTCTTACTGCCCGCCGCTTGTCGGTTACGCAGGAAATTCGTGATACCCTCAAACAGTCTCCTTTCGCGATGCAGATCGTGGAGAATCAGCTTGGTCCAGTCAACAACTGGGGCATGCCTGCCAAACTCTACGGTTACAACGTCGTCTGCGAGGACGCTGTTAAAGTGACGACCATCAAGGGTGCTACCACTTCACGAGACTATGTCTTGGCTGATGGTGTTATCTTTGTTTGCAGTCGCCCAGGCGGACTGGAAGGCGTCGAAGGATCTCCTTCGTTCTCGACTTTCCAAACCTTCCTGAAGACTGAAATGCTGGTCGAGTCCAAGCACGACCAAGACAACAAGCGACATGTCGGTCGAATCATCGATGATTTCGATGTCCGTATGGTTGCTCCGTTGTCTGGTGTTCACATCAGCAACGCATTGACTGTATAGTCAGTGCTTTAGGTTTTGCATCACTTCCCCTCTCGGTGATGCGGATGGGGGTGGTCTTCCACCCCTGTCCTTTTTTATGTTTAACACGCTAAGGGAAGACGAATGGCTACACCAGTTACTGGGAGCGGAACGTCGATCACTCTGGCTAATGCTTCGGATTTAGCTAGTAGATACTCCCCTGGATTGATCGGTGATTTGCTTGCCGATGATGGCAACAGGGTATTAGATCTGGCTGGTAGTGCCAAGCTTACGGCTATCATTAACTCGGCTACAGGAAAAGTGCTTGCGTCTCTTATGCAATCAGATCGGTATACGGTCGATCAGATTAACTCTTTAGGAGATTCAACTAGTTCTTCGTATAATCAACAGTCATACGAATACCTTGTAGACATCATCTGTCGTGTTGCCTATTGGATGCTATGGCAGAGAAAGCCTTGGGATGATTCATCTGATGGATCACGCAGGCAAGCCCAGGCAGAATCGGATACAGCACTGAAGATGCTGCGTGACGGAACAGAAATCTTGCTATTGGGTGGAGCCAAGGAAGCTGGCAAACCTGATAACGTCGGTGTTAAAGCTGTGCAGCAAAAGACAATGTGGTCACAAGCTGGACGAGGCAGGTGGTATCCAATTAATCAAAACATAGATAGGACAGGTTGATATGGCTATCGAACATTTTTTTGCTGGTCCAGCTACCGTTAGTGTTCAGACCAGAACTGTAGGCACTGGGGCACTTAGCGCCGCATTTGATTTAGGGATTAATCGAGAAGCTATCCCTATTATCATTACTCCGTCCATGCTGGATGTTCCGTCAGATGACTTCGGCGGGCCTGATGGCGTTCCTGCTGATGTGCAGTACATGGGTGCTATTGCAAATATTCAGCTTAGTTTGACCAAGTTTGATAAAGCTAAAGTTGATTCGTTCCTGACAGGCTTTACATGGGATGGCGGAGCCGGTGACGTTCAGACAGCAGGGATCTTGCCCGCCTTTGGTGTGTTTGCTCGTCAGAACTACTACTTCTTTTCCATGACCCTTACCAGTGCAAATGTGATTAGGACATTTGAACAATGCATTATCCGAAATGGTGGTGCTACAGGTCAGGGAACTCGATACGCATCTTATGACTTACAAGTTGAATGTCATATTGACAATATAATTGCAAGAGAATTGTTTGGTGGAACTTACACCTAATTGAAAATCCGAGAGGGGGAAGTGATGGAAGTTACAGAGAAATCGCGAGACGAGTATATCTTCAGGTACTTCAATGGCGAGAAGGAAGTATGCGGGGATCCTTCACAGATCTACGACGATCTGATTGATGATCCCGAATACGACTTTCTAGGTGAATGGTCTGAAGTTGATCTAATCAAAGATCTGAAAGAAAAGAAGGAAGCATTCAACAAGCTGATTGCCCATGCCTGCAAATCATTTAATGTCAATCTCCTTGGAGAGGATGGCAGTGGTTTGACCAGAGCTGAGATCGCAGAACTTGTTGGATCCTTTATCAATTGGATCAACGATGTCAAAAAAAAACTCGCAGTGTTGCAGACACCATCGGGGACTTCGGAATCGAGTACACCGGATGGCGACCTGACAGTGGAGACACCAGACTCGTCCTTAAGCTCCACCGAGAAAGAATTATCTGCCGCAGATCAGAACCAATAAGACTTGGAACAATGCATGCTATGTCTGGGCTTACTGAGTCATATTTCATTCATATGTCAAATACGGCAGATGAAGGAAATGCTCTGTGGGCCAAATACAAGGCGAGCCGCAATAGGAAACCGGAGTAACTAAGACATGGCAAGCAATGTTGGTGCTGCAATCTCCAGTTTCATGAGAACTGAAGGCAAGAAGATACTACAGCAAGAGGGGAAGGGTCTTCTTAAACAAGCAGCATCCGGTGCGGCAAACATTGCTGTTGGTGGCATGGGAGGAGGAAGGCAGCAACAAGATCAGATCAAGGCTAGGACTGGAGTCTTGACCGGCATCGGACTCTTAGGGTCTGGCCTAGCTCCTTCTTACATCACTGGCAAGATAGCTATGGGCAAAGCCCAGCAAGCTGCAACATCTGTTGCCAGTTTTGCATCCAAAGGTGCAACTCCTGAAGCTGGGGCTGCACTTCAAGGAACGGTTGAATTAGCAAAGAACCAGATCAATTCATTCACTAATCTTTTTACTTCTCCTGGCATTAAAAGCATTAGTGACTTCTTCAATGTCATGGCTGATTCGCCTAATCAGGTCATGTCATTTGGCGAGGCTCTGCTATCTGTTACGGGCAGACTAAAGGAAGTTAGCGGGACGTTTGCGGCACTTGCTGCATCTAGAGAGGTTCGTCAGCTTGAGCGTGATATCAAAACAGGACAACAGACAGGAGGATCGGCAACAAGGTTAAATGAGGCACTTGAAGATCTTAAAGATGAAATGCTTCCAATTCAAAATGACCTCTACAACACAACTGCGGACCTTGTAACTGACATTGTTCCCCTTGTGTCGCAGTTGTATCAAGAAATAGCACCTTGGCTGAAAGCTTCATTGCAAATATTGGCTGAGATTCTTCGATGGCTTGTTAGCGTTTTAATTCCAATCATGATAAGCATGCTTACTGTCTTTGAGTATTTGCTAATAGCACTCATGACTCTTCAGGGATCGTGGAATCCTCTTTTGAATGCTCTAGGCGATGCTGCCGGTGCGATTTTCACAGAAGTACAAAAGGCAAGAAAAGCTTTAGAGGAGGGTCTGGAAGACGATTCACAAGATGATCCTCACAGGATCGCAGTGCAACAATTGTTTAACGCTGCTCAAAATGCGATGAATCCACCTAAGCCCCCTAAACCGTAATTTGTGTGGTACTGATACATGGCACTTCCAGTTATTCCAGATCAAGGTGTGCTTAATGGCACATCTGCGTTTTATCAGATCCAAAAGAGTGGCACTGTTTTTGAGGGCGTTTCCTTTTCAAGAGTTCAGACAAGGTCAATTGAAGTAACTCCCCTGCGTGACGCTTACAAGACAGATCAAATTGGGAACAGTGTAAAGATCAGTTTCACGGCTGTGGCGTCTGCTTTTGTCAATGACGGAGATCCTAACAGGCTTGGTAAAAACACGACTTTAGAGCCTGAGTTTGGGCATCTTAGCGATTATTCTGATATTCGCACAAAAAGTTCTGGAGCAACAACTGATACTGGAGCCTTGGAGCAAATATTAAGAGTCTTATCCTCAAATAGAGGAAGATTTATTTACAAGATTGGCGACTCTGTACTTTACGACGTTGCCCCTAAAGTCTCCCATGCCGGTTCGACGGCGGCAGGTTATGGAGGTAGCGGCAATTATGTTGGGCTAGCTGTAAACCAAACACCTGTCATATCTGCTAGTGTTGAAAAAATTATTGGAAACAGCACTGTCTATATCAATGTTAATGTAGAGTTTGATTACATCAGATGCTCAGGGGAGATGAACAGGGACAGTTCTTATCGCTATGCAAATAACGTAAAAAGCCTTCGATGGTATTACGCAGATGACATTAGCACCGAAAGCTGGCTAACTACTAGAATTTATCGTGGAAAGCTTGAGGTTTACGACCGAGACATAAATGTCCAATTACTGCGATATCTTGTCCTCCCTCCATTACAACTTGGATTTAAAAGGGCAAACATTAATCTTCAAGAATCTGAAGACGGCATGTCATTAGATTTTGAAGTTAGAGACGAAGAAGTCTACGCATTGCCACCAGCCCCGCTATCTCATTGGCGTGGATCAACGACCCTGAACTTTCCACGCCTCCTGGTTGGGAAGGCTGATGTTAATTGTGATTTAAGCATTAATGGACCAAAGCCAATTCCAAAGCTTGCGATGGTGGCTTGGGCGATGAGAATTATTGATGCGAAGATACACTGGTACAATTCAGTGTCTTATGGCAGAAGCGTATTCACAACCAAGTTTGCTGTTGCTGATAAGTTTGAAGAGCATGGCATTGACATGAACGTCAGGCTTGAGTTCGTCCTCCCATCTATGACCGTGTCTGGTAGCGGTACTCCGGTTGGAAGAAATGGAATATGGGAATCTCTTAATGCGGTCTACAGAAATAATCTAACATATGACCCAGCCAGAAGGATTCACCTTGGAAATTCTGGCTTTCAGCAATACGAAGACATGCAAGACCCGAACAATCCCCCATGGTCAGAGCAAGACACTCCATCTCTTGGTCATGAGCGAGGAATTCCATTTTACAATCCACAATTCACTCCATACTGGTATCCATCAAATCATACTTTATATGGAATCCTGTACTGTGCATTGCAAACTCCATGCGATTTTGGTGTAAGATCTCCAGCCTTTGTATCGCCAACTGTAGAGCCTGTCAAAAAACAAGGCAAGCAAGGCGAATCATTTGCTAATGGTGGCTATGCTTCTGGTGGTGAAGGGGCAAAGCCGGATATAGGCGGTCAGGACACAATGACGCTTCCTTCTCCAGGCGACGGTCAAGACAGTCTATTCCCTTATACTAAATACGAAATACAAACAGTCATGGCAACAGACATGGGGATCAAGACTTTTAGCCCCATGAATAATATCAAAACCATTAGCGGCGAAAATGCAAGTCGCATTATTCATCAGAGTAACGCTCCTACTGAAACCGTAACAATGCTGTTAGACGCCAAGAGAATGGGACGCTGGCCCAATGGACCAAACGAACTAAGCTTCAAAGACCCCAAAACTGGCATTTATTACATATGCGAGTCTGTAACTACAATAGCAAGTTCTGCTATTCAAGACTCTTTGAGGAGTAATGTCGAATACTCTTTGAAAGCAGTGGTTAAATATCAACTCAGCAGGCATCACAAATATACTGAGGACAAACTAGTCTTTACTCCACCATTCATAACTGAAGCGGCACAGCAAGATCCTAATCTTTCTAATTCACTAAGGTCTTATTACGAATCTAAATACTCAAAAAGTGGTTTTCAGTTCCGTCCTGGAGGTAAAACGGAAGATTCTGGATCTACCGAACCGCCACCAACTGACGGTGGTGGTGGCGTTACTCCTGTTGTGTAGAGTTAATTGAGGAATAGAAATGGCACTTAATTTCACTACGTTCTTTACGAAGTTTGGACATGCTGTCTATTCCGCAAAGAACTTGTTGCAGAACACTGGCCCTGATCAAGACACTGTCATTCAGAGCTTTGTTAATGACTTTGACTCTGAAAGTCTGGATGTTAAGAATTCAATTGATGGCCTGATTCCAAACTTTAGGCAAAGCCAAGCCCAGGCGAGGCAAGCTGTTTCCAATATTATTGTCACTCCAATGCGGTCCTTCCTGACTCAGGAAGTGAGGGAAGATCTAGGAAAGTCTGTCTCATTCAATGAAGCAATGACTGAGTTTCTGGATCAGCTTGACGCATCAGGCAATAGCGTTGAGAGCAGCACTGTCAGTTCCTCTGTTACTGCTGGTGGTGCAAACACAGGCGATGGGGAGCTGTTCATCTCGACTAAGTTTTACGATGGAACAGAGTCTCAACTGCTGATTGACGAAGACTTGTTATTGACTTGCACGACTGTAAATCAGGATGGGAGCAGAACCTTTACAGGTAAAGGTGACGAAGCATACGCTAAACTTGATGGAAACTATCCTGGTGGAACCGGAAGGAATTACTCAATAACTCCTTACCGTCTAGATAACAGCAATGTCAGTAATCTTTTAACGTCTGCAAACTTCTCAACAGCGGATACTTATGCAACAACCCAGCCTGCAAACTGGCTTGCATACGATGCTGATGCTACAGGATCCTTGACTGATTATGTGACTCAAGACATTGAGATCACCAACAGTCCAACAGGTGGCTATTACAATATTGTCTTATACGAGAAAGGTGGAACTAAGCAGTTGGTTTCTGAAAACATCTCGTATGCTGCCAATGGTGATTCAGTTCAGGCTTCACTTCGCAAGCTGCCTGGGTACTCGCAGGTAACAGTAACATCGACAGGCACATCACCAAACTACACTCACACAATTACATTTGTTGGTGTGGAGTACGCTTACGCTGCTGTAGTGCGAGAGTTCCTTACAGGTGGTGGCGGTTCTCCGTATTCAGTCGTGTCAGCCCTTATTCCAAGCGGTGACTTCAGGACGGCGGGCAGGTCGCTTAAGATCACTGGCAACGGGACTGAACAAACGGATTACTACCAAAAGATTACGGTAGAAAAGAACACTGTTTACTTTGCCCATGCCTTGATCAAGGAAACAACAGCAATCACAACCGGAACGCTTGCATTGTCTTTGATTGATTCTCCAGGTGGAACAGTCCTTCAAGACCTCCAAGGCAATAATAATACCAGCAGTGTAACTCTCAGTACCTTGTCTGCTGGGTGGAATCACTTTGGAGTCTTCTTCCGAACTAGCGATGACTTGCCAGAGTCGGTTTACCTGAGACTCAACTGCCCGACCGCGATTGATGCATCTGGTGTACTTTGCATCGACTCTGTCCGCATGCTCCCTGCTGCACAGTTCTACTCTGGCGGGCCTTATTACTGCATGTTTGAGGGCGACACAAACTTTGAGTTAGATGACACATTCACCATTTCAGTCAACAACGACTACACTGGTGAATTGCAGCAGTGGTTTGATCGCATATACGATGTCCGAAACTTCCGTCGTCAACTGCCTCACTCAGGTACTCCAACCTACGCTGACACATTAATCACAGCGTCATAGGAATAGTTAGATGTCTGATCCTCAATGGAATGGATTTGCTGACGGTACGGTCGTCCAGACTTCTAGGATGGGTGACATCCTGCTTGCGATTAAAGAACGCATGATTCAATGCATTCCAGACGCAACAGAAAGCACATGCAAGATCACCAATGATCCTTCGTACAGAATCACATCATCAGATCTTAGGTGCTTTAACATAACCCCATCACCACAGTCACAAGTGGACCAGGGAGCTTGGGACGGTGGGGCCAATCTTCAGCTCACTGTCAGGACGAGATTGATCATCACCGTGTTTATGCCGAACTCGTTGGATGATCCGAGGGAAACTGAATACTTTCATACTGCCAGTATGTCTGTACATCAGTCCCGATTGGACGTTCTGAAAGCACTGAGCTTCTGGAACGTGGAAGGCGAAAAGGGCACTTACCTTTTAAACGATCCACTTTCCCCCGCTGAGTGGCACTTCACTAAAGATAAGTCGTCAGGCGATATCCAGATTGCATTTGATTTGGAGTATGACGAGGATCTGGAGGTTGACTGTGGCTGAGTATGCTCCACCAGACAGAAAGAATGGAACTTACTTTACGGTTAAAAATTATTATAAACAACAAGCATCGGATCCACCAAAATTCTACTTGCTTGATGATGACAGTGGCGAAATAACCGAGAAGTTCTTTGGCAGGCTTGGCAACCCAACATACAAAATGGGTCCAGAGACTTACCATGATAGCGGGTACAACACGTATACAGAGAACCATGGATTTACCATTCCGAACTCAAGCAAGTTTAGGTTTCAAGAGCCGAAGATTGCTAGGTTTAATGAGCTAGCCTGCCCGATTGATAACCAACGTCGAGTTCATGGATATCTTCTTTGCTACGGAACAGACCCTTCTGTTCATATGCACCGATTCACAGGCGATCAGGTTCTCATTAGGCAAGGCGATTCAGTCTTCAGCTTCCCCTGGGGCTATGGATCATTGTCTGTAGAGCGAGTAACTCGTGTTGAATTTGCAGATAAGAACATGATTGGGGAGCGGCAATACACATGGGACTCTGACCAGCAAGAGTCGAGTGGAGAGGATTGTATCTTGCTGCAAGACCTAGGGACTGATGATCTCTTCCCAACTCAGTGGCCTGAAGGTGACACAAGTATTTATATTTTTGAAGTGTCAGACAGGATAGCTCAACCAGGAACATCCCGTCCAATAGAACCCACTCACAGCTCAACGACACTAAACAAAAGATGGTATTCACTTAATTTAAATCAATTTTACACCGAACACAATATTGAACCACTGAGTAGTGATAGCGATGTTTATTCTGATCTCAATGACTCCTTATTCCTGACTGTACATCCTGCTGCGGCAAGCGAAATGTCTGAGGGTGAGAAGATCGACATGTATCACCTCGCTAACGGATACTTTGGAAAAGGAATATTCCACCACAAGCCTGGGCTACAACTATTACCACATCAGGATGTTGGCGACTTTAATATAGGTACTATCAGAGATCCGATACAAAGATATACGACTCCACAGGAGTATGAGATCTACATCGTTAACCAAGATGATTTTCTTAGGTACTCTCAACGGATATCTTGCAACATCCAAACTAATGGATTTGTGTGGGTTGAGAATCTTCTGAGTAGAGCCATAACATCTGTTCACGAATCTCAATACACAAACTCATACACCTTCCCCGAGCTAACGCTTAATGTAAACATTGATACATTGATTGGAGAGCATTACTGGTGGGACACTACAGCTAGTAGCTACGCTGGAGCTGTAAGCGGTGACCCATTCTTCAGAGTAACTGGATCTACAGTCAGGGACGGAACAGCAGAGAAGAATTTAGAACAGGCTTATCCCGCACTCATCACTTACGCAAAGTCTACAAGAAGATCCCCGCTTACAATCCAAATCTTGAACAATACGCAAAAATATTCCAATCACGACAAGTGGAAGAGAAATCTTAGAGACTTCTGCATCCAAACAGGGTACTTCCCAGAAACGCTCTATATCAGGTTTGATAATCTCGCACTCAACCCAATGACCATGACCGCTGTTGGAGAGAATGTCATTGATGACGGTGGTGGAGATCAACCTCAAGTATTAGTTACACCAGGGTATGACCCAAATGACATCCCCAATGCTGATGAATTCAATCACACTAAGTACAGCATGCTGGAGATAGATATCATTCCCATGAATCCTGATATCTTCCCGACCGCATTGCCAATCATGTGGTCGAATCAGGCATTCAATTTCTTCTTCAATAAGGCAACGGGTGATGAGGCATTAGCAATCAACCGATTGCAGAACAGCGTTCTTGATTATGGCTACGAAGCTTGGTCGTTAGGTCAGGACTTTTATGACGACACAAACACTGTGACAACAAAATATCCATTTTCATTTCAAGATGAAGAGTACAGCAAATGTTATAG
>Ga0196901_1001505_pt1 | contig 11722 bp, 14 predicted proteins | sample CB_VirMetaG_FD_169099 | JGI IMG/M metagenome (GOLD analysis project Ga0196901, IMG submission 169099) | Freshwater to marine saline gradient viral communities from Chesapeake Bay - CB_1504_1 Viral MetaG (v3) (version 3) | ecosystem: Environmental > Aquatic > Marine > Coastal | place: USA... | reverse complement strand
ACAAAAACTTATAACTCTATGAGAGTATTGGGATATAACTACGGAAGGCATAAGGTTGTTTGGGTTCTAAATGGCGGGAAGTTCTCAGAAACAATAGATCACATAAACCAACTAAAACAAGACGACAGAATAGAGAATCTTAGATCAGTAACAAAATCACAAAACGAAATAAACACTACAGTTAGAAAAAATAATAAGCTCAAGCAAAAGAACGTATCCATATGCACCACTACTGGAATGTTTGTTGTTCAGGCCAGAAGAAACGGAAAGTTAGTATTAAAAAAGAGATTCAAAAACATTAACGAAGCTATTTCTTATAGAGACATATCTTTAGAGAGGATCGATGGCGAATATCACTCAGATCAGTCTTTGGGATAAACAATACAAGTTCTATGTAGATCAAGGCAGAGAAGCATTGCTTGAGGCTGGCATTGGTTACGGAAAATCAATGGTCGCATCGATGTGGCTTTTTGAACAAGTTCAAGAGAACCCCATGTCTAAATGGATTATGGCAGCGAGAGATTACCGCCAATTAAAGACCGCAGTAGATGAAGAGTTTGAGTATTATCTCAACGACATTTACGGGCTTCAAAGAGATAAGCATTACAGAAAAACAAACGGCTCCCCTATCGTTTATGAGTTCACTCATAATGGAGCCAAGATATATGGCTTTGGTGCCCAGAACTATGACACCGCTTTTCGTGCAGGCAACTACATGGGCGGGTGGGGCGACGAGGTTGATTTTTGGAAACCCGAGGCAGTTAAAGCGTTTAGAGGGAGAGTAAGAAAATCGCCCGAGCTTATAAGGTGGACTAGTTCACCAAACGGTTTTAATCACGTTCATGAGGATTTCTACGTTAACAAAGCTGGCAATGTTTACAATGCTCCCTCGCATGAAAACAAATCACTATCTCATGAGTATCTAGAGTCGCTAAGAAAAACATACTCGCCAAAGTTGTTTGAACAAGAAGTGTTAGCAAAACGACTGAACATGAATGTCGGTGCCGTTTATGAAGAATTCGACAGAGACAGGCACGTAAAAGATTGTCGTCACTTGCTTGAGAATAGCGATCAACTATACTTTTTTACCGATTACAATATAAGCCATTATTGCGGAACATATATGTTTCTTAAAGACGGTGTTGTTTACGCTATTGGCGAAGAGCATTTAGAGTTTCAAGGAACAAGAGAGATGGCGCAGAGAGTGAAAGCGAAATACCCTAATAGACCAATGATAGTTGTGGGCGACAGCACAGGTAACAACAAAAGGGACGTTGCTATAGACAGATCAAACTATGAGATATTCAGACAAAACGGACTCGGGACTAAAAACTTTCTTAACCCTCCAGTTCAGTCTAGAATTATTTGTGCGAATAGCAACTTCTATCATGACAGGCTTATAGTTGATCCTTCATGTAAAAATCTTATTAGAGATTTAGAGTTAGTGGCATGGAAAGAGGACGGCAAAGACATTGATAAGAGGGATATAACTCTGAGTCACGCTTCAGACGGATACACTTACGGGGTTCACTTTTTCTTACCATTAAAGGACACTAGTAAATATAAGATCATAACTCAAGGACGATAACAATGGATTTAACAACCAAGAACGGCAGAAAAGCAGCAATCAAAATGATTGAGTCGCACACCAATAAAGGGCGTAAGACAGAGAGCTATCAAGCCAGCGAGATATATCAAGATAGAATAAAAGAATATGTTGTTGAAACATTGAGAGAACAATTCAGCGAAACAACCGTTAGAGAAATGCCAATCGTTTCGAGTGTCAATATCTGTAAAAGAATAGTTGATCAACTTGCTTGCATATACTCAGATCAACCGACAAGAGAATTCACTGAGCTAAGTGACGATCAAATAGAAGTCATGAATGATATTTATGACGACATGGGGGCGAACAATAAACTTGCTCTAGCTAATAGACTTTATAAAAATCATGATCATTGCCTAATACAAGTAGTTCCAAAAATGGGCAAGATGATTATGAGAGTGCTTAAGCCTCACCAATGGGACGCTATTCCCAATGAACTTGACCCAGAAGTTGCTAAGGCGATCATAATTTCTTCATACGATAACTACAATGAATTGAGTGAAGCGGCTGATCAAGTAGCCCCTGCAACTGGCGTTAGTTCTTTAGCATCACAAGCAAAGAATGATTATGAAGAGCAATTGGCATTGAACAAATCAACATCAAGTGGCGACAAATTATATTACGTTTACACCCTCGATGAAATGTACACGATGACTAAAGGTGGAGATATCGTAGGCGAAGTAATGCCAAACCCATTAAGAGACTTTGAGTTGCTTCCATTCGTTGAAGTATCAAACGAAAAAGAGTTCGAGTATTGGGTAAGACCTCACAACTCGTATGCTCAATTCACTAGGGATTTTAATTCTAGTATGAGTCAAGTACAACAAGTGGTGAAGATGCAAGGATTCGCGGTTGGAGTTTTGAAAGGGCCTCAAGAATTACTTATGGAAACCGTTACCGTTGGGCCTAATATAATTCTTAAACTTCCTAATGATGTAAACGCTGGCGTAGAAACTGATTTTCAATACATCACTCCAGGATCAGATATCGCAGGATCGATTCAATATCTTGAGGTATTGCTTACAACATTCTTAAGCTCTAATGGTATCAATCCAAAGACCGTATCAATGGACGGGACTGCTCAAACATATTCAAGTGGTATCGAAAGACTATTGGCAATGATCGAAAAGGTAAGTGCATCAAGAGCTGACTTCGATCTATTCGAAAAAACAGAATCAAAAATATATACACTAATCAAGGCATGGTTAAGCGTTCTCGATAATGCAATCAATCTCGATGACAAGTACAAGATCAGAGGCTTGCCAGAAGATTCACAAATCAAAGTCACTTACGCCAAGCCCGAGCTTGTTAAATCAGACAGTGAAGAGTTAGACGTAATTGAAAGAGAAGTAGCGTTGGGAATATCAAGCCCTATTGCTGCAATAATGGAGCGCGAGAAACTATCACGCGAACAAGCAGAAGAGAGATTTGATCTTTATGCCGAGGACATGATGCGCATGACTCCAACTCAACCACCAGTTATGGATATTGATAATGGCGATCAAGAATAACATATCTGTTGATGAAATGAGTCAAGAGATTGATCTTAATGAACTTCTTGGAAGGGCACCGACTCAAAATGAGATCGCCGCCTTTCAAGAGGAAGCCATCGAACAAATGATTAAGAGAACTCAAAGCAATCAAAGGGTTGATAATGGTAAACCTTTTGATGACTACTCCGAAAGTTATGCCGAGAAAAAAGGCGTGTCGGTTAGTGATGTAGATTTAACATTGATGGGCGATATGCTCTTGAGTGTTGACGCTAGAAATAGCGGTGGCGTGATTGAATTGTTTATTGATGACAAACTAAATACTAAGAAAGGATTCAACCACCATACGGGCGATACACTTCCGAAACGCCCTTGGTTTGGTATCAATGCAAAAGAGGCGAAAGATATTGCCAACAGCGTAAAAGAAGAGTCGAGAACCAGTATAAGCGATGCCATCTCCGCAGCAGCAATCTTTCAATCAAGCAGAGAATTAAACATCGACGAGATACTTCGCAACATAGGGTTCTCTATTGACTAAGATTAGGATAACCGGACTCGATAAAGAGCTAGAGAGAACAAAGCTAAGGATTGGCAATGCTATCGCTCGGTCAAAATTCAAAGACGATATGCAAGAACTAGTGGTTGAGGAGATTAGAAAAGAAGGGCTTGCCCCAAGACTGCGCCCATCAACAAAAAAGAATAGACGATACATTGCCAGGTATAATCCAACCCACCCTGCCTATGAGCAAGACAAATCGAATCTTACAATCACAGGTGAGCTACTCGATGCGATAAGAGTCAAATTTGTGACAAGCAAACTATCTTTTGTTTTCGGGGCATTAAAGAGAAAGCATAAGAAATACAAGACTAAAAAGGGCAGGTCTAAGGCAACTCAAATTTCCTTGCAAGATTTACTTGTAGAGCAAAACAAGAGTCGAAAAATACTACAGGTTTTTCAAAGCGAATCATTTACATCTAAAGTAGAAAGAAAATTAGTGTCTGCCATAAGGCGGTTTTTTAAATAATCTTGACAAACAAAGTCATGGAGGAAGAAAATGGATAATGTCAACGAAAACCCTGTGGGTTTAACTCAAGAAGCTAGTAGCGAAATTGAGAGTAATCAAACAGCAGAGCAAGATGTCGTAAAGTACGAGTCTTACAAGAAAGTTCTAGGTGAAGCGAAAAACGCCAAAGAAAGAGCAAGGCAATTAGAGGCCGAACTCGAGGCAAAGAAAAACGCGGAGCTTGAGGCACAGGGTAACTACCAAGAGATTATTGATAATCTCAAAGCAAAAACCCTAGACCTAGAAAGTAAGTATCGCAAAGAGCGAGAGAATACTCTATGGAAAGACGTAACTGGCGCTATTAAAAACGAGGCGACTCGTGCAGGTTGTATCAATCCAGACAAGCTCATTAGATTACTAGACAAAAGTGACTTTGAAACATTGCAAGCGGATGACGGTCAGATAAGACAAGAATCAGTTCAGCAATTGATCGAGAGGGCTAAGAAAGAAGACTACTATTTATTCACAAAAGGTAATGTTCCAATGATGGATGCCCTACCCTCAAATAAAATTGAAAAACAAAACTTTAATGATTTAAGCAAGGACGAAATAATCGCAATGCTTAAAGCCTAACCTCAAGGAGAATAGAGATGGCTGCTAACAATTTAGTAAATACAAAACAAGACCTGATCGCTGCTCTAGTTCAAAGAGAACTTAGAGAAGCTGCATCACTCTTACCACTAGTAACTGATTACTCAAGCCTAGCTGTTAAAGGTGCCAAGCAAATTGAAATTCCACGTATGTCTAGCTTTACAGTTCAGTCTCGTGCCTTCGGTGCTGCTGCAACTGAGAACGCTGCGCTTAGTGATTCTACTGACGTTATCGCTCTTGATAACAATAAAATAGTGTTCTTTGGTTTTGACTCACACGATGAATTTCAGTCCACTACGAATTATTTAACAACTGCAATTTCTAGAGCTTCATCTGCTCATGGGCGTGACATCAACTCTGCTCTAGTAACTGAGTGGACTGCTGTTGCTGGTCTTTCTGTTCTTGGTGATGCTCCTGCTGCGATTTCTGCAAGTAACATTCTTGATATGAGAGAGTTTATGATGGACAACTTTGCTGACATGAGTAGAGTTAGATTTGCAATTGCTCCTGATCAAGAAAAAGCTATGTTAGCTCTTCCTGAATTCTCACGCTACGATTATAGAGGCGTAGGCCCGGCTCCAATCATGAACGGAATCATTGGTTCAGTTTATGGCGTACCTGTTATCGTTAACACTCAAATCGGTGCTGGCCAAGCATTTATGATTGAAGAGGGTGGTTGTGGATTTGCTTTTCAAAGAGCACCGGCCGTTGGTCAAGATACTGACCTAAGATACGGAACTGGCGGTATGCAAGTTGCCGTAGATACGCTCTGGGGACTTGGAGGTCTACAATTAGGCCAAGGTAATGCAGGCGCTGGTCTTTCACCATTGATTGCAAAACTAATTGATTAGTGAATAAACACTCTGACCTAATACCTAATTTCATTGAAGCCCCTAGCCCGCAAGGGTTAAGGGCTTTGATGTATCGAACGAATGCAAAACTTGGCTGCGAGTGCCAATACTTTGACATTCAATTCTATACTAAAAACGGACGAACTATTTGGATCGCATGGTTCTTTCAAAAGTTGGAGGATTTAGATGACCTTACCGATTAGTTATAGAGACAGAGAACATCAAAAGTTTAGAAACAGGGCGGGCAAAGTATCCGTATCGGTTACTAGTGATAACTTTATATCTATTGTCGACTCTAGCGGGGGCGCAACCTACGTGGGGGAAGCTTTACCAAGCTCACTAACAAGCAGTCCTGTGTGGAAAATAACCAGAATAACCAAAGAGGGAAGCATTGACTCAATTCTTCTTGCTGATAGTGGTGAGTTTACCCAAGTATGGGATAACCGAGCGAGTTTAATTTATGGTTAGTGTAGTCAAGCTTATTGATAATCCTGTAAGCCTATCACTTAGTCTTGCTGACAGCATTAACTTTCGTGGCGAGTACGACGAGCTGATAACTTACGATCTTGCCGATAGCGTTAGTTTTAATGGGTCTAGCTATGTAGCAATTCAACCCACAACAGGAAATCTCCCGACAAACAATACTTTTTGGCAATTACTAGCTGAAAAGGGCGAAACTGGTGATCAAGGGCTGCAGGGTGAGTCTGGGGGCATTTTTGAGCACGTTTTGTCTGGCGAAACTTTTGTCATTCAAGAAAGAACTCAAGTTATTCTTATTGGCAAGCTTAGAAATGAAGGTAAAATAACAATATACGGGCGACTAATTTTAAGGAATTAATATATGCAACCTCCAGTCATATCAATAAAGAAAAACACCAACACCGTCACCGCTTCAACCGCTGGGGAGCTAGACCTTTTTGCTGATAATGACGGACTTAAAACCGTAGACGAAAGCGGTAATATAACATCTGTTGGCGGCACCACCAATCTTTCAAACACTCCAAGCGCAACACAGGTCGTAATTGAGTCTTCCAGCGGAAGCGATACGACTCTAGCGGCGGCGATTAGCTCGCTCGCTGGGGTAATGAGCGCAGCCGACAAGACCAAGCTAGATGGCATCCAGTCCGGTGCAGAGGCAAATGTAAACGCCGACTGGAACGCTCTAAGTGGCGATGCTCAGATTTTAAACAAGCCTAACCTCGGCGTTCTTGCATTGCTCGATCAAGTTGACACTGCACAAATAGTTAATCATGCCGTAACAAATCAAGAGCTGGCGACAATGAACGCCAACACAGTCAAGGGAAGACTGTCAGGAAACGGAACCGCGCAAGATGTGGCGATGAGCAGTCTTCCAATATCAACAGCTACACAGACCGCACTAGATTTAAAGCTAGAGGCATCTGATATAGCCAACAAGGTATCAAGTGACACTACTGGCGTGACTGGTGCGGATCAAATTACAAATATGTTTTCTCTAACACAAGCAGAATATGATTTGATTACACCAGACTCTGAAACATTCTATTTAATTGTGGGGTAATCTATGAAGTTAGGTTCGACTGACATTTCTAGACTATATGTGGGCGCAAATGAAGTCGGCAAGGTGTATCTTGGTCTTACGGAAATCTTTAAATCTTGGACGCCTCAAAAACTCTTTACCGCAGGCGAGCAGGGCGTTTGGTATGATCCCTCCGATTTAACCACGATGTTTCAGGATACATTTGGTTCTACACCTGTAACTACTGCGGGTCAGACTGTCGCTCTTATGCTTGATAAGTCTCAAGGTCTTGCTCAAGGTGAAGCGACAGACGCAATCGGGTGGGTGGATGCTGGTTTTGGTTCCTTCTCTACTGACGGCACTTCGGTTACATTTGAGAAAACCGTTGCAGGTGGCACAGATCAAACATACTCCAGCGCACAATTTGCTGTCACGGCAGGCACTCGTTATGAAATAGAAGTGAATGTCGCACAGTATTTTGGGCCTTTTGATGTGTTCTTTTCGTTTATTACAAACTCGCGTGGAGATGGATTTGCGGTAACTAGCGCAGGGGTGCAGAAGTTCTTTTTAATCCCGTCTGCAACTGCAACGCTGAGCTTGAATTTCCGCACAACCACTACGGGCGGAGGGGCATCTGTCTCAGTAGCGTCTGTTCGTGAAGCTCCTTTGGGCAACCACGCCACGCAAGCCACTGCGGCGTCTCGTCCTGTTTATGCGTATCACCCAGAGGGTGGTATTAGGAACCTGCTTGTTCAGACTGAGAACTTTGCTGATGCGGCTTGGGGCAAAACCAACGTAACTGTAGTTGCTAATTCGGCCACGTTTTTTGGTTCTGCCACAGCAGACTTGGTGTATCCAGCAACGTCTGGTACATTAAGGGCTGTAAACCAAACAACTGGCGGGGGAATTGTAGGTGTAAATAATACTTACTCTGTGTACTTAAAGCCATCTGGCGTGATTACAAAAGCCTACATTTACAATGTGCAGGGCAACTCTGCATCTTACTTTGACCTAGATGCACAAACGGTATTGTCAACTGGTGTTAATGGTACTGTTTCTGCAAGTATAGAAGACATGGGGGGCGGAATAAGTAAATGCACCGTTGTCTCGACAAACACTTTTGGGGCAAATCGTTATTGCTACACTGGACCGTGCGACGCTGATGGGTCAACAAATGTTACGGCCAATGGGACAGACGGAATCTACATCTGGGGCGCACAACTCGAACTCGGCTCCATAGCCACAAACTACCAGCGCGTAGGCAACGAATACGATGTGACCGAGGCAGGTGTTGAATCTCTGAGCTATTTATCCTTCGATGGCGCAGGAGATCACATGGTTACCGCTTATGGATCTATATTCTCGGAACTCACACGGGCTTTTGCTTACCGTGCAAATGGGGCAAATTTCTTTGCTGATGATGATGATAATGTAAACTTTGGAGGCTTATATACCCCTACGGATGGCAATTTAAGTTTTCGTGTTGATGGGGGCGCAGAAGATAAGCAAATCAGCGCTTTAGGAGGTTGGACTTGGGGTGCAAACCAAGTCGCTGTTGCATCTATATCATCAGCTAGAGAAATGAAAATAACAGGATCGGGTAACGATGCTACGCCAGTAACATCTGCATCACCGTTGACTGAGCTGACTGGCATCACGATAGGTGCTGCCGCTGGGGGTCTTATATCACTAGATGGTCGCATTTATAGTGTTGTTGACCTTAGCCGCGTTGTAACTGAGGATGAGCGGGCCAGCCTGACAAGCTATCTTGCGGTTAAATCGGGAATAACGCTATGAGACTTACAATAGCGGTGCCACAAACACATATCGACATTGCCAACCACTATGCAATGGCTGTGGGGTATTCAAAGGCTGATAGCCTGACCTACCGCGACCCCTCATGGCAGGACGCACAAGGCAATCTATATGCTTGCGCTAGTCTTCCGATCAGTAGTAATTTTTTATCTCGAGCAACAAGCCCTTTGACGCGTCCTGAGTGGGATGCTGATGAAATCATTGATATGGTTAAAGCATCACAGGCGCAAGCTCTCGTGGCCTTATGGATGCCGGAAGACGATCCTATTACCGCTACGCCTGACACTATAACCGCAATAGCAGGAAAGAGCGGAAGTGAGGCGATAGCATTTATGGGTCTGACTCAAGTTAAGGAAGAACAGATAAGGAATGAATCATGGGGCTAAAATGGTCGTCGCAATTTCAACTATGGGAACCGTCTGAACTTGGTGCTGACCTTGCACTGTGGCTGGAAGCAGCGTGACGTTTACTGGATCTTTAGCACAGGCAGCACAGGCAGTTTGGAATTATCTACAAAGCGAGACTACTATCAGTAATTCTATGAAAGAAGCAATTGAGATCATTCTGAAGAACTCTAAGCTAATACCTGCAACTATTTAAGGAAGAAGTAGATATGATATTTATACAGATTAAAAACGAAAACATCGTACAGATTGATGATAAGACAAGGATTGACGTTGAGGGCACCTTCATTAGCCCGGATGAGGCGGCAATTACTCTTATCGAGATTGAGCCAGAGGCAGCGGCGGGCTATATCGATGTAACAAGCACAAAGTATCTTGATTGGAGTTATTCAACCGATGGTGTAAAGATTGCCACGATAAGAGTAACAACAGACGGTGCGCCAACATCAAAAGCGATTAGCTTAACGGTTCTAAGTATTGCCGACGATAGGCTGTTTTCTACCGATAAAGATATCGTTTCTCATGAAGCAGATATTTATAGATTCCTTAGGCCTGGCAGGGCGTCTTTCCTGGACTTTCATAGAGTCGCACAAAAGATGATTCTCGATGATCTTGATCAACGAGGGATTACTGATAATCAAGACAATAAACTAACCGCTGTTGATCTGTTTGATCTTGAAGAGGTTAAGGCGTGGTCAAAATATCTTGCTCTATCTCTAATCTTCACCAGCATTCAGAGTGAGGTTGACGACGTATATGCAATCAAGTCAAAATCTTATTCTGATATGGGGGCGAGGCAATCGACTAGAGCGTTCTTGAGGCTTGATCTCGATAATGACGGTGTTCAAGATACGACTAACAACATGGTTTCTGGCATACTGGCAAGACGATGATAGTAGAATCGAGAGCGTATATTAAGGCGCAAATACAAAAGTGTAACGGTGATTATAAAGAAATAAATGATCCTTTCGGGGATAATGACGTTTCATTATCATTAATTGACAATAATTATAAGCTATTCTTTGGGGCACTATCAACTGAGCAGGTCGGAAATTATATATCCGATGTTGTTGATTGCACCCTAGAACTTTATAAGAAGGCTGGATTCGATGAAATAGGTGACTTTGATAGCATTTACGATCTAGCTATTGATATCAAGAACACCGTACTCGATCCTCTTTTCGTTAAGAACACCGATATTTTCACAGATATTATTTTCAATGGCATAGCGCCAGAACCTTTGCCATCTAATGACAAAGTGTTTAAAATTTTATTAACTTTCCAAATCAGAAAAGATTTGACGTATTAAGGAGTAGATATGTCTTGCACCTCAACTAGAAGAATCGATGCGACACTTGAAGCGGCCACCGCAAGGTGGGGACGCTCACAATGTAGAACATGGACGACTATTGCAAACGCTGCAAATGTCCTTGAAGATACTTACCTTGATCTTAACCTTATCGGTTATGACTTTGAAGAAGATTTATATTATGTTTGGTTCAATGGTGGGACTGGGGTCGATCCAGCCGTATCAGGAAAAACAGGCGTTGAAGTAACAATTACAAGCGGTGATACTGCTGCCGTTGTTGCTGCTGCAATTAAAACTGCGGTTGATACTGCCGACATTCCTTGCTTCGTAACTGTTGCTAGCGATGTTGTTACTATTGAAAATCAAGTACAAGGCGCTGTTACTGCCGAAACTGATAGTGGAGCAACTGGCTTCACTCTTGCTGTTGGAACGGTTGGATTGAGTGTTGAATTAGGTGCCACAAGTGGGCCTCTAGACTTAGCTCTTTCTACAGAGGCAGTTGATATCGTTTCAAATCAAACGGGTTCATTAATTGGTTCACAAATTTTCACAGGCGCAACTGCTGAAGTTTCAATGTCTCTTATCGAGGTGACTAAAGAAAGATTCGACATTCTCGTTGGTGAAGTAACTGGCGATAGTGTAACCCCTGTTTCTGGAACTAAGGTAACTGGCTTTGGTGAATCAAGATTGTTTCAATCTCTTGATGAATTGGGCGGTCAATTAATTCTACACCCAATTAGACTTCCCGTTGCTGATAAAAGTGCCGATGTTGTCCTACATAGATCTGCCCCGCGCACAGAGTCACTTAATTTTGATGGTTCTGCCGCTCAAGAGCTTTCCGTAACCTTCACAGCGTATCTTGACCAGGGCTTCAATACCGCAATCAACTTATTTGCAAAAGGTGACTGGACGCAAAAAGGACTAAGAGCATAATGGAATTAGTTACTAATAAAGTTAATATTAAAATAGATGGGGTGGCTTATGGCTTAAGTCACCCTAAAGTTAAAGACATTAGAGTCTTAAGCAAAAGCAAAGAAGAATTAGACATTGATTCAGTCATTAATTTAGTTATTTCTTGCGGGCTACCAGAAGAG
>Ga0196901_1001503_pt1 | contig 11736 bp, 26 predicted proteins | sample CB_VirMetaG_FD_169099 | JGI IMG/M metagenome (GOLD analysis project Ga0196901, IMG submission 169099) | Freshwater to marine saline gradient viral communities from Chesapeake Bay - CB_1504_1 Viral MetaG (v3) (version 3) | ecosystem: Environmental > Aquatic > Marine > Coastal | place: USA... | reverse complement strand
AATAGGTGTTGGACATCTGTGTAGTGGTGTGTTCCGACTGTTCCTCGTTTATCATAGCCTTTTCCTCTTTTGAGATAATAAACCTTCTCTGCTCCAAAGACATTTGCTGAACGAATGAGACAGGATTGGTTGAAGTCGCCTCCCCAATTCTCCATTAGAACAGCATAAGGGAATGTATGGCGGCGAACATCAAGACGGATGTCTTCGGTTGTCCAGTCTTTATACTTATCAACAACATTACGGTTCATTCTTACCCCCACTCCGGTGCCAGAACTTGCTCAAAGCCTCCGTTGTCTTCAATCCATTCGACAACTTTGTTCTTTTCTTCTTCATCCAAAAAAGAAAGCATTCGATTGTATTCCTCTCGTTTGATTCGGAACTTTGGGCTTTCCTTTACTTTTGAATAATCAATGGCGGTTGTGAGCTTTTCAATAACATAATCAGAAGTACGAATAAGTTTCATTGTTTCTTCGTGCTTTCGTTCTCTTTCTGTAATTAACTCAACTAAATACTCATGAACCAAGTTCTCAATTTCGATAATGTTTTGTTCAAGAATGTAAGTGTTATAGGATCGCTCGATAGCTTCCTTGTCGTATTTGTCGATAATGTGGTATGCTGTCAAAAGATTTGAATTGTGGTGCTTCATCATTTAATCCTCCTTGGTGATAAATGACCCGACCAGTCTAACACTCTTTTGAAAAGAGGTCAAACCTCTTCAATGTCTTCTAGATATTGATCTTCTAGTTCGTGGTCGTCCCAATAACGTTCTGGGTGTTTTTGAATGAGGCTCTCTGCTTTCTCAATAGCTTCTTGTTCAGATGTTGCTTCCACTTCTATTTCGGCTGATCTATTAAGTATTTGTGCCATTTTAACAATGTAGGTTTTCATTTGGCCTCCCTTCTACTTTCGTAAATAGTGGCTTTATGTTCCAAGATTCTAATGTCATTAATAAAATGTTTTTGGATAATGTTGTATTCTAAAACATGGACTTTATACAATCCAGCTTGGTAATCTTTATCATCGACAATTGTTCCCAGTTTCCATTCGGATAATAAATTATTAGTGGAACCAGGGGGAATCACTGTATATCTAACCCAAACTAAATCGCCTATTGATAATTCCATAAAGTAATTATGAATTTGAGATTATTATTCTCCTACTTTTCTCCAAGCTGGTTCTCCACCAAAATCTACATCAACAGCAGTTTCGGGTAGATGGAAAACCTTGTGTCCCATTGTTTCGCAGCGAATAGTAATTCGATTCATTCGCCCAAAGTTTGTTTTATAAAAGTCTTTTTCCACATCTATCACAACTCCTATGTGATCGTTTAGTGGATAGGAAATAAGCAAATCTCCAATTTGGTATTTGTCTTTATCCATTTCGGCTTTCTCTCTAAAGAAGTTTGCTACAGTTTCATCTAACCCTATTGAGGGGTCTTTAAACTCTATTTCTTTTCCTGCTTTTTCCACTGCTCTAATCTGAAAGGTTTTAGGTTTATCTAAATAGAACAGAGCTACTTTTGCTAACTTGGTTGTGGAATCATAATCTTGAGCCATAATGCCATAAGTGTAAGCGGTTGGTTGGCTTGTCATCCAATAACTGGAAACATCAACTCTAACCAAATCGCCCCTCTTTAACATTCCTCAATCCAAATTAAACGACAAGTTTGTAATATCCCGATGTAAATGCCCTTATGAGTTCTTCTCTTGTCTTAACATGTTTTATTACTTTATCGTCTAAAATCCAAGCAAGTTCATAGTCATCGCCCAACTTTTGAATAACTGTCGCTAATAAGGGTTGTTCTCTTTCATCAAGAGTAATTTTTATTAATTGTCCAATCGGCAATTTCATACGAACACTATACCATTCGTCAGACTATTTGTCAAGATCTTCTTCGATTGGTACTTCAGTTTCTTTGCGGCACTTAGCAAATTGTTCGTCAGTGATGTTTTCAGCATTAACACCTTCTGTTTTGAAAAGACAAGAATAAACTCTTATTTCATTTGGAGCAGCACCCATCAAAGAAAATGTTGGATCCCTTGAATACTTATTGCTCATAACGCCAACTGCCTTTAGAACTGCTTCTTTCTTTTCGTCTGGAAGTCTATTCACAAACTTAAGAAAGTTCTTTCTATCTATTCCATCTCTAAGGTAATTTTTCGTGAATTGTAGGCGTGAAAAACCTTCAATCAAATCGTTAATTTCCTCTTCCATATCTTTAATAAACTTTGGGTCCTCTTCTTTAATTTCCTCAAAAGTTTTACCAGCAATCTTTTCCTGAACGGTGTCAAAGGTTTCTGGATCATCCTGTAATACTTTAAAGAAGGTCGGCAACAACTTCTTGACTGGTATGGGTTCTTCTGTTCTGCCCCTTTCTATTCTCTTACCAACGCGAGGTGCAGTTGCAGCAAGTTCTTCTTCGTTTATGTATCTACGCCAGTTTTCAAGTATTAGTTTCATATTATAAATAGAGTGTTTAAAACGATTTATCCTGTCTCGTTTTCAATCCAAACCCTCAACAATAAACGGTCGCCTACTGCACCTTTTCTTGCGTGACGACAGACTTGATTATCAAAGATAAGAGCTTGCCCCTTCTTTAGATTTATTTCAATAGTAGCTGTCGGCATTTCAAGAATGGTAATAGATTCGCCTTCTTTGATACAATAAAGCCCAACCCAATCAATGTTGTTCTTCTTGGCTACTTCTGTTGAATAATCGCCGTCCCTGTGTAGAGGTAGGTCAATGTCTCTGCGGCTTCCTCTGCCTTCTTTGTCGAAGGCTCCAACAAGGGAACACTCAATAGGCTTTCCCAACTTTAGCATTTCTAAAAGAAAGTCATCTGCTGTTGTGTTATTGATTAGTTTGTAGTTCATTCTTTATTCTCCGCAAGTTCCCAATAACCTTCTGCTTTGACGTTGTGATGGTCGTGACCAACAAGTTTAGCATAATTTTTATTCCATTCTCTTTCCATCTTTGCTAGACCTCCTGCGCTCTCCACGAATCTTTCTGAGAACTTTTCCCAAGTTTCGACTTTAGAAAATTTATCTAGTTCTTCTTGTAAGCCTTTGTGGTCACCTACTCTGGTCTTCAACTTCATTCTAAATCTGAAATCGGTTCCGGTCAAGCCAACTTCAAGATAGTATCTAGGGGCGCTCATTATTTCGACTCCAAGTTAATCATCCTGAATAGTTCTTCTGCTTCATTTGTTCCCCAAGCATTCCCGAACCAAGTCGGCAATTGAAACTTCGTCATCTGGGTTTTCAAATGCCCATAGTTGCAGAGCGTCTGTTTCCCAAATGGTTCTGAGAGTTTCTTTCATCTGCTTGTTTTGTTCTCGCAGTTTTGCGACTTCCAAAACCAAGTCGTAATGGTTTTGGTCTTCTTTTTCTTGTTCTTCCCAAGTTTTGTCAGTCATAGTCGTCCTCCAAAGCAACACCCACATTATAGCATAGTGGGCGATGAAGTCAAGCCCTATCTCACCAGCTCTATCTTGAAACAAAATCCAGCCAAGAGCCCTGTACTGCTTGTATTTTCTCTTCTCTCGATGCCGGAAAATAAACAACCCAACTGTAAGAGGGGAACTCCGATTCTTCCAAAACAACACCCAAGTCGCCTCGGTCCAAACCGTTCCATCTTGTCCAGTAGCTGCCCTCGGTCTGGGGAAAGCTTAGTTTTACTAAGTCACCTTTCTGAAACATTTACTTTCTCCAACCAACTCAACGCTTGTTCTTTGTTGAGGCTATGTTTTTGTCCAATTGCCCAGACTATGTGTTCTTCATTGCCTTTGTTTGGATTCCTTGTCTCAAGGTAAATGCCAATAAGGACATTGGAAAAACCAAGCGGGTGAGAAGGATAGGATAGTTTTACCAAGTCACCTTTCTGGAACATCTTTTACTAAACCTCATGATTAATATTGTAATAGTGGATACTGAACAAGCGTACGCCTAATAGATGAGCATCGACATAGAATGATGGGGCATGGTCACCTTTCATCGCAAAGTTGCTGTCAAATCGCAAGGGTATAAAATTCCAGCGCGATTGTTTCCATAGCATCTTGACGAGTTCTACCTCCACAATCCTATTGTTTCCCAAGTGAAAGATCATTTTGATTCCTCATCTTGGAACAATCCATTATGAATCTCCATGTAACCACATTTCATTCCGACTGAATAAGCCTCTAGTCCAAAACCAAACACATCATAAAGAACATAACGATAAGAGCCGCGATTTACAATATCGCCCTCATGAATTCGCTTACAAACTGAATAAAAACATTTGAGTTGATCATCTTTTGAGAGAGAGTTCCAAAACCCATCTGCTTCACCATCATAAGCAGTTGCAGCTTGTTCTAGAATCTCTCGCATTTCATCCAGAGTTTTCTCTAGCTTTTCATCTAATAAATGTTCGCTCATTTTGATTCCTCAACTATTTCAACATCATCAAGAAAATCTTGTCCCTCTTGGTCGGGTTCATCATATATATCCCAATGAACCTGAACAAATCCAGGGCAGGAACAGGAAGAATCTTCACAAAAAGAGAAACTCACAATTCTTCCCTCTCCCCTTGAAAGAACAAGATCTCTAACCCTATCTCCAACCTTCATTTTGACTCCTTTCTTTTATGTTCTTCACAGGTTGTTTCATACCAACCTCGATTATTTCTATTCTCGCCTTTATTCCCGCAAACATCGCAAATTTTATAGGACATTGCTTCTGCCATGCGAATCATACCGCGAATTTCATCTGAAACTCCATTGGTGTAAAAGCGAAGTCCTCCAAACTTTTCTTTGACTTGAACTACTTGAACTTTATCGTCCTTTTTGTTCCACTTGAGATGGTTGGTGATTTGGCTACAAAGAGTGTAAATAAGATCATACCAACCATTACCGCATTCAAGCCCATAACAGATGGAAGGCATAACCATTTCACCTTCTTTGCGTGGGCGACGAAGTTCAAATAGTTCTGGGAAGTCTTCAAAGATTTTATCTTGTAGTTCTTTTTTCATGACATTTCCTCCATATCTTCATAGTCTGAATTATCTTTCGCAATTCCCTCAAGAACCTTGAATGGGAACGACTTATTCTTTACAACAAGCGGAGTTGGATAACGCTCCGCACGAACACAAACACCTTCACGAATATGACTACTATCCACTTTTGATGGTCCTTCTGTCCAATCCTCAACAATTTGAACCAGCTTGTCATAATCACCATCAAAAATGAATTGCTCATATTCTGGAACATGCTTGATGAAAAGCTGATTGCATCTCTCCTTTACGCTATTCCAAGGCAGATCAATTAGCTCTCCATCGGGAGTCAGGTTGGCGATACGATAGACAAAAATGTCTGCTTGACCTTCCTGACAACCATAAGAGTAATAAAAAGAATCTCCATATTGCTTCTTGAACTTCTTGTCTTTTAGACCAGAGGTATTTACCTTCGGCATGATAGACTTTCCTCCATCTGTCCAGCCAACTACCTCAAAGAAAAGAATTTCACCTTTCTTTAGCAAGGGTCGAATCTTTTCTACAACATTGAAACGGAACTTTTCCGAATCATAGTAAGAAGTTTGCTCTGGGTTGTAAAGAGTTACGTTTCTGGTCCCAACAAGGTAATCCCACTTTTTCTTTGGCATTAGACCAAGCATCTGCTTTAGTCGAGCCAAAGACCAGCGAGGCGTTAGAAGAGCTACTTCTGTAAGGGCAAAGCGTTGGGAAGTCCCGTGCAACTTCTCAGAAATTGTGATCAAGTCCCCTTCCTTGAAGCGTTTCACGGAAGTACGAAACTGTTCAGTGTCAAAGTGTTTTGGGAAAGCCGCTTTGAACTTGACTTCCTTCTTTGCTTTCTTCTTGTTTGCCTCGCCTGCTTTGCGCGAGCGAGTAGCAGCAGTTTCATACTTGGAACAAATCTGCACGCCCTTGAGGCTATCAAAGGTGTCGCCTTCCTTTAAATCCGCTACAGAAACGCCAGTAAATGCCACAGAATCCACGGGAATCCAAAAGCCGTCCGAGCGTACCCCTCGGAACTTTTGAGCCCTTACACGACGATTCTCGTCAAAATAACCTCCATCTTCTCGTAGTAGTTTGTTCTGCTTACAGAAGTCCAAACTCAATTGTCCATCACATTCAAAGTAAATACCAAGCTCGCCAGTTTGGACTTTGTTTGATACGATTACAGTGTTGTTGCAAGCTACACCAACCGCAATAGAATGAACCTCTGGGTCTGGATGTGGGGTTACATAAATTTTTGATACTACTGCTTTATACATTATTTTCTCCTAGTTTTTGGACTTTTCCGTTTATAATTTCTCTTTTATAGAAATACTCAAAACAATCTGCGCGTAACCAATCAGGAACAAAAGGATTGTTTTTCATTTCAGCATTGATTTTATGCATAGATTTTTTTGAACTAACGATAAATGGCTCGTCTGGATAATATCCAATATCTTGAAACATCGCCATAATTGGGGGCATACCTACATGCATCCCTTTACCGAATGTTGCCCTACCAAAATAAACTCTTCCTTGTCCATATAGGTCAAAAAAAGAATCCCATTGTTTTGGGGGAATTAAATCAAAATTCATTTTATTCCATAAAATTTTTCATAGTGAGCTTTATAACCCTGTTTTAGCACATACCAACAGTCGGCTGGGTCGGCGTCTAAAGAATCTTCAATGATGTTCTTTAAGAAGTTATTTTCCTCTCGCAAGTTTGCGACCTCTAAAACCAGACTGTAATGTTCTTGTTCTTCTTCTTCTATCTCTTTCCAAGATTTGTCGATCATAGCCACCCTCCAAAGCAACACCCACATTATAGCATAGTGGGCGATGAAGTCAAGTCCTGCTCACCAACTCTACCCTGTCGTATTCATGGGAAAACTCACCTCTCTTGTTGTTCCAGAACAGCCAATAGCCCCTAACAGAAACATTTGGACGATAATAACGAACGACAACTGCGAGTTCTGAAACAGCTTCGAAGCCTGTTGCAGTGAAATCGTTGTACCAAATCCTAATCAAGTCACCCACCTTTAGGTCTTCATTGGTTGTCTTGAATTCTGGGGCTAACATTTACTTTCTCCAAGTCCAGCTTGTGAAGGTGGTAAAACTTTCCCCCGACAAAAACTTTCCAAATGTTTTTTGATGATTTTGCTTCAACATTTTCAACTATTATGCCAAGCTTGTTGAGGATGTCTTTCATCACAGCGTTGTCTTGTCATTGTTTCACTTCCTCATCATCTTTTTGATTTCTTCAATGATATCATCGTCTTTGGTTTCTGAATTACAAATCAGATAATGCCTTAGCCAATAGTCCTTTGCTTTCCAGAGCTTACCATCTTTGGCAAAATCCCAAACATTGGAAATTTCGCGAATTTCAGGCAAGATCAAATCATCAACGATTTCATCGGGTTGAATCATTTGCTTAACCTTGCGACGATAAGCACGATTTGCGAATCGCTTATCTTCCTTTTCAGATTGAGCAGTTGTGATTCCGTGAACCGGATTCTTTTTCTTTGACCTCGCCATAATAGCTAACCTTCTGGAAAGTCATCTACAAATCCCACTTCTACCCATCCATAATGATCTTCTCTAGCCACCCTATTCCAGCACCATTGAACTTGTTCTTCAATCACAGCCCATTCTAACCAGCGCCAATCAGATTCTCCAAATTGTCGAGGAAGCAAAAGGAATTTTCTTACTTTTCTTTTTTGGTTCAGCTTCGGTGCTAAACTCTTTCCAGATTTCCATCTCATAGTTTTTTCCTGTTGTTTAGAGGGTCCAAACTTGCCCTTCTTTCGCCATTTCTACTTGACCTGCGTACCCAGAAGCATTTACTTTACCTTGTTATTTTTTTCAAGCACCGTTCTGACATTAAATGATCTTTTTGTAGTTTTTGCCAATAGACAGAATAAGTTTGACCGCCATATGTTGGGTGAGCTTCTGTCACAACTCCAATGTCTTCGTAGGGGATATCTTGCCCGTTTATAACTAGAGTGTCAAAATCATAGTTCAATTTTTCACTATGGGACTCCCAAAAATATGGGATAGCTTTTACTAAATCGCCTTTTTGAAATAGGCACTTTTTTTCGTCAAACATTATGCAACCTCGTGAACAAGACAATGCTTGGCACCATTAATAAAACGAATATTAAGAGTGTCTAAGACCTTCCCGCCGCCGGCATGTGCATGTCCAAAAAAATGATGAGTGATATTGTGTTCATAATAAGATAATGCTCCAGTTAGTTCTGAACTACCGTAATTTTTATCGCCATATGAATTTTGGTCTAGAATACCACTCGGTGGAATATGCGTTACAAGTATATCAGGCTTACATTTAAAAGCGCGTTGAATATGGGATTTAAGTGAATGTTCTTCTCCTGACCACTCGCCTATGTGGTAATTTACTTGTCGAAAGCCAGCCCACCTCTTTCCGAAAACTTCAACAACTGGATTATCATCCGTAATTTCATGCACATTGGCTCCATAATGGAGAAGCCAAGGAGAATAATCAATAAAATCATGATTACCGCGAATTGCGATTATTGGACGATCACCTAGATCCTTTGCCCATTTTTTAGCCTGCTTACGATACCAAGATTGTTGAAATTTAATTTCAGCATGAGGCGAAATTTGATATTCTGTTCTATTAACTCTGCCTAGATTATTCATACAGTCGCCTGTAATAAGAACAACATCGGCATTACTTTGACAAGCTTGTCGGACAAGAGAAGGGTTATTGTGACTATCACTTACATGAGCAACACTAAACATTTCATCGTCCTGTGGCGAGCAACCGCCCACTCGCCTGCTGTTTCCAGCCCACCCACTACAATCGGGGTAACTTCATTTGAGACTATTCTACTCTACTTTTGGGTTGATGTCAAGTCTCGCTAAACTCTTTATCTAGAAGAGAAAGCACCTTCTGATAGAATTGAATGTGTGATTGAGTGGCATCTACCTGTTCAGAATCAGAATAGATATCCTCAAAAAGAAACTTATAATTGCCTGGCAGTGTTTCAAACAACTTTTCTTTCCCTCTCCAACAAATTTTGTAGTGATTCCCCAAATTATAAACTTTTAAATCACTTACTTTCTGATAATCCCCATCGCTAAAAGGAGAATCTTGTAAAATAACATCAGAGTAAGGGCTATCGGGAAATAATTCCCTTGGAGATAACCATTGACCGTTAACTAGGTTTTCTGAAACCCCAGAATACATGCCGTTATAAACATAAGAATTGTCGTTGGCAAATACCGATTTGTCAAAGTATTCTTTGTCTTCATAGTCGTCTCTAATTTTAGCAATTTGTTTTTTATAATCTAATGTTGCTTGTTCGATCAATTCAAACAAGTTATAATCTCTTGTATTAACAAAGACGTTTAAATCTTTTCTAATGTCTGTTCCCATTTTATTTATTTTCCTCCATATAAAGTGGTGCCCCACCCTACCGAAGCAGAGTGGGGCACAGTCTTAGTGCTTATTTTGGCAGAAGGTCTCCACCTTTTGCGGAGCGATACTCTTTTTTAGCGTCGTCCCAAACAATCTTCCATAAGTCTCCTGCCCAACTCTCAGTTTCAAAGCGCTTGGTAAAATAGAACGTTTTCACTGGTGCCAAAGCTCCTGTGCGTTTCATCCATGTTGTAAGGTCATCAACAATTGCTTGGCGTTGTTCGGTTAGTTTGTCGATGTCCGTCCTTGTGGAGCTTTCGATGATGAGTTCAGTTTCTCTTCCATCAAGCACTCTCTGACCTAGATTTTTAAAGATGTTGGTTGGTGTTGTAACAGAACAAAACTTTTTTGTTACAACTGTCTGTTGTTTTCTCCAATCGTCGTCCCAGACCTGCGCTCCAAGAGCTTCTTTGTCTTTTTTGTTATGATTAATCCTCTTGGTCACCAAGTCTTTATCCCAGCGCTCTAAGATTTTACTGTGAGTGTTACCGTGATAGTTAACCTTTGCGAGCCATTCCTTTGCTTTTTCTTTTTTCTGTTCTCGATCAAGACCAGCAAAGTGACCCTTGCTCTCCTTTGATTTAAGTCCAAGAACAGCATCGTCCCAAGTTGCGTGTTTGACGCAAGGGTGTTCGTTGTTGCTCAGAACCTGATAGGTTTCAGCAGCATCATCGCCCGGTTGAGGCTCCTTAACAACAATGAACGGGATCGGTCGTTTGAGGGCATTGTAAGCTAGAGAACGGTGTAGTCCACCATAGGGAACAAAAACCATTCGCAGATAGTCAAAATAACCAACGGCAGGAGGCAGAGCTTTTCCATTGCTAATTAAGTTGCGAAGATCGCTAACGTGTGTGCTATCTGTTCCATCGGCGCGAGATTGCTCTCTGTCGCTTAAGTCCATTGCGTCTGGACTAACCAAAATTTTCCCATCACCTGACCTACCGAAGTTTTTATCAATTTTCAAACCAGAGAGTGAAATGTGAAAGTCACCGGGAATGTTCGCTCTGTTGTCCTTCGACCAATCTTGAATCTTTCCTTCTTCTTTAAGTTTGTCCACTACAGACATTTTATTCTCCTTTGGGCTTTGCCCTTTTATTTGTTATGTCTCGATTCTTATCTGCGAGGCTTGTTAAGTAATGCGAGGATTCTTTTCCTCGTCTTTGTTATGTTCCTATTCTACTCTACTTTTGGGTTGATGTCAAGCTGCTTTTAGCATCTGTTTTTCTTTCAGAAGCTGTCGCATTTTGAAGAGTGCTTGCTCTTTTGCCTTCGCCTCAAGCATAACATCTACATCAAGTCCATAGGTTTCAACAGCAGTCCAGTAAGAATCAGAGTGAGCATTGGCTTTGATTTTCTTATCGCTGTGTTCCTCTGCTCGGCTTTGTGAATAATGAACCACAGGCTTTACACTACCCCAAGTTTTGACTGCGAGATTGAGAGCTTCCTCGTTTGTTTGCCCACCACCACAGAATAGGTGATGGTGAAGGTCATGGACAATAGGAATGCCAATGCGAGAATAAACACCTTCATAAAGCTCTTTGGTTGAGTAGAGAGAAGCTTTGTCGTCATTCTCAACAGTTAGACGAGACTGAACTGAATGAGAAAGCCGTTCAAAGTTCTTACAGAAATTGTTTAGAGCCATTGACTTGTCGTTGTAGTGAGCGCCAACATGAATGTTGATTTTATTGTAAGGGGTCTGCGAAAGTCCCATTTCATCTAAAATCCGACCATGAACTTCCAAGTCCTTGATTGTGTTCTTGATTACGGCTTCCTTTGGAGAAGTAAGCTTATTAAATGGGCCTGGATGAAATGTTAGACGATGCCCAAAACGATTAGCATAATCACCAGCTAACCGAAGAGAAGATTGAATTAGTTTCCAATCAGGTAAATCCTCAAAGCGATACTCTGATGCCCATGGAAAGATTTCCGAAGACATACGAAAGAACTTGATGCCCTTTTCGTGATTCCACTTTAGAATCTTTTCTAAATCACGGCAGTTCTTTAGAGCAAGTTCAGAAGCATAGGGCAAGCCTTTCTGTTTGAAAGTCCTCTGAATCATTGAACGATTGGTTGTAATCGCTTCACGAATAATGGTTCTACCTTCTTTTAGAGGTTGTGATAGTTTAGTGTTGATGCAAGCATAGCCAAGATTATGAGTCATTTGTGTGGTCCTCGTAGTTTTTCCAGAATTTCTCAAAATAGTAATGAAGCGTCGTCATCACCAGAGTCAATATTACTACAAGACCGATAGATTTGTCAAGCTTCCCTAAGTACCGCCAAGTAATGAGGGA
>Ga0196901_1001502_pt1 | contig 11738 bp, 24 predicted proteins | sample CB_VirMetaG_FD_169099 | JGI IMG/M metagenome (GOLD analysis project Ga0196901, IMG submission 169099) | Freshwater to marine saline gradient viral communities from Chesapeake Bay - CB_1504_1 Viral MetaG (v3) (version 3) | ecosystem: Environmental > Aquatic > Marine > Coastal | place: USA... | reverse complement strand
TAAAGAAGAAGAAAGCTACACTAGAAGCTATTGCTAAGGCACATCCAGACTCCAACACGATACTTTATTGTACTAGTGATATGTTAGATAAAACTATGGGTTGGTTCGGCTTAGATAGCACCTCTGTTGTTCAGGGAGAGGACTACGCTCCTGTAAAGGTTAAGAAAACTAGAGTTAAAGGTGAAAAACTCTCGACTTCTTATGGAATTACGGAAGATTTCCATACCCTAGCGACAGTTATCACTTTAAACGGAGGAACTACTTATGATAAAGTTGATTTATCTGAAGAAGGTGTGTACTATGTACCTAAAGATTCTTTCTTGGTTAAAGGTGCGGATAATGTAGAGTATGGTTTTAACACTAACTATATGTCACGACGTGGCATGGAACGCATAGCACCTTTAGGGGTTAAAAAATTAGTAGTTGCAAACTTAAATAATATTGGTAAAATTAAAAGAAGTGGAGTACCATTACTAACAGAGATGTTGCAATCTTTGATTAAGAAAAAGACTAAGGTTATGATCAAACAAAGAGCCGTTGAACGGAGCGGTGATATTTTTGGCAGCAAAGAGAAGTTAATACTTCATAAAGTTAAGAGTGTTAAACCTCTAAACAAGTATGTAGCTAAAACTGCAAAAGATACAGTAGCAGAGGCGTTATTAAGTTTAAGCTACTTTGGTATTGATAACTTATCTACGTATACAGATGAGTGTCGTAAAATGGCAACCTTAGTTAGTAATGTACGTGAGGATATTACTAATATACGTGACAAACTGCCTTTATGGGATGTATTACACGGTGATAATTTTGAGTATTACCTTAAGTTAGAAAAAGTTATTAAATAGGAGGATTTATGTCGGAACGAAATAATATTGTCAAGAGTGTTGATGATAATACTAAGCTAAAGATTTACCAAGATTCCGTGACAGGGGTTTTTAAATTCAAAGGACTCTTGGCTAACAAGTACAACATATCTACACGCACATTAGGTCGTATTTTGAAGGAGATGGAAGCGCAGGAGGAACACCCTAACCCAACTATACTAACTTTTGTGTATGATTACACGGTCACTAAAGAAGCCATTACTATTTTCTGTAATGAAGACTCTCGTGTAGTGACTAAGGGTTACCCTAAGTTCAAAACTATCAGAGAGAAGTTAATATCTTCTGATTTTGATGACCAATCTTTGCAAGAGACTTTTGAACTCTTATCATTACCTACTTTTATTGAAAAGTTTAGTGAAGGAAATATCACAGTTAGTCACGAAGAGGGTAAAATATACTACGGCAGTTTTGAAATTAAGAATAGCTTAGTAGTTCATATGTTTGATATCATGGCTCGTGGGGAAGATGTGATGCCAATGGTGAGATTCTTAGATATGCTCATGGATAACCCTAAAGCGGATATCGTAGAAGAGTTGTACGGCTTCATGCAACATAATGGTATCCAGATTAATGAAGATGGTACCATTAAAGCATATAGAAATGTTACTATGGACTATAAAGACCACCACACTGAAACAATGGATAATTCTATTGGTAAGGTAGTTAAGATGCCACGTCATATGGTGGATAGTAACCCAGATAATACATGCTCTAGTGGTATCCATTGTGCTTCAATTGGATATGCTAAAGATTTCGGTGGTGGTCGTCTTATGGAAGTCAAAGTAAACCCCTCCCATGTATGTTCAGTTCCTACTGACTACTCGGGAATGAAAATGAGGGTGTGTGAATTAGTGATAGTAAGTGAGGTCTAATGGAGTGGAATACAGAATATAATTCTACCCAATATAGGGTAGGGTTGACCTTTAAAGGTAGCAATGATACATTCACTATAAAAGGGAGGGTTCTGGGAAGTAAATCTAGGTATGTAGTCCAAGGTTCGACGGGAGACTTCATTGAAGTATCTTTTTCAAGTATACTTAGAAATATTACCCATAACCCTTATAAACCTACCGTGTATGGTTGGGGTATCTTAGGGTCTGGTAGCACAGATGACCCAGCTTATAATACTTGGAAGGCTATGGTTAGACGGTGTTACTGTGAACAGCCTGACTTTATGGTCAGAAATAAGAGTTATAGTACTTGTAGCGTGGATGAAGTTTGGAGGTACTTTACCAATTTTAAAATATGGTGGGAGAGTAATTATATCAAAGGTTTTGTACTAGACAAGGATATAAAGTCGTTAGGAGTAGCAGTTAAGGTTTATTCCCCAGATACCTGTATGTATGTCCCAGTGGAAATAAACAGAATTGTTGTAGAACGAAATAGTTCATCGGGAGATTCTAAACTACCGACAGGAGTATCTAGGAGAGGAGATATCTTCAGAGGGGTTATTGTAAAAGGCGACAAGAAGATTGCTATATCTTCAAGAAACAAATTTGAAGTGCTGTATAGGTATTATAGGTCTAAACAGATGCAGATGGAAGAGTACTTAGATATGTATACTAACTTAATCCCAGAAGATAATACTATAAGTATGAGAGATTACTATATGCAGAAAATGAGAACCTGTGGATACGAAGTTATCGGAGAAGTATAATATGAATATCATTATAGGTAGTACAGCTTTGCAGTATTTCAATTTCAACAGGAAAGAACCAAAAGACCTAGACATATGGGTATCAGATACCAGTGGTGTGGTTGCTGGGGATTGTAAAGTCATACCACTATCTATAATGGAACTAATCCCTACTGAGAAGGGGTATGCTACCCCAGACGCAATCTATACGATTAAGTGTAGTCATTTAGGTTGGACTAATCCTATGTGGGATAAGCACAAATTAGATGTGTTATTTCTTAAAAATAAAGGTTGCGTTTTATTACCAGAGTTGTATGATAAGTTGGTAGAATATTGGAAATTAGAATTAGGGGATAAGAGTTTCTTATCTTTGAAGCAAGATAAAGATTCCTTCTTCACAGATAATGTTACTTATTATGTAGACCATGACACGTTACATGAAATGGTTTCCTATCCTAGACTACCAATGTATAATTTATGTCTTAAACAGGGAGAAGATGTATTGATTGATAAAGATAAGTTTGATAACATGTCTTTTGAAAACCAAGTACGTATGTTTAGGGAAGAAATTGCAGTTATTGCAATTGAAAGGTGGTTACTTCCTAGTATGATGAAAGGTGGTAGTAGTAGTAGTAGTGATATTGGTTGGTACAAGGCATATATCCTATCCTTAAAGAAGACTATCACATCTTTGACTAAGAATTGGGCTACCAGTTTTATTGTACTTAACCTAGAGCGTTTTATTAAACCAGATTATACTTATTTTGAGTATGCTTTGGGTGAACTAGAAAATAAGGAGGAAAACTTGTAATGGGTTATTATTCAAACTTTAATATAGACGGTAATAGTGTGGATATTATAGAAGATATTAAGAAAATATCAGACTATGAAGGTTGTTGGGCTGGCACTGAACTTAGAGATGCCACTTGGCGTAAACATGACTCTGATATGAAAGAAATCAGCTTAGGTTACCCTGACACGGTACTTGTCTTATCTGGGGAAGGGGAAGAATCTGGGGATATATGGAAATCCTATTACAAAAATGGAAAATGTCAGATTGAAACAGCAAAACTAATGTTCGAGCCATTCGATGAAAGTAAACTAAAATAAAGGAGTGATAAATATGTCTAAAATTACTACAGAGCTACAAGAACTACTAAACGCAATCTACGCAGCAGGTTTATACCCACAAGATGGGGACGTTCATATTCTACTACATGAACTATTTAGTTATGATAAAGAACATCTGTACGGTAAAGAGAAACAAGTTGCACTAAAAGATTTTGGCTACCTTCATATTGAATCAGAAGATGGTGGAGAGGGTGAAGGTGAACATTGCTACGGTATTATTAAGGTAGGAGGTCAGTACCTTAAGGCCGAATGGTCTTATTACAGCTATGATGGTTGTAGTTTCGATTATATTGAAAGTACTATTCGAGTAGTTAACCCTTTTGAACGTACTGTTACTGTTTACGAATAACACCACACTCCAACAGGCTCATACTTAACAGTGTGAGCCTGTTTTTATATAAGGGTAATTTATGAAACAAAATAAACACAGGCAAAGTATACTAGATAAGACAGGAGGCTTCTGTTTATATTGTGGGTTAGATATAAAAGGTTTGAAATGGCAAGCAGATCACTTTCACCCAATTATTCGACACCCTGAGAAAGGTACTTGCGTTTATCCAGAGTTCGACACTATCATTAATCTATTCCCATCATGCGCTCCTTGTAACAACTTTAAATCTGCTTCAACTATAGAAGGTTTCCGTCACAGTATTAAAGAACAACAGAGAATTACCCTAAAAGCTAGTAGTGGTTTGCGGCAGTTATCTCGTTTAGGTTTAGTGGCTTTCACTGATACAAAGGACTTCAAATTTTGGTATGAATTAAACGGTATTACTGTCCCAACTAAAGCTGAACTACTTGGGTTGGATTTATCACAATTAGATGCAGTAGTTTGGGACTATAATGTAGTAGAGGAATGTTATTATGTAGAAGTAGAGGATGGTATTTTAACACTAAGGCAACTTCGTGATGGTAGGTACCAAACAATTTACACAAAATACAATTACAATAAAATTGGCATGATATTCTTAGAAGAACATTTTAGTATTATTAAGATTAAAGTGTTGACGTGGGCAATGGAACACGGTATTATCTTGTCTTAACTAATTCTTGGAGGATATATGAGTAAATTATTAAATGAAGTAAAATATCGCTGGACAATGGCACCTATGTGGGTTAAGATACTGGACACAATCTGCTGGGGTGGTTTAATCATCATCTTAGGTTTAGTATTCATTTAAATTAAAGCACAGGGGTGTTATATTATGGAAGAACGTTTTATTCGTGATGATAGTAACAGAAGTTTCACTTTCGAAGGGGTAACCTTTAGCGGTTTTGGTATGATTAAGTATCCTAATAAAGTACTAGAAGCTTTTGGTATAAGTTACTGTAACCGTGGTACAGGTTATAAGGAGTTTACTGATAAGTACAATATCACTCCAAGGAATTTTATGTCTGTCCACAACGCGATTAAAACTAAGCAATGGATTGACCCTGTGCGCGATTTATCTAAGAAGTTATGTTTTGGTGTCGGAGGAAAGCCTAACCCATGCCTTATGCTAAAGTTGCATAGAAATATAGACATGCTACGGTTGGTAGAGAAAGATGGAATCCAACATGTATTACCTTTATGTTTTATGTTTGAGTCTTCTCCTCAAGAAATAAAGACGGCTCTAGGTAAAAGCTTGTGGAAGGTTTTATGTAAGAACTCCTTCACTCGTAATTTACTAATATCCAAAGTGGCTAGTTACTGTGGTAGTGTAGAAGATATTAATGATTACACTAAAACTTTATTAAATTGTGTTAGTAATTTTCCTAGTACAATATTAAAAAGAGGGGGCAGTGGTAATATCTCTTTTGACGAAACTGGTGTTTGGGTTATTAGATTAAAACTCCAAAACAGTGGGTCTTATAACATTAGCGATATTAGCCTTTTATACAGGGATACTCAGAGAATGGCTTTCCAATTAAATGCCGCATTCACTCCTGATAAGTGGGACGTTAGTAAGATGCAAGAACGTCATGAGTACTACACTGAAGCTATTAACACTTTAAAGTACTGCCCCAAGAAGTTGAAGATATTGGAAGGTATTCCAGTAAAACAAGACTCTTACGGGGGTTTTAATATAACCTTATTAGAAAGCCCGCTACTCATAAGAGAAGAAGGGGAAAGTATGCACCATTGTGTAGGGAGTTATGTACCTGCAGTTGCTAAAGGGGAATACTTAGTGTATTCTATTACCAAAGAGGGAGAACGCAGTAGTACTTTAGGTGTTAGTATAAGAAAAACCAATACAGATTCTTTGATTATAGCTCCTTTTGTGTTCTCACAACACTACAAACACTGCAACGCACGAGTAACCTGTGATAATGAACAAGCTGCTGCAGGGTATATAATCAGTAAGTTAAATAAAGCTTCATAACCAGAGGAGGATAAATACTATGATACTAGCTTATAAAAATGGTACGTTAATTATAGTAAAACTAGTACATAAACACCCTATTACCACTACAGTAGTGTGTGCTGACAATAAACAGTACTGTTACCGTGAAAGTGATGATAATAGAAAGTTGTTCGATGGTACTAATGCTGTGTATGATGCCATTGCATGGATTAAGGAATATAATAAGGAGGGGTATAAGGTATGATTGGAGTTACAAAAGATGGTGACGAAGTTATTTCTTGTTTAGGACAGTGCAGTAATACAGTAAAAATTCCTGATATGACACTAAGACCTGTGTATACTCAGGAAATGGGAGATGCGGGTATGTTACCTCCTGTTGGTAGTCTTTTTAATTTAAGAGGATGGAGCAGAGTATGCGAAATGACAGCTATTGGTAGGGATATGTGTATTTTTCTTTTTGGTGATGTGGAGTATACTAGAGAAATATCTTTGTGTGCTTTTATTCCAATCTCATCCAAAACTCCAAAACAAAATTTTATTGAAACAGCGGCGCGCATAATGTTTGATGTTGAAGGTGGAGATCATCAAATTAATGATGTTACATTGGGTGTATTATTTGACTCAGAGTTAATTAAAAACAAAGGAGGGTGTTTTGAATAAAAGTAGTATTACTAAGTTGATAGTTTGGGTAGTTATTCCTGTCCTAGTTGTGTATGATGTTCTTGGATTTAAAACCATGTATCCGTGGTTTGCTGCGGTATTGGCTACATTTAGTACAGGTGTAGGTGGTATTGGTTTTGTCATGGTGCTTATGACCTCTAAAGGGGATGAGTTGAAATCTTTCACGGATCAATTCAACACTAAGATGGTAGCCTTTTCTTTGTTAATTATAGCTATTAATATCTGGCTAATGGAGTATACGGAGGCTACTACCCAATTGTGGTGGTATTGTGTAGGAACCTCTATGGTACTAGCTAATTGCATACTTTCCGTATGGAAACAAAGTAAATCTGACGAAGACGAGGGTAAGACCTATGAGTGAAATTAAGAATACAGGTAAGTGGTATGTAGTTAAATACACTAGGCAGAGTGGTGAGGGTAACACAGCCCATGATAATATTTGGTATACCTTAGAACGTACAACTAAATTTTTGTTTGGGCTAATACACACCACTGAAGCATTTAAAAATTCTTGGGGTGATGTACATAAGCACAACGACTTATCCGAAGCTAAATTCAATGCAGAATCTTTAAACATGGAAAAGCTTCCATTGTTACGAGAGGTATTATTACCACATGGAGAGTAATGAAACCAAAGAATTTAAAAGCCCTAAAGGTAATACTATTTTAGTTTGGTATACAACTGCAGGAGAGCCTTGCTATTGTATCTCATTAAAATCTGGTGGATGGTTGACAGGATTTTATGATAGTGTAGAATCTGCTTTAGTTGGTGCTGATTTTGATATGGAATGCATACTTAGTTTTTACACTATGCAAAAAGAGGTCAACCATTTTGATAAAGGTAACAGACCTATTACAATGGAAGATTTGAATAAGCTTTTATAGGAGGATGTTTTATGTCGGGGTTTGAATTGAATAAGGTTTTAGGTAATGAGGTGGTTGTGGGTTTTAAATTAAAATTCACCCACGATATAGATGGAGATTTCTCATACCTACACCACGAGAGTTATGGTTGGGAAGAAGGTGATGATTTAGAGGTTATTTATAAGACTGTTAATAGTGAGGGTTGTGAAGGGGTTATTGTTTTGAACACCCAACCAGACGTATTAACAACTGCAGCAATAACTAATATGGAATTTTTCGACTTTAGAACTCCAAAGCAAAAATCTGTTGATGAAGTAATGAAGTTGTTAAAGGTGAGAAACATAAGAGTTAGTGATGTTGCGGTTGTTGATTTAATTGGTGCTATGTATGATTCAGACTTATTAAGAGAGGGTTTATAGTAATGGAAGAATGTGCTTATTGTCACGGTTTGATGAAGTATTGGACTGTAGTGTGTCCTCATTGTGGGAAAATTAATGGACATAATAAATAAAAGGAGAGTAGTAAGTATGGGTGATTTAGAATTTATACGCGCGCATGTTAAAAATTGGCCTCCAAATGCTGAAACTGTGCGTCTTGATTATGATGGGGAGCTTTGTTTCAAACCTACAAAGGTTATGGCTGATTTCTACCCACAAGGGTTCCGTACTTCAATGTTTATTGGAAATACTGAAGTTTATGGTTCAGGTGCGTTAACTGGGGTAAACTATACACGGGATGAGTGGCAACCTTATTTAGATCCTATAGAAGCGAAATTACATGAACAATGGGTAGAATTTAATGCTAAGATGCAACACATCAAAGAGGAGTGATAATTATGAAACTAGTAACAAATACAATACCAGTAATTGCAAATGGTATATACCCACCTACAGATGAGCTTACAGGTGCTTATGACTGGAAGAATGCTGACTTAGTTGAAGTTGGTACTGTATTTAAAGTAAAGGCTGTAATGACGCAAGTAGTCTTCCTTGAGAACACTAAGTATTCTCTTACTGTAGATGTTAATGTATTTAAAGAGTTCTTTGTAGCACATGAAGTGGAAGTGTAGAAAGGGGGTGGGGGTGTTATGAAAGAGTCAAATGAAGATTTTTGCCTACGTAGTTCGAAAGAGTTTTATACACTACAAGTATTAATAGCACAAACTTTAGCTTCTGCAAAAGTATATAATAACACTATGGTAGGGAGGGTTGGTAGTGGACAGAGTACCTTGTTGGTAAACTTATTGGATTGTGTCAAGAGTGCTGCGGATAAGCCACTTCTATAAAGAGGGTAGTAATATTATGAACAACAAAGAAATACTAAATTTAAGAATTGATAACGAAGATTTTGACCGCAACCTTACTATCAAAGGTTACCTTAAATTATTACTAACAACTATTTGGGAAGAAGGTGATGGTTTCAGTGGTAAGCGCCCTTTTGGTAATAGTGGTTGGGAGTATGACCTATACACGCCTCTAGTTAAAGCTGGTGTCCTTGAGGGAATTTTAGATGAAGATGGTTATATTGATGCAGTAGATAAAGATGCTGGTGAGGGGTTGGTGTACAAGCTTATTGATGAGGTGTTTAAAGATGAACAATAGTAATAATAGTGTTATTGATAAAACTAGTTTACAAAAGATGGAAGAAGATGGCTATGGGTATATTACTAAAGAAGCTTTAGGTCGGGATTGGCTCCTTAGTCTTTACTCTGATGATTGTGGTGTGTCTCTTGACACCTACGAATATAACGATCTAATATACATAGAATATCAGAACGGTTCATGGGTTGCTATGGGTTGGATGGATGATAGTGGGTATGAGATGTTATTCGGAGTTAGTGATGATGATACTGATATTATTACACAAGGTGGATATTTTGTCATGGTGTAAAGGAGGAGATTAATAGTGGATTTTAAGAATGATAATATCTGGTTAATGAAAGGTGATTGCCTTGAGCGTATGAAAGAAATACCTGATGGTAGTGTTGATATGATACTGACCGATCCACCTTACGGAACCACAGCATGTAAGTGGGATTCAGTGATTAACCTAGATTTAATGTGGGGGCAGTTGAAACGTATTATAAAACCTAATGGCGCTATTGTTATGACAGCTAGTCAGCCATTTACAACAACACTAATCAGTTCAAATATGAAAGGTTATTGTTATAATTGGGTCTGGAATAAGCACTTTGCAGGTAATTTTGTTCAAGCAAAAAGGCAACCACTAAAAGACCATGAGGATGTATGCGTGTTCAGCTTAAGTGGTAAGATGCCTAATTATTACCCAATCAAAACATTACGTGACAAGCCTATAAAAAAAGGAAAGAATGAATGTGAATTTGGTGCTGTGCCATTACGAGGTTCATGTAAGGATAAGGGTAAAGTTTACACAGACAAGAACCCAACAACAGTGACTAGCTTAGACTTTAGTGTAAGGGTTGACAGAGGCTTGCACCCTACACAAAAACCAGTAGAACTTATGGAGTATATGATTAAGACTTACACCAATGAAGGGGAGGTTGTACTAGACTTTACAATGGGTAGTGGGGCTACAATCAAAGCTGCTATCAACCTCAACCGTAAAGCTATTGGTATTGAGATGGGTGTGTGTGAGAAGAAAGGTCATAAGTATGAAGGAGTGCATTGGGTTGATGTGTTAGTTGATAGTATGGAGTTGGGTACAGTGGATAAAGAAGTGGGAGAGGAATATTAATTATGAATAAAACAGTATTCTTTAAATGCCATACTGACGGGGATATGCCTGACGGCATTACAGTAAACGATATTATCAAAGTTGAAGTGTTTACTTGTATTGGTTGGATTGATGTCACTGATGACTTCGAAACCACTTCGAACAGTATGGATTATAGATTTACAATTTAATAAGGAATAGTGCAGTATGAAATATATGGGAAGCAAGACTAGAATTGCAAAGCACCTTTTGCCAATAATATTAAAAGGCCGTAAAGATGGGCAGTGGTATGTAGAGCCTTTTGTTGGAGGTGCCAATATGATTGATAAGGTGGTAGGTAATAGGATTGGTGCTGATAATAATAAATATCTTATAGCCTTATATAAAGGGTTTCAAGATAATGTTGATGTAAGTAATATTAAATTAGATAAGGAGAGTTATAGTTCCGTCCGTGATTTTTATAATGGGAATGGGTCTGAGTCTTATTCTGATTTCCACGTAGGCTATGTCGGGTATATGGCTAGTGCTAATGGTAGGTTTTTTGAGGGAGGGTACAGTGGGAAAAGTAATACAAAAGTTGGGACTGTCAGAGATTATATTGATGAGTCTTTAAGAGGATTAATAAAGCAAATCCCCTCATTAAGTGAAACTGTTTTCGTTAGTGCTGAGTATAAATCTTTGCGCATACCCCCTAAGAGTATTATATACTGCGACCCTCCATACAAGGGAACTAAGCAGTATGCTACCAGTAAAGCTTTCAACCATGATGAATTTTGGCAATGGTGTAGAGATAAACATAACGAAGGTCATACCGTGTTTATTAGCGAATATAACGCCCCTCTTGATTTTGAATGTGTGTGGATGCAAGAAGTAAAGAGTTCTTTAAGTGCTAATGGTGTTGCAGGTGGGAGTAAGGTTAGTGTTGAACGCTTATTCCAGTACAAAAAGAATGAGGAGGTATAAGATAATATGCAGATAAAACTAGAAGCAAATACCTATATACCCTTAGGAGGAGGTGTGGATTTTCACTACCCAGATACTAGTGTGGTATTCTCTCTTGTAGGAAATACTATGTATATGATGGACAGAGATTCCCCACTACACGACCACTTCTCTAATGGAGATTTCACTGAAGTGTTATTAGTTTTATTAGGAGGTGCAGGTTTTGATGAGTTCACGCTAGACTTCTGTGATAAGGGTTTGTACTTAAATAGTAACTATGATACTTACAGTATTGAACTTAAGAGCGAACTCTTCGAACAATAGGAATTATAGATTTACAATTTAAGCTATAACACTACAAACCTCTTAGACTCGTTTTAAGGGGTTTTCTTATATCTGAGGTAATCATATCACCTTGTCATTATAACCTCTCACACCCTCTTACGTTTGCGTTAAACACTATAAAACCCTCCTAGTTTATATCCCCTTTCCATATAGTTTTCTTTCATAAAGATAATAACATAATTAAATACAGTGTTTTCTATCCATCCATCTCCAATG
>Ga0196901_1001498_pt1 | contig 11767 bp, 20 predicted proteins | sample CB_VirMetaG_FD_169099 | JGI IMG/M metagenome (GOLD analysis project Ga0196901, IMG submission 169099) | Freshwater to marine saline gradient viral communities from Chesapeake Bay - CB_1504_1 Viral MetaG (v3) (version 3) | ecosystem: Environmental > Aquatic > Marine > Coastal | place: USA... | reverse complement strand
TCCCAAGAGTTAGGCATAGGAACAAAAATAGAACCTGCTTCATTGTTGGTTCTTATGAACTGACATTGTTTCATTCTTTATTCTCCAGTTTTCTCGCACACTCAACTGAACAGTTCAACATCGCCAATAAACTATTCCCGCCTGTATACCCATTTCCCATATCAATTCCGAGAACCTCGCTGGCTTTGAATAAAATTGATTCTTCCAGTTCTTTACGAGTTGGAAGTTTGAATGTTTTTCCACACACTTTGCATTCTTGATATAAGATTTCTACATTATTCATTCTTTATTCTCCAAGTTTTGTTGAGCAAAACTGAACATAAATTCAGCAAACTCGTTTGAATATTCCTTCTTTTCATAAAGTTCTTTGTGTTCTTGGAGCATTCTCATCATTGATCCTGATCCGTGAACCACACAAAAAACATCAGGATCGGTTAGGTCCGCACTAACCACCCCCTCAATAGGAAGTGGTGGATGAATGCGAATTTTCCCCTCTTCGGTTCTGTATTCTTCTTTCAGGCTCACACAATAATAAAGCCAACAATCTTCTGGTTCTGGGTGTCCTTGTCCATCACTCATTACTTTTTTCCTCCACAACAATAAACTCGCTATTACAGCAATGTTCCCTCATCTCAACTTCGTCGCCTTCTTTATAACCTTTGCTATGCCAATAGGTGTCGCAACCCTCATTTGGTCCAATAACATAAGTTCCTCGGTAGATTGCTGACCCGTGTGAAATGCCATCCTCATCAAATAAAGTTCCAACTGGATAGATTTCTTCTTCGTAAAATGCCTCGCTTCCTTCCTTGAACCAAGTGTCGGGTTTGGCGAAGTATCTTTTATTGTTCTTCAACTTCCCACTCCTCAACATCGTAATAGCATCGCCAGTTATCATCGGTTTCTTTGTCTCGGACAAAGTTTTTTGCTGCCGTTTCAGTTGAGAAAACAGCAACATTGTTCCGGTCTTCGTGAAGTCGTCGCTCTGTTACAACCCAAACTTTCATTTCACTACTCCATCAAACCCGCCAATAAGGAACTCTTTTATTTCTTCCTTCTTCCAGAAAGTTCTTTTATAAAGTTCCTCGCCTTCTTTATTCTCTATTGTGAGAAGGTAGATAAGTGAGGGAGCATCCATAACAAGTCCCGGTAAGCATCCGTAGTCCTGTTTGAACTTTTGTTCCCATAGCAAGGTTTCTCTCACCAGATTACCATAAGTCAGTGTGGTAGTCAAGACCCTATCTCCACCCCAAGGGTCTGTCTCAACTATTTTCACAATAACTTTATTGTCTTTGTTTCGCAGGAACTTTTTTATTTTCTTTGTCTCGTTCATTCCCAACCTGCCGTAGTCGCTGCTTCGTCCCCGAATTCTTTCAGAGAATCTTCATAATCTTCTATGCCGTCATTATAACCTTTCTCAAAAGCAACAGGGTCAAAAACAACTGGAACTAAACGAATGTCTGTTTCCTCAACCCATTTCTTGAATAGGGTTTCAATAGGAACATTGTGGTATTCTGTGTTTAGTCCTCTATGATAACCGGCATTGTAAGAGTGGTTGCTCATTTCTTCATTCTCCAACCAACTTTGTAATGTCCTCGCAGAACTCTAAAATCATTTCGGTTCCCCTATCGTCTTCTGCGAGGTCGGCAAACTCTATCGCTGCTCTTGTGTCGTCTTCCAACTTGTTTATGCGAGAAAGAACACCCTCGTAAAGTGAGCGAAGGTCATAATAGTCTTTCTTGTAGTTGTCGCAAAGAGTTCTTTCGTAGTCCCTTTCCCTTACAGCAACTTTGTGAAGGGACTGAGCAACTTCCAGTTCTTTTTGTAAAGCATCAATGTTATGCCACATTGGGGCAACTGCTTGTCTTACTTTATCGCCCATTTCTTTATCTGATAAAACGGGCAGATACTTTTTTACAGCAACCTCAACTGCTTCATCAGACATTTCGCCAATCTCTTTGGCGAGTTTCTGCTCAAAGCACGGTTTCCAACCTTCATCAACTTCCAAATGGTCATAAGATAAACCGGGTTCGCCAAAGGCATAAAGTTCTTTTTTATCAGTCATGGTCGCCCTCCAAAGCAACACCCACATTATAGCATAGTGGGCGATGAAGTCAAGTCCTAACTCACCAACTCTATCCTGTGGAGATCACAGGAAAACTCGCCCTTGTGATTATAGAATAACCAATACCCACTTGAAGCAACATTTTGACGATAATAACGAGAAACAACTGCGAGTTCTGAAACCTTCTTATAGTGGTCTTGATAGATAATGTGGGACCAAACCCTAACTAAGTCGCCTCGTTTTAGGTCTTCGTCAGTTGTCTTGAACGACATTTACCTTCTCCAAGTCCAGTTTATGAAAATGAATCATTTGCCCTTCTATAAACACCTTCCAAATGTTTGGTGAAGAGACAACATCGTCTTTTACTTGGGTCATTACTATTCCAAGTTTGCCCCAAAACCTTTCCATTTTATACCTGTTTTGGTCTGGGACTTTCTTTATGCGAACCAAATCACCTTTCTGGAACATTTACTTTCTCCAAGTCGTCTCTTTTTATGTTTATCACACCTCTTTTTGAAGAGGCAAAATAAACAAGTTGGTGGGTTGCTTTTGGTCCATAGTTGTCGTCAAGAACAACACCTAAGTCGCCATCTCTCACACCCCAATAATGCCTTTCATTGAACATTCTCATTTCAATATCGATTAGTTCTGGAAGGGAAAGGTCAGAGAAGGTTTGAGAATCTGCAACCTTTTTTATTTTCAATCTTACTAAGTCGCCTTTCTCAAACATTATGCTATCTTCCTCATGTAACAAAAACTTGTTAGGGAAACAAAAATTTTTTTATTTTGTGAAGACCAATAAACTAAAGCAGACCCTCCCGCTCTGTTTCCCGCAGTCAATTCAGTTACTTTGATCACGACACCAAGGTATGCCGGGTCATGGTTATTGCGAAGACCAACATACTCAACTAAGTCACCTTTCTGGAACATCTTTCCTCGTTTCCTTTCGCCTATGTTCTTCACAGGTTGTTTCATACCAACCACCAACAGATTTGTTTGTACCTTTATTTCCGCAAACCTCGCAGATTTTGTAGGACATAGATTCTGCCATGCTAATCATTCCACGAACTTCATCTGGAACTCCATTGGTGTAAAAGCAAAGTCCTCCAAACTTTTCCTTTACTTGGACCACTTGAACTTGGTCTTCCTTCTTTTTCCACTTGAGATAGTTAGAAATTTGACTACAGAGAGTGTAGATAAGGTCATACCAACCATCACCGCATTCAAGCCCATAACAAATGGAAGGCATAACCTTTTCACCTTCTTTGCGAGGACGACGAAGTTCAAATAGTTCTGGGAAATCTTCAAAGATTTTGTCTTGTAGTTCTTGTTTCATTTCATCGTCCTGTGGCGAGCAACCGCCCACTCGCCTGCTGTTTCCAGCCCACCCGCAGATTAGCAATCATGGAGTTTATCTCTCTCCCGCTTCATCCTTACAATCGGGGTAACTTCATTTGGTACAATTCTACTCCATCTGGGAGCAAATGTCAACCTTTTGTCTCAAGCAATTCTCGCATTTTGAATAATGCTCGCTCTTTATGTTTCGCCTCCAACATAACATCTACATCTTGTCCATAAGTTTTTACTGCTTTCCAGTAATTGTCTGAGTGGGCATTCGCTTTGATCTTCTTATCGTTATGCTCCTCTGCTCTGCTCTGCGAATAATGGACAACAGGTTTTACACCGCCCCAAGTTTTCGCAGCAAGTTTGATTGCTTCCTCGTTTGTCTGACCGCCAGTACAAAATAGATGGTGGTGTAAATCGTGGACGATTGGAATACCAATCCTTTTATAAACACCCTCATAGAGTTCTTTAGTTGAATAAAGGGATGCCTTATCATCATTCTCTACAGTCAAACGAGAGCGGACTGACTCTGATAATCGCCCAAAGTTCTTACAGAAGTTATCCAAAGCCATCGGTTTATTATTGTAATGTGCCCCGACATGAATGTTAATCTTATTATAAGGAGTTCTGGATTGATTCATCTCATCTAGAATCCTACCATGAATCTCCAAGTCCCTGATTGTGTTTTGGATTACATGCTCTTTTGGAGATGTAAGTTTATTGAATGGACCTGGATGGAATGTTAGACGATGCCCTTTGAGAGCAGCATAAAACCCTGTGCGGACTAGACTTTTCTTAATCTCTTTCCAGTCTGGTAGATCCTCAAACTGGTACTCCGATGCCCATGGAAAGATTTCCGAGGACATACGAAAGAACTTGATGCCTTTAGACTCGTTCCACTTTAAGATTTCTTCAAGGTCTAAACAATTCTGTAAAGCAAGTTCAGAAGCATAAGCAATGCCTCGCTCTTTAAAAGTCCGTCTAATCATTGAGCGATTAGTTGTGATTCGCTCACGAATAATCTGTCGTCCTTGTTTAACTGGTTGTGATAGTTCCATTGAAATGCAGGCATAACCTAAATTCACTTGTCCTCCTGTGGTTGGTGATAGATAGATTATACCCCACCTGGAGTCAGGTGTCAACCTTTCTGTCCAATGCGGGTCATCAGTCAGTAGTTTTTGTTAGTTCGTCTGCCCACTTAACACACTCTGTTGTGGTTATTTCGATGCCTTCGATTTCTTCTGTTTCGATCTCAAACTCTATACATTGCCTAGAGTTCTCCGAGCAGTTCCACATTAGGATTATAAGCAGAAGGGTCAAAGATAGTACTCTCATGCATCCACTTCTCTTTGTTTGTAACATTATCATGTACTAAGTAGAACCTAGTGTTGCCTGCTTTTTCATGTATCTTTATGATAATTCCAAGGTGGCTGGTTCCCATTACATTTATTAGGTCTCCAACCTTTCTTATAGGTCTTTCCATATTGTCTCCTTGAATTGGGGGGATTGGACTAATCCCCCCGCCAGTTATAACTAGCCTACCTTAATGGTTCGAACAACTCTCTTCTTTGCCTCTGGCTTTGGAACAGTGATGGTTAGGATGCCATCTTCATGATTAGCGACGATCTTATTTACATCTACATCTTGTCCCAAGTTCCATGAACGATTGAAGGAAGAAACAAAGCTGAATTTACCATCATCATTCTTGCTATCATAAGCGACTGATAAAACATAGTCATCAACCTTAATGCTTACTTGTTCCTTCTTTACACCTGGAATAGCAAACACAATTTGCCAATCTTCATCGCGATTTAGAACTTGACTGTTTCTTTTAGCCATGCTCATGTATGGGCGGCTTACAAACTCATCACTAAATAAGTCATTAAAAACTGAATCAAATAGTGAATTGCCCCTGTGTCGTGTTAGTGTTGTCATTTATTAATCCTCCGATTTATTTCTACCACCCAAACTTTGCAGTTGTTCCATGAGGTTTGTTATTCTTGTTTGGGTGTCTTCTACCTCATTTTTCTCATTGAGAAGTTCTTTCTTCTCTTCTGGTTTTTCTTCAAAATGTTCTAGGTTTGACTTTAACATCATTAAAACATTTAAAATCTTTTCAACTTCTACTATAGTTAATTCATTTAGCTTGGCGGCTACACTTGGTGAAATCTCATCCTTTTCCAGTGAAGCCAACATATCTCGCAGAAGGACATCTACCTTTGGTAAAATCTTTAACGCTAAGAAAACATCTTGTTTTAAAGCATTTCGAAAATCAGCCAACTCTTCTAATCTAGTGTAACTAACCAGCATTACTTACCCCAACGATAGCATGACCACTTGTAACTAAAGTAGAAACAGCAGAGACGGAGTTTTGAACGGCGGTACAAGTTACTTTTACAGGATCGATAATCCCTTCTTCTAAAAGATCTTTGATTTCGCCTGTAAGAAAATCAAAACCATTTTGCTCTTCATTATCCTTTAACACTTCGGCTAGACAAACATCTGCCGACAATCCGGCATTCGTAGCAAGGGTTTTGAATGGCGCCAACATTGCTCCGCGAACAACATCATAACCTAACCGCTCATCGCCGCTCAAAGCTCCTGTAGGCTCTTCTAGAGCCTTGTAAGCTCTTACAAGAGCCATTCCTCCACCAGCATGGATTCCGCCTGCCTGAGCCGCTCTCACGGCTTCTAAGGCATCTTCCACACGGTGTTTCTTCTCAATCATCTCAACCTGAGTTGCTCCACCAACACGGATGATAGCAACACCACTAGAGAGTCGAGTAATTCTTTCCTGAATCTTTTCACACTCATGGAGATCTTCTTCTGCTTCTAGCTTCTCTTCAAGCCATTGGATTCGTTCGTCAAGCTTCTCAAAGTCGCCCTTACCACCAACAATAGTAGATGTGGTCTTGGTAATCTCGGCAACCTTACAATGCCCGAAGTCATCTAACTTAAACTCTTTAAACTGTCTGCCTGACTCTCGCTTAAAGAATGTGGCTCCAGTTGAGACACAAAGATCGTTAAGGATGTTCCTTCGTTCCTCACCGTAGCGAGGGGACTTAACAGCTACAACTTTCATTGAACCACGAAGAGCATTCATGATAAGGGCTGCTAAGAACTGACCTTCGATCTCATCTGCTACAATAACAAGTGGCTTGCTTTCTCTCGCTGCGAGTTCTAGAACTGGTAGCATTGGCTCAACAAACTCTAGCTTGTGGTCTGTTACCAATAGAATACAATCCTCATAGCGGACTAATCCTCGTCGCTCATCTGTAACAAACTGATTAGAAACAAAGCCAGAGTCGATGGTAAAACCTTCGATAACTTCTAGGCTTGTTTGATGTGAACGGGCTTCCTCAATTGAAATCGCACCGTTAGCTCCAGCTTGATCGATAGCATTTGAGATTAGCTTGCCGATCTCTCTATCGTTGTTAGCTGAGATTGTAGCGACATGTTCTACATCTTCGATTCGCTGAATTGATTTAGAATTATTATTAAGGAACTTAATAAGATCGTCCTTTGCTAGATTCATTCCATCAATAAAAGGCTTTAGGTTTACACCAGAGTTTAAATACTTTAGTGACTGGTTGTAGATCTCCCTAGCCAAAACTGTAGAAGTTGTAGTACCATCGCCAGCATTGTGGTTAGTTTGCTTTGCTACCTGCTTGATGATTAAAGCAGCAGCATTCTCTACCGGATCTTCCAAACTAAAATGATTGGCTACGGTTACACCGTCCTTTGTGATGAAGGGATACTTACCTTCCTCTTGAATAATAACATTGCGACCACTTGGTCCCAAAGTTGAAGCTACATAATCAGCTAGTTTGTTAACTCCAACCTTTATCTTAGATTGTAATTCATCGTTGTCACACAGAATTGTGCTCATAGTTCCTCCACTTGTGTTATAAGCATAACACACAATTTATGTTTGTCAAGTTATTTTTTTGATTTGGACTACAAGTTTTTCATTTCCCTTGATAACTCGATGCCATAGCATCTTTGGAATGAATAACTCCTGTCCTTCTTCAAGGGGTAGTGGTAGTTGATTGTCTAATTGATAACCCCACCCGCCTGATTTAATTACTGTGATCTTACGATCCTCAAGATCCCGATGCCAAACCAGTTCTTCGTCTGCTACATCAGGATCAAAAGTTCTTATTAGTTTATTGTCTATTAGCTCTTCGCTAAAAGGGAACTCACCAGAATCTACCGGGAACATTCTTCCCGAAGTATTTGTGTGCTCGGCAAGCCCAGTAACCTGCTTTGGTTTTGTCTTTCTTTTCAGCACACTTATGCCTTTTCGCAAAAGATGCTCTAGCTTCTGGATCATTCCAATTACCTTTTAGTCCACCTTTCTTATCGCCAAAGGTTACTTTCTTAATTCCACCAGACTTAGAACGGACATAGACCTTCCACTTTTTACCACCGCCAGTGTTTAGACTTGGCTTGTTTAGCTTTGGCTTCTTCTTGGCTTTCTTTTTCTTGGCTTCCTCTAATTCTACCTCAACTAGCATAGGTGTGTCAAGGGGAACTTCCTCACCTTCGTAGATTCCAAACTGTCCTATGTCGGACTGTAAAAGCTCTAACTCTTCTATCTTGGGTTGGTAACCGCCCATCTTCCAAAGAACTCTTGCTTCTTTTACTAGATCAATGTAAGCATCCGAGCCTGCTCTAAACACAGACTCGGTTAGGGATAATTTGTTTTTAAGATGGTAGCTTAGATGCTCGGAGACAACTTCAGTCTTTACTTTTTTTTTAGTGTCTTTGCAGGGAACATGATCGCATTTTTCTTCTCTGCCATCACAGTCGTCGTATTTGCCGCCAGTGCATTTTCCTTTCTTCTCTGCTTCTTCTAGTCCAGTCATTTCAATGTAATCGCCGTCTTCGTGCTTCTTGACCATTGAATCTTTCATTCCTTTTAAGAATGCTACTAGATCAAAATCATCGGCTACTTTGCCTTCTAGGGCTTTCTCGATGGGATCTAAGCCTGCGGCTCCACCTTCGTCCTTCAGAACTCCGATAATGATTTCTTCAATCTCGGCATCATCAGCCATTTCTTTTTCTTCATTGATAAATCTTTTAAAGCTTTCCATTAATGCTTTCATTACTTTTTCCCCTTTGCGGATTTTTTACCCCAAGTCTTTGATCTGCCCCTTTCTTTACAGGCTCCTGGTGTTGGACGGCAAGCTGGGTATTTGGCTCGCTTTTCACCCTTCTGTCTGCCACAAGGCTTACATTTAGTTCTGCCTGACTTCTTGTCTTTGCGGCAAGTATTACAATCAACCCAGCCACCTTTCTTGCCTGGGGCTCCTTTTCTTTTAAACCAATCTCTTAAAGATGATTCTTTGCTGGACTCAGAGCCAGCTTTCTTTCTCTTCTTTTTCTTTTCTAGTAGAGCATCTAACTCTTCTAGAATTAACTCTTTTAGTAGATCGTGAGTCATTCTTTTATGCCCTTCCAGATCTTACCTTGACGGCATTTAACGATTGCTCCTGAAGCATAAGCCGATGGGAATGTATCGTATTTTCTTTTAGCGATACGGTAGCAGCGATCCTTCTTGCCTTTTGATTTCTTTCTCTTAGACTTTCTTTTCTTTCTTCTCTTCTTTCGTTCTTCTAGGCTTTTCTTGTTTCGCTCTTGCCAATCTGCTGAGATGTCGTCATCTTCAATTGGTCCACCTTTAGCCCAAGTGCGGCAACTTCTTGCGGAATGGCATTTGAAGTGATGCATCCAGCAATAACCTAAGCGACCATCGTCGTCTGATGTTTCACCCGGCATACACTCATCCATTCTTGGTGAGATGTCAAATGCTACACAATTACCGCAAAGTGATTTCTTTGCTGCCTCTTCTGTTGTGTTCCAATGCTCTGCGATTTTCTCCCAGTAATCACCGGGTTCGTCTACATTTAAAGGACCGTATTGAATGTGGTCTGCTTTAATAGCAGCATCTCTATTCTTTGTGTTTAGTTCAAGATCTTGTGTAGCTGCTGGGCATTTAAGCTTTTTGCCTATTGAAAGCTCACCAATTGTAATTACGATCATCTACCAAACACCTCTTTCATAAGTAGCTGTAGTTGGTCATCAAATTCTTTTGATTCTCCATATGTAGAACCAGATTTAGCTCTTGGAGAAGTTGCTTGAGCCTGTCTTCTTGTCTTGTTAAAGCTTTGTTGCTTGGCAGTATCGGCTGCTCTTTCAGCCTTTGCCTGAGCCTGTGTCTCTGCTGTTCTCTGCTCAATACTAAGTGCAGATTTTTTAGCATCTTCAGCCTGTTGGTCGTCCTGTAAACCACCAGCAAAGTAAGATTGTAGTTGCTGTGTTAAAGACTTGAGGCTTGTGAAGATGCCGAAGATAATCTTATTTAACTCTCCAGTAACTCTGCTTAGCATCTCTTTCACATTCTTAACACCAATTTTAATTGTGGCATTGTCTATTTTAGATTTAGTCTGACCTGGAGGGAATAACTCACCTGGAGTTGGCTCAGCCAACTTATCGATGTTTATTACATGATTTTGGTTTAATTCAAACTGCATGACATCAACATAACCTTTAGCCACCTTTAAACATTTCTTTTTTAATTCTGGACTAGCTGCTTCGTAAAACTTTCTTGAGTTTTCAATTCTTTCCTCAAAACTCATCTCGCCTGGGAAGTAGAGATTATTGATCTGTGTTTGTCTTAGTTTATCCAACTCCCCACTTTTGTATCTAGATCTAAGTGTTACATTGTTAGCATCTCTAAATACCTGATACAACAAAGTTTTTGAAACTGCTGTAGGACCATTAATCTTTTTGTCATTAAATTCTCTACCACTAATAAACCCTAAAATGTTATTTGCTAAACGATTAGCATTAAAATTAGACTGGCTTGGTGTTTTAGTATTGGTAAAGTTATCTAGATCTGAGTAGTTGATTTTAATAATAATGTCATCAATCATCTTCTCAGTAATTGGTCCAATCTCTTGCTGGATTGCCTCAGCTTTATCTGCAATGGCTTTTTTAACAATGTCAGCATATTCTGTTTCTAGTTCTTCTGGTGTTGGCAAAGTTGCTTTTTTGCCGGGGACCCCCTCAGAATCCTGACCATTAGAATCCATAAAGGGCTGTGGCAATAAAACACAAGCTTTGTGTTTTCCAACACCTCTAGAGACAATGTTGAAAACATTATCTAAATTAAAATTAAAACGATAAAAATCTAGCTCGCCTTCTTGTTCTAAGCCTTTACCACTTAACCTTTTTGTGACACAAACATATTGCATCTTTCCATCTTTTATTAAGTCATTTGCTAAATCTGTAAAACTACCGCCAACTTTCAAAGAGCCGTCTGTATAGAGCTTCAGACTGATTGGAGTCTCTTTGCCGTCAGATCCTCTAGCGATCAAGTCTGCAATTGTTTGTTGACCTGTTGGGATCTGCTTACCATTAAGTAAAACAGCTAAGAAGGACTCAAAAGAGAAGCCTGCTGAAGCTGCATTAAAGTGAGTAATAATTGTAGTTAATGTTTTGTAGAAAGTTAAGTATGAGATAATATCAGCGGCTGCTGAAGCTCCACCGCCTTCGCCAATAAAACCTTTTTGTCTTAGATACTCTTCATCGCCAATAAAAAACTTACTAAGCTCTTGCATTTTTTCAGCAATGTCGTTGCCTTCAATCCTTTTCAAAAAGTTAATTAATTGTTGTCTTTGTTCTGATGGAACTTCTTTACCACCTTCGCGAGTTTCAATACTGGACCAGCCGATCTCAGATAGTGGGATCTCTGGAATGGCATTGTAGGTTAGAGTCATACTATCCTGCTCTTCCTTTATTACTTTCTTGTCTAATTTTAGATTACTGTCTAATACTTCACTAATAAGGTTTAAAATTAAATCAGCACTCATAACTTACCTCTTGAATAAATAGTGATTTAAACGGCAAAAGGGCAGAGGTTTTGTCCCCTGCCCTTTCTATTGTAACACTTTTAAATCAAAGTTTTTACTTTCGCTTGGACTCTCTAACTAAGCGAGCAGCAACTCTTTTCATTACTCTCTCGACTAGCTCTTCGCGGTCGATGCCTTCGTGAAATCCTTCGACGGCTGCCTCTTCCATTGCTGTATTGTAGTCGCCCATCTCCATGATCTCTTCTTCGCCACCTGCTTCTGCCCCTGGCTCTGCCTCTGGCTCGATTTCCTCACCGGAACGGACATCAATCTTAATCTTTAGAGCATCACCAATTGCGGAAGCCATTGCTTCTAGACCAGCTTTAACAGCATCTTCAACGGCTTGCTGATCCATACCACCAGCGGCTTCTTCGTCAGCTTCCTCGTCGTCCATGTCCATTTCTTCTTCGTCTTCCATGTCCTCATCGTCCATGTCTTCGTCGTC
>Ga0196901_1001496_pt1 | contig 11772 bp, 16 predicted proteins | sample CB_VirMetaG_FD_169099 | JGI IMG/M metagenome (GOLD analysis project Ga0196901, IMG submission 169099) | Freshwater to marine saline gradient viral communities from Chesapeake Bay - CB_1504_1 Viral MetaG (v3) (version 3) | ecosystem: Environmental > Aquatic > Marine > Coastal | place: USA... | reverse complement strand
AAAACATATAACGAGCAGAGAGAAGTAGTAAAAGATTCTATACATCAAATTGAGGTTATTGATAAAACAGAAGCTAACCGTAAAAAAGAAGAAGCTAAAAAATTAGCTGAAGAACAAGTAAAGAATGGTAAATCTGCAGCAGATAAACAAAAAGAAATTAACGATAAAAAGATTGAAGCTGAAAAGAAATACCAAGCTGATAGATTAGCAGCTGCAAGAATGTACCAAGATTTGGATATGCAGTTAATGGATGAGGGAATAAAAAAAGAATTAAAGGCTTCTCAAATTGCTTATAATAGATTAATTGAAGATACTCAAAACAAATATAATGAGAAAACTACACATACAAAAAAAGAACAAGAAGAAAATATTAAACTAATTGATATGTATGGTCTTTTGGCAGGTGAGGCAAGAGATAAGATACATCAAAAAGAACTTGACCAGGAGACAGAAAAGAATGCTGCAATAAGAGCAAAATTAATAGAGCAACAAGATTTACTTTGGGAAGCAAAAGAAGCAGCAAATCAAACAGCTAAAGAAAAAGAGATAGCTGATTTAGTTGCTTCAGGAGAAGATAAACTTTTAGCAATGGGAAGTTCTGCAGAAGCTGAAGTATTTATAGCAGAACAAACTAAAATAAAACTTGCTGCGATAGATGCTAAATATGCTGAGATTGAAAGAGCAAATCACTTTAAATTATTAACTGAGAAAGCAGATATTGCTTCTAAGTATGCTCAAAGTGTAAACTCTTTAGCTGAAGGAATGTTTTCTATATCTAATAGCTACGGTAAGCAAGATGAGAAATCAAAAGAAGCAAGAGCAAAGAGACAGTTTTATATGCAAAAGGCTATGAATCTTGGAATGGCTACAATAGATGGATATAAATCTATTACTGCTTATCTTTCTACAAATCCTTTATCTGTTTTAGGAATACCAAATCCTGCTGCAATCGCAGGTCTTGTCGCTACTTCTGCAATGGCTGCAGGTAATATTATGAAAATTGCATCTTCAAGATTTGGAGGAGCAGGAACACCGTCAACAACTGCAGCATCTTCTGTTGGAGGTGGTGGAAACGATAGCACATCCACACAAGCAGCTACTCCTAACGTTAATTTATTCGGTGCAAACAATAACGCTAATACATTTGGTGAAAATCAGCAACAACAACAAGGAGGACAAATGATAGTTAAGGCAGTAGTAGTAGAATCTGATATTACATCTATGCAAACTAAAATGAATAAAATTCAACAATCTGCAGTACTATGACAAGTTATGTATCCTTATTAAATAAAATAGAAACATTTTGCAATGCTCATCTGCAGATAAAAAAGTATGGTGGTGAGTTTAGAGAGCAGATGCCTAACTTCGCTACTAAAGATGAGAAGTATCCAGTAGTATTTGTTACACCAACAAGTGATACAGAGAACTTAAACACCAATCAATTCACTATAGATATCTATTGTGTTGATATTATTCAAGCTGATAGAGCAAATCTTAACAGTATTATCTCGGATTGTCAGTTGATATTAAAAGATATTTATGTATATTACACCAATGATAATGATATTGAGATTGATGTTGTAGGAAGTGCTAGTATGTCTCCGTTAAATAATCAAGATCTAGATTATGTCGCAGGATGGGTAATGAGTATTACATTTGAGGTAGCAAGTTATGGTAGTTGTGCTATTCCAATGAATCCAATTTCACCAAATCCTCCATTAGTTTGTGATGATGCAACGGTAAGAAATAGTGATAGCACATATTTAACAACGGTAGCAAGTGGTGGTTTATTGGTTTTACCTGATACAACTTATAATTTTATAGTTAACGGAGTAACAACAAGTTTAACAATACCAAGTTTAATAGATGAAACAATTAATGTAGTATGGCAATAATAGATATAAATATACCAATAGAGGATGCTGTTACAGATGGTAGTTCAAACCCTGTAACAAGTAACGCTGTATTTGATGCTTTAGCATTGAAAGCAAATACTGCTGATTTAGGAGCAACTGCCTTTTCTAATGATTACAATGATTTAGATAATTTACCTGCCGTTACCTCAGGCACTGTTACTTCAGTAGGCTTAACAATGCCGAGTGCATTTACAGTAGCAAACACTCCAATAACATCAAGTGGAGATATAGCAGTAACGGGAGCAGGACTTGCTAATCAATATATTCGAGGAGACGGAACACTTGCTACTTTTCCAACTTCGGGAGGGGGTGGAAATAACGTAAATTATTATCTTAACGGTGGTACGGCTGCTAGTGTAGCTACTTACTACCAAATGAGTAAAACGGCTGTTATTGGAACGGGAGTTGATTTCTCACTTGCTGGAAACGGTTTAATTAGTCAATGGCTTACAGATGTTGGCGACCCGAATGTTACGGAAATTCCATCAGGAAATTGGAACTTTGAAATGTTTTTTAGTGCTAGTTCTTCGGGTGGTGTACCAAAATTTTATATTGAATTACTTAAATATAGTGGTGGTGTATTTACTAGCATTGCAAATAATTCATTAACTCCTGAAGCAATAACGAGTGGTGTAACAATAGATTTATATTTAACAAGCGTTCCCGTTCCTTTAACTTCATTGGCTATTGGTGACCGATTGGCAATTCGTGTTTATATTGTTGATTCTGTTTTGGGACGCACGATAACTCATCACACACAAGATTCTCATCTTTGCCAAATAACAACTACTTTTTCAAGTGGTTTATCTTCGATTAACGGACTTACAAAACAAACGCAATACTTAGCTGTAGGAACGTCAGGAACGGACTTTGCTATTAACTCGGCAATAGATACACATACATTCAATTTACCAACGGCAAGTGCAACAAATCGAGGTGCTTTGAGTAGTGCAAATTGGAGTACGTTTAACGGTAAAATGGATGTGCCTACAACGTTTCGATGGACGTTAGATTTAAAAGCTGTTTTAACGGGTGACATTTATCCAAATCAAACGTGTACTATTGCGAGTGTTACTAATTTAGTAGGTGCGCCAACAACAACTATTTTAAAAAACGGAGCAGCTTATACGTTTGGAGGTTCAATTGTAAGCGGTGATAAAATTACCGTTACTGTTTCGGTTGCTTCAGTTATTGATTTAAACTTTACAATATGATAGGAGACAAATATACTAAATTTAGTGCAACGGGTGCGGTTGCTAGTGTAGGTGCTACCTTAATGAAAACGGGGCAAACAACTTCATACAGAACTGGTGATGATGGGGACTTGGAAGCAGGTCGTGCAACATCATTTACAGTACTTGCAAGTAATAACCCATTCGGAAATACAAACAGATTTACAGATGAGTTAGGCGGTACAACATACACAAAGAATATAGTAATTGATTGGAGTACTTATAATGGTTCAACTGTTTTAGGATATTACAGAACAGTTAGCGGTACAAACATCACTTGGAATGCTGCTATAGATGCCGCACTTGCTTTGTCGATAACGGGGTTTACAAGCGGTTGGAGATTACCTAATAAGGGTGAGTTTGAAAATATTTTTGATTATGAACAAGCATACGGTTTAAGTTATGCGCCGTTTTCTTTTCCAAACGCTTCAATATGGACTTCAACAACTTATAAGGCTTCAACTACTATCGCTTACATTCACTCACAAAGTTGGATAAGTTTAGGGGGCAAAACGGGAGCAGATGGTAGATGGATAGCTTGTAGAAACTTCACAGTAACAGGAACAACTTTATCTTAAAATTATGACAATAAAACTAGAAAATTTCACAGCAACAATTGACGTAACAAGCGTTGAAGTAACAAGCGTAACGGACAATGTTAAATCAAAGACTGCAAATGTTAGCGTATTGATTAACGGCAAATACGGAACAAATCTAAATGGGTTCAGCTATACAACTTCTTGGGAAGATAGTGAGGTTTTAGCTTGGGCACAAAATGAACTAAATAAATACAAAATATAAATGTGTGATTGCGTAAAAATAACTTATTCAACGGGTGACGTTGCAGAGATACATTTAAATTTCGTAATTTAGCAGTATGCCGATATACAAAGTAAAATACGCAACTAGGAATAAACTCGCAAGAGCATTGCAGCAAGAAATTAAGAAGCTAGGTTTAATTGACTATGGTACAATGTACGATAGTGTTCGTATTTCTGCTATGCAATCAGATAACTTTAATAACATTACTATTACAGTAAACGTTATGTATTACTATTTCTTTCAAGATGAAGGAACGATTTACATAACACCTCAGAACATAACAGAGAAGTGGTTAGCATCCTCAGCAGTACAATCTATTACTGCTGAGATTATGCAAGATTTTATTCAATGGCAATTCCAAGTATATCCATTATTAGAAATGGCTAGGATATTAAACAATCCAAAAATGTTTGTAGAGTTTAAATGGATAGATGATCCTTTAGGTTTGCCAAATCCTGAGATTAGAGTTTAAATCTCTAAATCTTTTTTCATTCCTAACATATTAAAGGCGAATACTAGATTAAGTTCTAGTACGCCTTTTATTTTAGTAACATCTTCGTTAGCTAAATTGTATAGTGTATGCTCCCAAGACCATCGATTAATCTTATCTTCTTGTTCTTGTTCTTTGATATCTTCTTCATCTAGTTCTGCTTCTTGAATATCTTCTTCATCAAAGATTGGATTGAATAGATTCTCATACACTTTTAAGAAGTTCTCACGATACTTAATGTATTCTGAACATATTCCCCAAACTGATGTAATTGGTAACTCGTTAAACTGTTCTTTGCGTTTCTCAATATCAAACGAATAATCTTCAAAAATCAATTCATCCCATTCGTTAAGTTTAGTTTTACGATACAAAACTGAACTAATATAAGTCAAGTGCTTAACATAGTCATTAGCGAAGTAATATTCTAAATCTATGAACTCACCAAGTTTCAAGTTGTCTAATCCAGTGTAAACAAAGTTGTTTATTTTAGTCTTATAAATACTTGACGGTTGCTTTTTAATGAATCCAACTTGCTTAATAATATCAGATAGTGAATCTATATCCATATCATCAAACTCATCCACATCGATATCTGTTAAAATAGATAGACATTCTATTTCATAACTAAATAAAGAGTCAAAGTCTTCATTATTTAAAGACCTTAACTCTCTGAATTGTTCTACAGTTATATCATTCCACGATTTCGGCAGCTTCAACTTGCATATCTTTAGCAGTATTTCCTAACTTCTCACCAATATAAGCTATAAAAGCAATAGCAATATCAGCTTTTTGTTCTTTAAACATCTTAGATTTCAAAGCAATGTGTGCATCAACATAGTGTTCTGCTTTTGTTAAGTCAGTTCTTTTAAAGATAATAGCCATAACACGAGAAACATAGTTCTCAGGAGATGTAGATACTGCTTTTTCAATCATTTTTAAATCACGAACATTTAACTTAAACTCATCTTCATAAGATTGGTAAGTATATCCATCAAGTTCAATTGATTTAAGAAACTTTTTGCTAGGTTTCTTCTTAGTATTTGAAAATTCTTTTACAATTTCTGTAAACTTCTCAAAATCTAAATCATAAACTTCATCTTCTAATGCTCCTAAGTCAATAAATATCTTTGCCCATTTTTCGAATTGGTCAAGTTCTTTGTTGTTCATAGTTGCACTAAGTTTCTCAAACTGCTCAATAGTCAGTTCAGTAACTTCATTGTTAATCTTTTTAGTTCCGATTTTTATCATAACGTTTTTTTTACAAATATACAAAAATATAACAAAAAAAAGCATATACCATTATAATGTATGGCAAATGATATTCCTATTTTTAAAGTTACGATTGACGAAGAATATTCTGATGGTGAAGTACTAGGAATTGAACAGGTTGCTTTCACTTCTAAACCTGCTATTATGGTCAAAGGTATGGCTTTTAATAGCCATACTAAAGTGATGCAGTTTGCTGATGAGCCAAAGATGAGAATTGTTGCTCCTGCTATGATTCCAATGGATATTTACAGAAACGATTCTGAAGGAGAATATTACGTTCAATTTTCTGAGCAAGAGATTGAAACTATCTATTCTGATTTTATGCAGAATCTAAACAACAAGAATCTTTTCAACTTAGAACACGATGCAGGGCAAACAGTACCAGCATATATTTTAGAAAGTTGGATAGTTGAGAATCCTAAAGAAGATAAAGCATTTAGTTCATACGGTATTGAAGTACCTAAAGGAACTTTAATGTTGACTGCTCAGATTACTGACAAAGAGTATTACAATAAGCTTGTTGAAAGTGGGCAGTTAGGATTTTCAATAGAAGGATTCTTAGGATTGAAATTAAGTAGTAATCAAATAAATAAATATAGTATGAAGTTACCTGATGGAGAACATCTGATTGACGGCAAAATCTACGTTGTAAAAGACGGTGAAGTTGTTGAAGTGAAAGATGCACCTGCAACTGATGCACCTGCTGAAATGGCAGTTGAAGAAGAGGTAGTAATGGCTGAAGAAGTAGTTGAAGAAGAAGTAGTTGTTGAAGAGGCAGAAATGTCTATTGATCCAACTGCAGATGCTGAAGCAATTCTTGCGATCGTTATGCCTACAATAGATGAGAAGTACAATGAACTTATTCAACTAATTGCAGAAGTAAAAGCAATGATTCCTACACTTGAAGAAGAAGAAGTGGTGGATGTTACCGAGCAAAAATTATCTGCTCATGAAAAATTAATGAAGTTTAACCAATTTAACAAAGATTAAAAATGTCAAGAAAATTAAAATTCGATTTAGATATCGAAACAAATGCACTTTTATGTGCTAACCCTAACGAGTTTTATTCTCGTGCTTATATTACTGAAGATATTGTAGACAACTACAGAACTTTGCCAGGTATTAAGTCAGCTACTAAATTAGCTAACATTGCTTTCGGCTCAATTTTGCAATCAAGTACTTGTGCATTTACTGCACCTACTGATACTTTAGGAGCAATTGATATTGATGTATGTGCATTATCTGCAATGGCTCAAATCTGTCAATTCGACTTAGAGCAATCATTCCTTTCTTTGCAAATGGCTGCAGGAAGTAACGGAAGTTTTGAAGTTGCTTCTTTTATGTCTTACTACTGGGAGACTATGAGTATGCAAATTAGTGAAGATGTTGAGTTATTGAGATGGAATGGTGACATTTTATCTTTAGATCCTCTATTGTCTTTATGCGATGGTTATCTTAAAAGATTATTAGCTGATGTCGATGTTGTTGACGTAGCAAATGTTGCTATTACTTCTGCAAATGTTATTGCTCAATTGACTGCTATCTTGAATGCTGCTCCTGCTTCAATCAAACGTAAGAAAGCTGACTTAAGATTTTATGTTTCTTCTAACATTGCTACTGCTTATGAATTAGCTGCTGCAACAGGTAACACTCAGACTTATGTTACAATTCCATTGGCATTAACTTTCTTGGGTATCAAGATGGTAGTTGCTGAAGGTCTTCCAAATGATACTGCAGTTCTTACATTGAAGAATAACTTAATCTATGCATTTGATTCAGAAGCTGACTCTAAAGCATTGAAAGCAGTTAACTTGAATGATTCAGTTGCTGAGCCATATTTGAGAACTCGTGCTAACTTGAAAGTTGGTTTTTGGTACACTAACCCAACAGAAATCGTTCTTTATTCTTAAGAACTAATTACTAACTAGGAAGGGGTGGTGCAATAAACATCATCCCTTTTTTAATATATAAAAAAAATGGCTTGTAATACAATAACGTCGATAACAAAATCATGCGACAATAATATTGGTGGTATCCAAACAATCTTAATCAATGACCAAAGTGAAGTAAGTGGTGTAGTTATCACTGACACTACTTGGAATGTAACTGCAATGACTGCAGGTATTCCTTTTGTTCCCTTTGAGTTTAAAAGAAACACTGGAAACTATGTAGAAGACGAAGCACACGATTTAATCAATGGCTCATCTTTTGTAACTGCTACAATTACTCTTATGTTTCACCGTAGAGAAGCTGCAAAATCTCGTTCTATTAAAATCTTAGGAGAAGGACAAAGAGACTTAGCAGTAATCGTTTTAGATGCTAACGGTAAATATTGGTACTTCCCAAATGCACAAGTAACTGCAGTTGCTGAAGGCTCAGGAACAGCGAAAGCTGATGGTAGTAAATATTCTATCACTATCGTATCTGAGAATGAATTTTTGGCATATGAAGTAGACCCTCTTATCGTTCCTACTTTATTAGTATAATAGTAAATAAGTAAATTAACCTTCATCTTAATTGGTGGAGGTTTTTTTGTTTTATAACAAACGGTAATTAATAACCATTATATAATATGATATACTTAGAAAAAGATTCTGTAAATACTTTTGTCCTCACTTTGACTGAGACTTCTACTATTACGAATCCTTATTATCTATTTGTCTTTCAAAATGAATTTAACAAAGATTCAGAAAGATTTCAATGGGTAGGTACAGATACTTCAGCTTACATTAATAGATATAACTTATTCCAATTAACAGAGGGCGTAGATGCAACTTTTGTAATTGGTCAATTTACATATACTGTTTACGAATCTGCGAATCCTATTGTCATTGTAGACCAAGCTATAAATTATTATAGCACTCTAAGTGTAGTAGAAGAAGGAAGAATGGTAGTAGCAGGAGTAATAACAAATACAATTTACGATTAATGAAAATTTTAGGATTTGAATTCGGTGCTAATAAAGCCGTAGAAGTAGAAGAAGTAGGAGGATATCAAGCATTCTCTACGCCATTTTTAAAAGTAGGTAAAGGAGATTTGTCTCTACCTTATGTTAATGCTCGTTTAAACGTTGGAAACTACGTTAGATTTGGTAATGATAATCTATATCCTCAGCTACTTAATCAGATGTATTATACATCACCTTTGCATGGTGCAGTTGTAGACTTTAAAACAAATGCTACAGTAGGAGGTGGTTATGAATTACAATATTCAACTACTTCTTCACCAATGGAGAAAGTAGATATCTATGCTTTTGAGAAGCGAATGAATCTAAAGAAGATTTTACCTGCAGTTACTAAAGAAAAAATCATTCACGGTAGAGTTTACTTTCATTTACGATTCAATCAGACTGGAACACTAATTTTCTGTAAGCATATAGCAGCAGATAAAGTAAGAAAGAACGCTACAAATGATTTATACTATATCTGTGACGATTGGTCAACTCAGATAAACATAAAAACTATTTGCCCTTATAAATTCAACACTAAAGAACTTGAATTCTTATATTGTTATGAAGATTATTCAGTTGGTCAAGACGTTTATAGCTTACCTCAGTATTCGTCTTGTATGAATTGGGCGTTTTTAGATGGTGAAATGGCGTATCTTCAAAAGTCTAATATACAAAACTCTATTTTTCCATCGTTTGCTATGATGTTTCCTAAGAAACCACAGAACGAAGAAGAAAAGCAGAACATAAAAACTACAATAGACAGGGCAAAAGGTGCTACAAACGCAGGAAAAGCTATTGCATTCTTCGCTAATAACAAGGAATCACTTCCAACTATTGAGGCAATACCTACTAATTCAAATGACAACTTGTTTCAGGTAACAACTGAAAGCATAGATTCAAAGATTTGTCAAGCACATATTATTGACCCTATCTTAATGGGTATTCGTGTAAGTGGTAAGCTAGGAAGTGGTAGCGACATTAAACAATCGTATGTAATATTTGAAAAGAATAGTATTATTCCTTTGCGTAATTCAGTAGAAGAAATATTTAACGAGATTCTAGACATCTGTAAGATTAATGCAAAATTAACTATTAATAACTTTCAGATTGTTAATGAAACTATTGTAGAACTAGATGTTTCTTCTTCTGCTGCTTCAGATGCTTTAAATGCAATGTCTCCTTTAGTTGCTAATAAAGTTCTTGATTCAATGACTCAAAATGAAATCCGTAAATTAGCTAGTTTGCCTCCAGTAGAAGGTGGTGATGTGGCAAAATCTTCAACTCCTTCAACTCCTGAACTATGATTTACTTTGTAACAGAAAACTATTTAAAAACGCAAACACCAATAACTGCTAATATTGACGTAAACAATATTGTACCGTTTATTAAGACTCAAAGTGATATGAGAATAATGCCGATTCTAGGTACTTATTTTTATACTTATATTTTGACTGCATACAATGACCAAACGTTAACAGTTGACGAAGAAGAATTAGTCACTTATATTCAACCTGCGATAGCTTGGAGAAGTGCAGAAGATGCTGCTTTCGGTTTATCTTACCAATTAAAGAATAAAGGAATCCAAACGCAAAACGGTGACTATTCAAATAATGTAAGTCAAACAGAAGTTAATTTTGTTCAAGACCATTACGCACAAAAGGCGAGTTTTTATGAATCTAGGTTATGGAAGTATTTAGATATGAATAAAGATTTGTTTCCTAACTTTATTTCACCTTTAAACAAAGACTCAGACATCAGACCAGCTATTCAGCAAACTCAAGGATTCAATGATTCAATCCTTTTTTTATAAATAAACCACAAATAAACCACAATGCTTGAAATTATTGAAACCATAAAAAAACACGGTGCTCTAGGAATGACCGTAATAGCTTTAATTTGGATGAACTCCAGACTATCATCAGTAGAAGAAAGATTATTCTCCTGCCTTAATGATAAGCAAGAAATAAAACAAGCATCTACGCATAGAGGTGAGATATTTATAAAAACTAATTTAATAGCAATACTTCCAAATGAGCGTAAAAATAGTATTAAAAGAACTTTTTGTTGATACACTAAAGAAAGACAGTAAATGGTCAAGAACTTCATTAACAATGTTTACTTCATTTTCTATATGTGTGCTTGTTGGCTTAATAGATTTCTTTATGCGTGGTTTTAATACTGAAGTATTCTTTGGTTTTCTTTCAGTTGCAGTAGGAAGTAAGATTTCAGATGCATTAAGTAAGAAGATACATAGCTAATATATTATACATTATGAAGATAAATTACACGCAACTTTCGACTTTAGTATTCTTTGTATTACTATCAATTTACCTTATGTTTTTAATTTCATGCTCTGCTAAATTTCATCAAAGAAAGTTTATTCAAAAAGGTGGTAAGATAACATGCGACACTACTATGGTTACTGTAACCGATACAATCAAAGTAAACGGTAAAGATTCTATTATATATCGTGAAGTTTCTATTAAATGTCCTGAGTTAATTGCTCCATTAACAAGATACGAGATTAGATACCAATATAAGACCATTAGAGATAGCTTTGAGACGATTCGATACATCACGAAGTTTAAATATAAAGAAGCCGTCAAAACGCTTAAAAACGATAAGAAGAAAGGTTTCGGTTATAATCTAAGATTTATTGGAATAATTGCTTTTCTTATACTTTTAATTGTACTTTTGTTTAAATTTAAATAAAGAATTATGTATGACTATTTAAAAGAAGTGAAATCACCTCAGATTTTAGTACAAGCAGTAAAAATGCTAGGAACAAAAGAGGTTGTAGGTAAAGTTCACAATCCAATGATTATCGGATGGGCAAAAGAATTAGGATTAGCAAAAGTTTATACGAATGATGAGATTCCTTGGTGTGGATTAGCCGTTGCTTATGCTGTTCATTCAGCTGGTTTAACTCCGATAGCTTCACCATTATGGGCATTATCTTGGGCAAAGTGGGGAACAGAAGTCAAAGAACCTATGTTAGGAGATATACTTACATTTAAAAGAGATGGTGGTGGACACGTTGGAATCTATGTAGGTGAAGACAAAGACTGTTATCATGTGCTTGGTGGTAATCAA
>Ga0196901_1001492_pt1 | contig 11780 bp, 10 predicted proteins | sample CB_VirMetaG_FD_169099 | JGI IMG/M metagenome (GOLD analysis project Ga0196901, IMG submission 169099) | Freshwater to marine saline gradient viral communities from Chesapeake Bay - CB_1504_1 Viral MetaG (v3) (version 3) | ecosystem: Environmental > Aquatic > Marine > Coastal | place: USA... | reverse complement strand
GTGGAGAATTAAAAATAAAGATAAGCAAGAAAAATACAACAGAGAAAGATGGATTTATAAAAAAGATGAATGTATAGAAAGGAATAAAAAATATTGGGCTGAAAATAAAGAAAGGCTTACAGTTAGAAATAAAGAATATTACGAAGAAAATAAGTCTAAAATAATAAATAAAAATGTAAATTATGAAAGGAATAGAGCTAAAGAAGATGAACTCTACAAACTAACAAAACAATATAGAACTAGAACAAAGATGGCGTTTAAGCAAAAAGAATTTGAAAAACCAACAAAAACAACTGATTTAATAGGATGTAGCCCTGAAGAGTTTAAAAAATATTTAGAATCTAAATTTACTGAAGGTATGACTTGGGAGAATAGAGGGTTAAAAGGATGGCATTTAGATCATATAATACCTTTATCTAGTGCAAAAACAAAAGAAGAATTAGAAAAACTATGTCATTATACAAATATACAGCCTTTATGGTGGCAAGATAATTTAAAAAAAGGTAGTAGTATTTAATAAAAAAAGGAGAGGTTTATAGCCTCTCCTTTATATTTTAAATTGCTTATTAACAATTATTTATTACCCACGAACTAAAACGAAGTTATTTCTACCCATTGTACATAATGCTCTTTCAGATAACATATGTAATTGGTTAGCATCTAAGTCAGAGTTGTTAGCTCCACCTGCTGAACCTGTAGACCATACTTTGTAACGTCTGTCTTCAGTAGCAGATTTACGGTATTTAACGTGTAAGAATGGTAAAGTAGCGTTAGCTCCTAATACTTCATCACGTACAGTTTTAGTTCCAGAAGGACACATAACACCATTGATAGCATTGTTACCTTCGAATAAACCACGAGCAGTTGGGTCATCTAAGTATTTCCATTGAGACTTGTAGATTTCGAAACCTGCAACTTTGAATCCTGTGAATCCTAAGTTTAAAGCCATATCCTCACTGTTGTTGAAAGCACCGTAAGAAGTACCACCTACACCGTAAGAATTTTGAGCAGCTAACATATAATCTAATTCTCTGTCTTGTTCAAAGTCATTCATCATAATGTACTCAGATATTGCACCTTGACGGTTTAATCTAGCTAATACCTCATCAACATCAGCTAAAGTAGAGATAACACCTGAGAAAATGTTTCCTTGCTCAACAGCTTCGAAGAAACCTTCAGTTCCTGTATATCCAGCAGTAGCAGCAGCAGAACCACTTTCAAAAGAAACACCTTCTACCATACCCATTTCTAAGTAGTCATCAAATCTTTGACGAGATTGTGCTCTTGATTTTAAGTACCATAAGTACCCCATTCCATTTTCTCCTTCAACTTCAATCCAACCAACTTGAGCCATATCAGAACCATTAACTTCATCTAACTCTTTGATGATGATTGGTTTGTTTTCAAAGATATCTGGTTGTGCTTCTAAAGACTCTTCTCTACCATTAGTTCCTTTTCTGTACTCATTAGAGTAAGTGAAAGCTTTTAAGTCAGCAGCGAAGTTAGATGCAGGCCATCCAGCAGCTTCAACAGGAAGAACTGTAAATTCATCTGTTGTCACAGCAGAAACAATACCTTTTTTCTCAATACCTGTAGTTCCAACAATGATAACCGTATCATTTTTACGGAAAGGGTGAGAAGCTAATGTAAATACGTTAGCAGAACGAGTAATACCTGTACCAACTGGTCTTAAACGACCTTCTTCAGACCATTTAATTAAGTCAGACTGAATAGGCATCTCTTGACCCATTCTTTCTAAGAATCCTTTTAACGATTGATTACCATAACGAGCGAATTCTTTCTCGTATAACTCAGGAAGGAACTGATTTGTAAAGTCGAAATCAGATGCATCTAAGTAATTTGTAGACAAAATTTCTTTTGTCGCAGTAGGAGTTAATTTTACTCCTGGTGTAGCTAATAATGCCATAGTTTTTTAATTTTTAATTTTTTTATACCAATTTGAATTTCATACCTGTTGAAATGGTTTGAGGAGCTTGTCTAGCAGAAAAATCTATATTCTTACTATTCTTAACCTCTGCTTCAATAGCCTTTGCGTATGCTGTCTCGTAAACATTCTTTAAGACAGATTCATAATTCATAGCTACGTATAAAGCTTTGTGATAGCCTTCAGCATCCTTAATCAATCCATTTTCATCTAAGAACTTACTAAAGAAGTTCATTACATTTTTTTGGTTCTCTTTAACAGAGTCAACACTACTTGGTTTTTGAACAATTACGTCATCTCCAACTTTAAATTCAAAACCTTTGAATTCATTTGAAAACAACTCATCTGTCTTTTGCAAGAAGTATTCACCTTGTTTCTTAGTAACCTCTTCTTGTGATTTAAGAGCCTCTAAAGTTTCTTTTGCTACCTTGTAATCTTCAGGAACTTGTACGTCATTAGTAACCTCCAATGGCACACTCCATTTTTCCTTTTGTTTTTCAAAGTAATCTAAAGCTTCTTTATGAGCTTTCTTTAAAGCACGTGTTTTTTTATTGATTGTTCTTTCATCATCATAATCTTCATCGTAAGCATAGTTTTCAGCAAACTCTTCATTAATATCTAAATCATCGAATTCAGGGTTATTTTCCTTGATATACATCTTGATTAGTTGGTCTTTCTCGTATTGTGAGTAATCCCTTTGATAATTAACAAAGTCTTCGTAGCCTCTACCTGTTTCTTCTTTGAATTCTAAATACTTCTTAATATCTGAAGGTAATTCTTTCTCCTCTGATTTAGGAGCTACCTTTGTATATAAGTCTTCTTTAGATTTGATAAACTCAAGAACTTCATCTTCATTATTAAATTTAAGAACGTTATCTTGTACATCTTGTACGTCATTTTGTACATCATCTTGTACATCAGATTGTACATCTTCTGTGTTCACTTCAGTTGGTTGTTCATTGTCAATGATCGCATCATTATCTTGAACATCGCTATTATCATCTACTCGACTCCATTCAGAGCCTTCTAGTTTTAGCTTCATATTTATTTTATTTAGATTAGATTAAAATTTTTTGCAAAATTACGAAATATTAAGCCACATTTTAGCGTGGCTCAAATTCTGCTAACGAAAACGCATCAAGAGAGTCATTTGTACTTTCAAAATTAACTGGCGGCGTATCTTTTTTACGTTGGTCAATTAGTTTTGATTGCTGTGTAGCTTGTAGCTTTGTTCTCTCGTCTTTTCTATCTTCTTTCATAGTTTCTTTACTCTTCATTCCCTCTACCTCTACGCCTTTTAGTTGCATTTGGTATTGGAACTCTCTTTCCATTAACTGCATCTTGAATTCAACTTCCATTCTCATTTTTTCAATTTCAGCTTGAACTCTTGCTTGCTCAACCATTGATTTAGATTGTCCTTCTAATTGAATTAGTTGTGCCTTACTTTCTGAAGCAGCTTGAGAAGATTGGATATTAGATTGAGTTTGAGCTTGCATTTTTTGCATTTCAGCCTCTTGTCTTTCCTTCATCTTCTTATCTTTTCTTACAGTCAAGTATTTAGATGCTAACTTCATATTCTTAATACCTAAGATAGCATACTTATCTTCAACACCAAGATTACCTTGTTGTATCTCTAATGAAATGTCCGCCTCAAGTTTAGCTCTTTCTTCATCATCTGGAACTAAGTCAATATTAATTGCAAAGTCGTGTAAGTAAGATTTAGCTATAGTCTTTAATACATCAACATTATTAGCTGATATTTTATTGATTAAGTCATTCTTTAACTCAGAGAATTGCAGAATATCTGAAATTCTAATAGCAACACACTTAGCCAACTCTCTTGTAATAAACATACTTCCTTCAAGAATATGTCTTGTAGCGACATTAGATGAATAAGCTGCCATTTTTTGAATACCAACTAAACTATTCTTATCAGGGTTGCTCGCATCAATTGCTTGATTAATACCAGTTACAGAAGCAATCATATCCATAGATATTTGAATTGAATTCCACAACGAATTAATCTTATCTTGACCTGAAGAGTGTCTAATCTCTTGAATTGGAACTTTAGCGTTATTAAATTCTCCTCCTACATTAGAACTTCTACCAATAACAGAACCTGTTTGGAAGTACATATTTAACGCGTCTTCTACAGTATATTTGTTACCATTACCAAGTTTAATTCCAACTAATCCATCAACATCAATATATTGACCATCAGGAACAACTCTTTGTTTAATTTGTTGTAGTTTTAACCAAGACATTTGAATGTCATCAGCAAAAGGAATCATTCTATTTACTGTAGAGTCAATGTATCCTCTATACATCTTAGGAGCAATACCAATATAGTTAGGTAATACTTTATTAAGGTTTGAATTCTCCTTAACCATATTCTTAACTACATTCCATTGTAATAAGATGCTTGTTCCTAAAACTAATACTCCTTCAAACCAAACTTCTTCAACTTTAGTTAGTTTCTCGAAGTCAGCATCACCTGTTCCTTTATAAACAAAGTCATTTCCTTTAGCTATAACTTTTAATCCTCCCTTAGAGTTCTTCTTCTTTTTCCAAACTTTCTCTCTTGAGGTTTTATAGTTAAAGTACAATAAACCAATCTTACCATCTACAACATCTGTGTTTTGGCTATCATAGTTTAATTCGTAATAGTTATTCCAAGAAGTAGAAACGATTTGCAATCTCTCCTTTTGTTCGTTTGTAAGGTTTGGGTATTCCTTGTAAACCTCTGAAAGGTTTGTATTCTTATATTCTCCGAAGTAAAAACAATCCTGGAAGTAAGGGTCTTCTGTATAAGACCAAATAAGATTAGCAGGGTTTACATATTCAAGTTTAACACCATCTGAAGGTGTAAATCTATGCTTAGCAAAACCAACTCCAACCTCAATTAAATCCTTCTCTATTTTTCTTCTTAATGTCTTATCGTAATCATTAAACTTAAATACAGACTCAATTGCAACCTCTTCAGCCATCTCAATTGGTGGTTTGTATTCAAGCTCCATTTGTATATCTAACTCCTCTTTTGAGCCAGGAATTTTATCAATTGGAACAGAAGTTACATCTATACCTAATTTATTCTTAATATCAATAGCCATATCCTTACCAACCATATCTCTCTCTAAAGCTCTCTTCTTGTCAGCTCTTTCTTTGATAGATGTTGGGTCTACAGCAGTCGCTTTAATTTGAAACTCTCTTTGAGCCATACCGTTAGAAAGTATATCTACATACTTTGGTATTACAGGAACTACGCTCCAATCTAAATTTAGATAAGACATATCTCCATTTACAGCGAACTTCTCCTTGTACTTTGCTAAGCTTTGAACACCATTAGCATACATTCTTCTCTTGTGAAATTCATCTCTTTGCTCAAAGTACTTACAACTTCTTGCGCTCCTTGCAAACCACTCTGACTGTATGGCTTCACCTACTTGTAAACCATAATCTGTACTCGATTGAACCTCAAAAGGTACATTTTGTTGAGGGAAGCTTCTGTAGGTAATAGAAACACCTTCTGTTTTCTTTTTAATCATAATTAATTATTATATAGTCTTAGGTTTATAGTAATATCTTTTACTTCTTTCTTTCTCGGTTGATACATCTTTCTGTTTACAGCCATAATAGCTAATCCAGAACTAATAGCGGCATCGTGTTTTGTTCTATTGTTTATATCAAATTTCTTCCAATCATTTAACGTAAAATTGAAAGGCATATTCATTGATATATCTCCATCTTCATTTTCTCCAACGTATTTCTCTATGTAAGATTCTATAGCGGCAGCGTGCATCTGTTTAACATCTTCAGACGAGTTAGGTATTCCTCCAAGCTCTTTCTCTGTAGGTGATAACCTATTCTCAACCTTGTCTGGTCTTGTAATAGAAAATCCTCTGTACCCTCTATTCTTAAAGTGATACAACAACCTCTGTTTATTATTCTCAATTAATATAGGCATACCATAAAATACACAAGCCATTAGCACATCTTCAAAGAACATCTCTGCTGTTCTTGGTCTTGATACATACTCCAAAAAGAATGTGTTATTTGGTGCATCTGAAAATGATAGTCCTGTAAGTCCGTGTAAAGCTCCTTTAGAACCTCTACTTCCTTCTTCACTATATGAACCATCTTTTCTAACACCATCTACAGTAGTTGAAATATCGTAAGGGTCACAACCAAAAGCACCAATATCTTCATTTAATGGGTGTCTTGAATGGTCTCCGTATGAATTCCTCCAATAAAATTTATTCCTCATTTCCTCTGGTGGTATCCAACTAACTAAGAATCGACCTTTTTCATTAGGATGCCATTCTACAATTGTATCTTGAACTCCATCTTTCCATTGGAAGTTTCCTCTAACCAACTTTCTTTCTACCTCGTGGTCATCATTTATCTTTATTTGAGATAATATCTTTTCAAGGTTAAATGTAGATTGTAGCATTTCATCTCTGAATGCTTCATCTATAGTCATAGGGAATGCCCTTAACTCTTCATTATAAGCAATATCACTTTCCTTTTTTTTACTTAGCCTCTTAGCCTCTAAGAATTGAATTGAACCAATTGTTATCCATACACCTTGAGCATTATAAAATCCACTTCCTTTTTCAACTACTTCGTGACATACACCATACTTATCAGTGTATTCCTCCATATTCTTGTGAGCAGGTAAAAAGTATGTATACAATCCTGAAGGAGTACGACCTGTAATTTTATTTCTCTTCTTAACCATAGAAGATTTATACAACTCAAAGTACTCTTCTCCACCATCCTTCATTGCTGCAACTGTAGAACCTACAAATGCCTTACCTACAATTCTACCTCCTGTATCAAACGTTGGTGATACTTGACCCCAGTGTTTCTCAAAGTTAGCAGGCTTGGTCCATTTTGATGCCTCATCGGCTAAATATCTAAACATTTTCTGACCGTCATAAGAATCATTCTTTGTTGGCAAGAAGTCAATTAATGTATTTAAGTAGTCGTCTGTATTTGTATCCTTCTTTTTCTTTCCTGTCTTTGTTCTGTCTGATGGTTTTGCAAACTCCAAGAACTTCTTAGAATCTTCAACACCCTTAACAACAGGTTTAAAGAAGAAAGGTAAATTTAAGAAACCATAACTTAACTTTGAAAATGCCTTTTCAGCATCATCATTAGATTTAGATGTAATACCTAACCTAGCATTTGAAACAGAAGTAGCATCATTAAGTAATTGACATATAATTTGGTATGTATAACCTGTACGTCTTGACTTAACAAACAACTCCCCAAGACATCTTGTATCTACTATACAAGCTTGTGTAAAGTAAAACATATCTCTTTGAGCATATCTGAAGTCCATATAACCTCCAGAGTCTTCCATCTTAATCCACTGCAAAGCAAAGTAGTGAGTTCCTGTTAAGTATTCAGGTTTACCATTATTCATAAACCAAACACCCTCTCTTCTTCTTCTGAATTCCTCTACAATGTATTCTGTATAAGCCTCTGCTGTATCTTGAGATAAACCACTAGGCTCATCAATCCTTCTCCAATATTGATCTTCCTTCTTTAAATCACTAAATAGTATGTGCTTCTTCATTGGAACTTTAGGCAAAATAACATTAAGGTCACCAACCTTTATAATTTCTCCTTTTGTTCCCTTTGGATCTAATATTATAGCGTCATTTTCTTTATCATACCATTCTTTATAGTAATCTTTAGATGGCAAGAATTCACCTGAAGCAAATTTCTCTGGATACCCTCTCTTAAATTCATTTTCCTTTAAATTGATATTATCTGCATCTAACTGCATTCTTAATTCAATTAAAGCTGAGTCTATCTCTATAATAGCTTGATGAATTGATGGTTTTACAGAAATAGCAAGGTGATGTTTAGAAGGGTCTAACTCATCGTAATCAATTTTAGTTCTTAAAGCCTTTCTAAGGACTTCTAAGGCAATATCTCCTGCCTTGATTAGTCTTTTTACGTATCTCTTTAAAGTAGCTTCGTTTGGAGCGTTATTGCTATTCTGCCACCTAAGTAGTAATTCCTTACCATACTTAAATGAATCAACCTTAGCCTTAACAATTGTCTTTACCTTATCAGCATCAACTAAGGACATATCGGTTTCATACTCTAATCCTTCGATTACAGTGTCTACAGCAATTTCTATATCCTTACTTAATCCTCTCATAAAGTAAATAATATTCTATTTTGATTAATCATATAAAGGCTTTCTCCAAACACGTTAAATTCATATTCTGAGTCTTGCTTCATACCTACCTTGTCTCCGACATTAAAGTCTACCATATCCTTGTTCTTATACCTTAGTATTCCAAATTGTTCCTCTGGAATAACTCCTTGCCACTTATCATCAACAAATGATTGTTGTACAAAGCAATATGGAGGTAGTGCTATTCTTTCTTTTGTATCCTTCTTTTCAACCATATAAGCTAACGGAATTTCTACATAAAATAAGTCGTCTTCAATATGATATTTACTCTCTAATGGTATTCCTTGATTGTTATACTGAATTCTAAATGTATTGTGGTGTACTACAATTGTGTCACCAACTTCTACATCTCCTTCATATCCAATAGGAGTTGAAACAATTTCAGCTAATCTCTGTGTAAAGTTGTGGTCCTCTACAGATGTATTTAAAATTAAACCATCTTGATTCAAATTAGAATACCTCTCGGAATTAAGAGGTCTTACAATAAAATAATGTGGACTTTTCATATATTACAAATCAGTTTCGTATTCAATGTGTATAATGGAATCTACATTAAAAGATTTCCATATCATCTTTATTTCGCTGTCTGCTTCTCTTACATAGATGTCAAAGAACTTTCCTTCGTTTAATATATCCGAAACCTTTCTAGCTCCGTTAAATACTTTACTTCCAACTTGGTAGTGCATAACACTATCCTTGTCTATCTTGACTGTTATTTTTCTGATTAAATTCATTGTTAAATTAAATTAAAGTACAAAGATACTTAAAATAAAGGTACTCCAACACCAAATGAAATATATGGTGACTTATAATAGAAGTCGTAACCAACTCCTCCTTTTAATAATAACCTATTTTTTATGTTGTAATCAAGACCTATTTTCAGCTCTGTATTTGTTGTGTATTCTCCAGATAGAAATAACCTACTCCTATCTTCATATTTTGTTATTATTGTTTCTTTTATACTATCCTGACATTCTATTATAGCTGAAAAATCTAATAACTCACCAGTTGTTGTTATCTTAGCAAGTCCATTACTTCTTTTACCTATAATAGGTTGTTCGTAGTAGTTTGCACAAATAGATGTACTATCAGGTTTATATAAATAAACAATAGAAGTGTCTGTCTTTCTGACAAACACCTCTTTGTATTTTGTTATAGTATTTCCCTTTATCTTTAGAGTGTCTGTAACCTTTACAATTTTTGTCTTTGTTACAATCTTGTCATCTTTCTTAGGTCGTTCGCAAAACTTAATTAGCAATGCACAAGACAAAAACCCTAATATAAATACTACATATCTATTCATAACTATTCTATATTACTGTAAACAACTCCAAATCCAGGAAAGTTTACTTGAACTCTAAATTGTGATGTCATAGGTAGCGTTCCACCTAAATCAACAGACACAGTATTATCTCCTTCTATTATAGTTCCAGCTCCAGCTAAAGACCAAGAGTCTGTACTAACTTCTCTATATTGTAAGTATGCTTCTGAAGCAACACCTGTAATAGAGTATTCATATTCATAAACACCATCACCTAAAGGTTCTGTTACTCTTGTTAATGTTACAAATGGTTCTGTAGATTCTGCTGTCGTATAAATGTTAAAATAGTTTGTTAATCCTGAAGGAGTTAATCCACTAAAAGATACGTTGTCTGATGACTTAATAACACCTACTCCTAAATGAATACCTATATTAGATAACCTTCTTCCAATAATATTACTCCAATAAGTAGCTAAATCTAACTTAACGGTAAGTGTGCTTCCAGAAACAATATGTCCTGTTAGAGGTATTTCTGCAACTATATTAGTACCATCTTCATATTGAAAAGAATAATAACCAAAATTAGTTGTTGTAACTACAGTTAAGTTATCATTAAACTCTAGCTTTAATGCATTAATTGGTTCTGTTGTTACGTTATAAGAAAATTCCCCTCCATCAAAGTAGTATGCTGTAGATGTTAATGTATCTAACAAGTATGTCTTTAGTAACTTTAAATCAATATTAGGAGTGTAATCAATTACAACATCTCCTCCTGTAGTAGTTGCTGTTACTTGGTCTGAATCAGATGTGACGCTTGTTATAAATCCTGTAGGTATATCAGATAAATAAGCAACAGTACCTGATGCATCCTGAAATGTTGCAGTTCTATCCGCTGTTATTGTTGGGTATGCTGTTGAATAATTATATACCCCTTTATTAAATACAATTTTACCTTCATCTATAGTGCATAAGTAAGTTCCATTTGCTTGATATATGTTTAAAGCTTCTTTAGAACCGTCTAATCTAACACCATACTGAGAACCATCTGCATTGTCAAATAAGTATAAATCATTTATCTTAGCATCGTTATCTGGAGATTCATTTCCTACATTCAAAACAGAATCTAAGTCTTGTAAATTAGCATTTATAATAGATGTAATATCTATTTCTGTAAAATCATCAGATGTGGTTTGTGTTGCATCTACTCCAAATATATCTCCATTCTTTCTAAAGATGTATGTTCTTCCATTTAGAATTAAGAAGATTATTTCATAATTCAATACCTCTAATGCAGGGTCTTGTAAATTAATGTAATCTTCAGGTGTTAGATTTACTTCATCTGTAGCAGTAATCGTAGTAATTTTTAAGTTACCTCCTGTTATTGGGTCTAAACCTGACAACACATAACCTCTTAAATCAGACGCTCTGTAATTCTTTGTTTGACTTAGGTTGTCTGCATCACTACCTATGACAATATCATTGTCTGTTATAAGTGTGTCTACTGTATATGTTTTTATTCTTGCCATATATTTTTTTATTATAAATTAACATAAGTATATTCTACTCCGTTAATTAATTCTTTAAATGTATCTCCTTTGTCTAATTTACTTTTTAATGTTCTCCAATTATGACCAAATGTAATTTCAAAGTGTGGTTTATCTTTAAACTTCCAATCGCCTCCCCATACAGCTCCAATAGACTTAAAGTATTTAACAACCTCCATCCAGTCAGATGTTTTATCTTTATCGAAATCTAATGTTGTATCCCAAGATGCAGATTCAAACTTTCCATCTCCATCTTTATCTAACAACAAAACAATATCCCAAGCCAAGTGATAATTATGAATAGATTCTCCTCCTTTTGCATTTGTAACTTTACCTAATCTTCTTCCTTTAGAATCGTATAATTTAGTTCTACCTATTTTGTATAACTCATTTTGCTCTTCTATAGTTCTTGTTGTGTAAGCAAATCGAAGTCTAACACCTTTACCTAATAATTTATTGTTAACATAAATATATGCATCTAAAACTTTTTTTCTTATTTTAGGATGTAATGTTTGTATTCTATTCAGTGTTATTTGATCCATTCTTCTTGTTCTTTATAAGTTCAATAGTTTTTAGTATTGTATACACAATAGATGCACACAACAATAATATCTTCAATGTAGCTTCAACATTTGAAAAGCTAATTGCCATTGTAATTGAATTTAATCCGTATATCTTCAAATCATTAATTGACATTGCTTCTAGCCTTCATTAAACGTTCAACAATATCAGTTGCACCTTGAATAGCCACATACATAGTTGCTACTATAGTCCAATCGCTACTCTCTATACTTCCAGTAAATAACGCAATAGATG
>Ga0196901_1001490_pt1 | contig 11796 bp, 20 predicted proteins | sample CB_VirMetaG_FD_169099 | JGI IMG/M metagenome (GOLD analysis project Ga0196901, IMG submission 169099) | Freshwater to marine saline gradient viral communities from Chesapeake Bay - CB_1504_1 Viral MetaG (v3) (version 3) | ecosystem: Environmental > Aquatic > Marine > Coastal | place: USA... | reverse complement strand
GGGCTTTACTATTTGTTTTATTTTTTTCATATTTAATTTGTTTAATTACATGTTTTGGTCAAGTAGTTTTAATACACTCAGCCAATTCTCTTTAGTCTTAAAGTAAACCTCCATTGTGGTAGCTCCACCTTTTTCATTCATTAAGTATATATCGAGCCCATACAAAGATGTATCGTCCTTGTAGGCATAATACCCCTTGAAGTCTATTTGATTAAATGTAAATGCTACATATCCATCTATGTAAACTTTAATTCTCCCATTAAAGATTTTGAAATCATAAGTTTGTTTTTTCATTTGTCTTGATTATAAGTTTCTTTATAGTAATCTTCTGCTGACATAATAGTAAGTAAATCGCGCTCGTTCCTCATACTTGTTATATAAGCATCTATAATCTGCTGCTTTTCTTTCTCTAGTAATGATTTCTCCATCTGCTTACTTACTACCATTCTAGCTTTAAGCCATTCTATATGGTCCTGAATTGTTGTTCTCATAGCTACTAACTATTGACACTCTGCACAAGTAGACTTAATATCAAAACTAGGATTTAAAGTTAATCCTGGCTGAGAATACTGTGTCATCTTTGTATTAAACTCATCTTGACTACTAGCACAATATAAGTATGCTTTACTTCCTGCAAAATTTGAATAAATACACCATACTTTAGTTGTTGCAGCAGGAGTAGTAGGAGCAGGACTTGACTTTTTTTTCTTTTCGCAGGAACCTAATAAGGCTACAACCGCAATTGTTAAAATTACTTTTTTCATGTTTTATTTATTTATTGTTTCTAAATTACTTTCTTTTATTAATTCCTCTATATCTACCTTACCCAGTTCCGTACAATCCTCCATTAGTTCTATTAAGTCTTTTATACCTTCCTCTGTAAAAGCAAACCTATCTAACCTATAACTAGAGTATATCTCTGATTTAGTTTGTACTTCGTTTAAGGTTACTCCTTGTATTCCTTGCATTGGATGGTAATAAACATAATTTATAGTGTATTCTGTTCCTTCGTTAATCCAATTTTGAGGTAATACTTCTTTTGGTCTATTCTTATTATCTATACACAAACAATTTACATTCATACTTATACGTTTATTATTTAATAAGGTTACGTTTACCGAAGAAACTTTTATCAAATATTTCTTTATTTCTTAAATTAATTTCTTTGGGGTGCAATTTAGGTTTTTTCTTTTTAATATCCCTTATCTCACTTGCGCAGTATTTAGTTAATAGGTCTTTCATAATTATTCAGGTAACTCCCCAGGTTGCTTAATTCTTAATTCATTTATGTGTTGAAAATCAACATCATGGTATACATAATTATTTCCTGCTAGTCTCCAAACTCCATCTCCACTTAAATTATCTACCTCCCAAAGAGCAATAAAAAATGTTCCATGTTTACTTTTAACCCAGTAATAACCTTCTTGCCTTTTCATAACTGTTTAGTTTTAATTGTTAATGATTGATATATACTACTTTATACTTGTTTTTTACTATTAAGGTTGCATTTATCCGACATTTTATTTAAAATAAGTTTTTAATATGTTTAACAGATTGACTTTTAGCTTAATAGAATCATATTTATTTGTCGCAGGATTATACTTTATTACTTCTCCCTTCTGCTTGATTAGTCTTTTAACTCCACACAACCTGCAATCTACTGCCCTACCTTTGTCTGATTTTAATTGATATTTCCTTGTATTAACCTTGAACCAAAATAAAGGTTTTAACTTATTGCATCCGAAACATCTTTTAATATATTTATTCATAATTGATTTATATCTTTTAACGTATAATTTTAATAAAGGTTACAAGTTTGTCATATTTTTTGTAACAAATTTATATAATAAATGTTACAAGTTTGTCATATTTTCGGTAAAATAATATGTTGATATATGTTATACTAGTATGTTAGTATTGTTTGTTGAGCTTTAATGCTAGGATTAGATTCGAGCTTTTAAGCTTGGTAAAGGTAGGTGTTTGAATACCTACTCTTACCCTTATGCTTTGGTTGAGTTCTCGCCCTATCGCTTTTGGCTGATTAGCGGAAAGTGTTTTACATCCATTCTAATCATTTAAAAAGTTTTATTATTTATACTCGGGGCAACCTACTATTAGCCACCTACCTTTCGACATAAACTAATCGCACCCCGATTGTATCTCTATTTCACTATACGAAGCTATATTTAAGGTTTAATAGCACACAACCACTTATGTAATCTAGATTCATCTACCATCCTTAATATGCTCTTTAATCATGTTTACCATTATTGGTATAAATTCTACTGGATATGAATTAGCCATACATCTATATGGATGAGATTCAAATATCATACGCTGACTAACCTTTTTTGGTTTTTCTCCTCCAACATTATAATATACGGTAGCTATTTTTTTACAAAGATTGTCCCACTCATAGTAATCGTCCTTCAATTCCAATGATATTGAGCGATAAACTCTCAATACAGTTGGATTGTATTCTAAACTTTCTAATAATGGTTTTAATTGTATCATAATAAAATAAAAAAATCTGTCAAATTAGGCTCTAGGAAGCGATTGACAGATTTTTTATTTGCGGAAGATTTAACTTCCTTAAATATCTTGCATTGCATTCCTAGAGCAAATATCTCTGCAAATATATATTCTTTTTTTATTATGTGCAACTATTTTTTAAAATATTTTTAATATTACAGATTTGTCATATTTTTTTATTATTTTTACAAGCGAAATCATTAGTTAGTGTTTGCCTGATTGTTTCATTGTTACCTATTGTTTGTGTTTTAGGAAATTCCGAGCTAATGGTTCGGAATTTTTTTTATATTTGTCTTAACAGTACCTATTTCGCTTCCCATCAGAATAGCGCACCAGTTTAGGTCTTTTCTCGATACGAAGGAATACATAACTTGCAATCGAACCCCACACCTCTTATAAGTAGACGTATTTATAATGTGTGGTTTATTATAAACATAAGCTCTACTATTGTTGATTATACTCTACATTATAAGTATAATTATAATTTAATTATTTTTTTTGTAAATTAATGTAACCTTTTAAAAATAGGAACGTATAAACTATAAAAATAACTAACTATGGAATCATTATCAAAGAAACAATCGCTTACTCCACACGAGTTACAAGCAGTAATTAATTGGTGGAATCGTAAAGGTAATTTTAACTTGGAACATTACTTAAAAATAATATATTCTAGGACAATATTAAAATAATTTATTATTTTTGTAACCTTTACAGAAATACAACGTATAAAAGCTAAAACCCCTAAACAAATGACATCAACATATTCATATTACCCACATTCTAAAAAACACATTGGTCTAAGTAAAGGGGTTTACTAGCCGAAGCCGTCACATTAAAGTTATCATGTCTTTATTAGTGGCGGCTTTATTTATTAATAATTAAATAAATAATAATATGAAAAAGTACAAACACAAAAGAACAGGAATTATCGTAGAAATTGGAGTAAGCAACAAGAACTATTACTATGCTTATAAAGAATGTGAAGCTATTGCCAAGTGGGTAGTAGAAGATTCTTTAGATTGGCAAGAAATACAAGATGAAGAAAAGTATACTGTAGCTGATATAGAAGAAGCTTACAATAAGGTATCCAGTACGTTTATGATAACCTACGCTAACTTCATTAAAGAACTTAAAAAGATTCGTGAAAATGGTTAAAAATTTAAGACCGTACCAATTGCAGGCTATAGCCAATGTTGAGGATAATCTTAATGCAGGAGTGGATAAGCAGCTCTTGGTCCTAGCAACAGGATTAGGAAAAACTTTTACTGCGGTTAAGGTAATAGAAAAACTTGGATTTAAGAAAGTACTTTGGATTACACATACGGAAGAACTAATCGAGCAATCTGCTTTAGCTTTCCTTAAAGACAAGTTTGATGATGAATTTGTTAAACATGTAGAAGCTATAGGCTTTATAGATTGGGTTGAGAAACATAACTGTAACTTTGGTAACTATAGTGGAACTTTTAAAATGGGAGCTATTAAAGCGTCTGTATTTAAAACAGAGGGAGAAATAGTAATGGCGTCCGCGCAGACACTATATAGAAGATTAGATAGAATACCAGCAGATACATTTGATTGTATTATAACAGATGAAGCTCATTACTTTGCAGCAGAGACGTTTTGTAGACCTTTAAACTACTTTACTCCTAAGTTACTATTAGGATTAACGGCTACCCCTCATAGAAACGATAACCTAATGCTTGGTAATATATTCGATAAGATAGTTTACGAATATAATATTGCGGAAGGCATTAAAGATGGTTACTTATGTGAGCTAGATGCAGTAAGAGTTAAGACAGATTTATCCTTAGATAATGTAAGAACAACGGCAGGAGAGCTTAACCAAAAGGATTTATCCAACGAGGTTAATATACCAAAGAGGAATAAGCTAGTTGTAGATTCATATCTTCAATACGCATCAGGTAGACAAGGCATATTCTATTGTGTAGATGTTCAACATGCCGTAGATTTATCCGAGATGTTTAATAGTAATGGAATAGCTTGTAAGCCTATTGTTGGAGATGAAGAAGTAACTACAGATAGAAAAGGTTGGATAAGAGATTTTAAAGATGGTAAACTGCAAGTGTTAACAAACTGTATGGTACTTACAACAGGATTTGACTACCCTAATTTAGGTTGTGTTGGTAATGCTTCTCCTACTAAATCTTTAACTAAGTACTTACAATGTATAGGTAGAGCTACTAGATTAAAAGATAATGAATATGTAGAGAAGTTTAGACAAGAAGCTATTATATTAGACTTCGTGGATAATACATCCAAACATAAACTTATTAATTGTTGGGAACTAGATAAAGGTAAAGCTACAGAAGATAAAGTATTCTTAACCGCTGCTCAGAAAAAGAACTTAATAGATGAGAGAAACAGAAGAAATACTAAAATAGAATCTTTATTTAAGAAAGATGAGAGAGTAAAATTATTAAAGTTGCCAGAAGCAGTATTAAACGATTCTATTAGAATGAGAGAACCTGCTACGCAAGCACAACTAAGTTGGATAGAAGGATTAGGATACGATGTTAAAAACACAATCTATACAAAAGCTATGTGTAATGAAATTATATCTCAACTACCTGCCAACAAAGTACAAGTAGATTATCTTAAAAACAAAGGATATGATGTTACAGAAGGAGCTACTAGAGGTCAATACTCTATGATAGAATGGAAAAATAGAAAATAACCTAAAATAAATAAATATGAAACCAATCAAAATCAAAAAATCGTTTGAATACGAAATTGAAATTACAGACGAAGGCTACTCTATTAATGTAGAGCCAGGAGTATCGGATGACTTAGCTTGTCTATTAATCTCTAAGAATATTATAGAGAGATTCCAGGTAGACTTAAAAGAAGCTAAAAAGATGAAAATGCCAGGTTCTGATGCTAAGTTTATAGCAGAAAGATTAGGTAAAATGGTACAAACAGCCTATGGTCTACAAGTAGTGGCGGAACAAGTAATAAGATATGTAATGGTATCTGTTAGAAAAGAAGCAGAATCTAAAGAATTAGAAAAGAAATCTAAACAAACTAAAGATGCAAAGAAAGATGAATGATACTCAGGAAATGCTATCTGAAATAATCGTAGGATTATTGATAGTTGTATCGTTAATAGCTATAATTATAGGTGTAATAGAAATATTTAAAAAATAGAATATGAAATTAGAAATAACTGACTCCGATAAAGGAAAAACTCTAAAGTTTATAGATGATAATAAAGTCATTAAGCTTGATTTAAGAGATGATTTATATAATTGCTTAAAAGATTACTTCACTCCAAAGAAAGTGGCTAAAACGGCAAACAAATCCTTTAATCCTCCTTTATTAGAGGAAGTTAAATCTTACTTTAAGGAAAAGGGATACCAACAAGCGGTGGCGGATAGAGCATTTGACTACTACACTACTATGAATTGGAAAGATGGTAGCGGTAAACAAGTTCTTAATTGGAAAGGAAAGATGTTAAGTGTTTGGATGAAGCCAGAGTTTAAGATTAAAGAAGAAGAAAAACCAAAGTCATCTTTTTTTCAATAAAACGTAACCTTTGTGAATTTAAAGAGTATAAATAGATTATAACGGACGAGTATATGGCAAGGTGGGTTTTAAAGTGCTGACCTATCGAGCTGTAAACAACTAAATTAAAAGCACTAAAGTAGCGATTTGGAACGATGCCCCACTTTGCTATATACATTGTTAGGCATCTGTAAATTTTACGATTATGAAAACAATACTTATTATTTTATTAGTGTACTTAATTCAAGCACTTATTTGTGCAATAATTAATGCAAGCGTACCAAATAGAGTCCCAAATGGATTTAAAGATTTTGCTAAAATGACTTTTTTACCGTGGCTATTATTGCACATGAAAGAAGCACGAGATTAGTAAAATTTATTGTGCCTAACGTTTTAGGGCTTGGCGAAGGTGGGCTTGTAGGATGCTCAAATTTAGCAGAATGTGTCTGCCCACTTTTGCCAAACCCGTGTTATGTGTAGTTGCGGTTTAATATCAGAAAGTTCAATTTGAAACGAGATACTTTTTCTTTTCTTTTTTGAGCGATGGCAAAAATAAATTTGAAAAATTTAAACAATAGATAAATGGGAAGTATAAAAGGACAAAAGCATAATCCATACCTTGAAGGTAGATATGCCCACATTAACCCGAATGACGTAGTTTTTACGCCTGATTGGTTAGCAAAACAGATTTGCGGAATGTTTGACATTAAAGGCAAAGTATTAGAACCTTGTAAAGGCGAAGGAGCTTTTTTGAAATACTTGCCCGAAAATACAGATTGGTGCGAAATTGCTGATGGTAAAAACTACTACGATTATAACGAGAAAGTAGATTGGATTGTAACAAACCCACCATACTCTGATTACAATAGATTTTTGGAACATTCATTTGCATTGGCAGATAATATAGTGTTGCTTGTGCCTGTGGCTAAAATGTTTAAGAGTATGGGAACTTTACAAGCGATATTCAATTATGGTGGTTTTGCTGAAATACATACAGTTCCTTCAAGTATGGCAGGATTTCCTTTTGGATTTCCAAGTGCAGTATATTATTTGAAACGAGATTACAAAGGTGAAACTAAAATCAAAATGCTTGACGGTATTACTTTTGAGGGAAGGAAAAAAAGAAAAGAAAAAGAGTTAGGAGCAGGAACTCTGTTTGAAACGGAATGATAGCAATTACACATAACGTTTTGCGGCTTTGCGATTCGGTTTTTGTTTTTCACAAAAACTGGCGCAAAGGTGGTGTTAGCAGTAGTACGGATTTAAACCACAAATGCTCATTCGGAGAACTTAACCTTTTTCTTTTCTTTTTTGAGCGATGGCAAGAATAATTTTGAAAAAATTAAAAATATGATAAATACAAGACAAGGGAATAGTGTTGAATTACTTAAAGAATTAGAAAGTAATAGTATTGATTTATTGGTTACAGACCCACCATATAAAATAATTACAGGCGGAGATAGCAATGGTAAAAACTCTGTTAGACCAAAAGGAATTTTGAGTGGAAATAGAGAATTGATGAAGTTTATACCAAAGTTTGATGAATGGTTGCCTGAATGTTTTAGAGTTTTAAAAGATGGTACACACGCTTACATAATGATAAACTCTACAAACTTTTTAGAAATAGCAAACTCAATTGAAAAAGCAGGGTTTAAAATTCACAACATTTTAGTTTGGAAAAAAAATAATTGTACACCAAGCCAATTTTATATGAAGAATTGCGAGTATGTTATTTTTTGTAGAAAAGGGAAAGCTAAATACATTAACAATATGGGTGATAGCAAGACCGTACACGACTTTAATAATATAATTGGGAACAAAGTACACCCGACTGAAAAACCTGTTGAATTGATGCGATATTATATTGAAAATTCAAGCAAAGAAAATGATGTTGTGTTAGACCCATTTATGGGAAGCGGAAGTACAGGAGTTGCTTGTTTGAAATCAAATAGAAAATTTTTGGGTTTTGAAATAGATGAAAATTATTATCAAATTGCTACCGATAGATTTGGTTCTGAAAAAGGGGAGGAAAAAAGAAAAGAAAAAGATTATGAGCATAATAGCTTATTCGGGGAACAAATGTAGTATTACTGCTAACGGGTTCGGGCTTGGCGAAGGTGGGCTTGTAGGATGCTCAAAATTTGCAGAATGTTTCTGCCCACTTTTGCCAAACCCGTGTTATGTGCCGTTTTTTTTCGGAGTAGGATTTAATTAACAATATAAAAATATAATAAAATGGGAGCAACAACTCAAAAAACATTCAAACCAAACTTGCAAGAATTACAACCTTTTGCAACCGAAATTTCAAACGATGAAATTAAAAAAGAACCGATGTTCTTTAACTGTGATTTGAAATATGCTTATCAAAATGGTGGTGCAATTACAAAATCATTCATTGATAACTTACCGAGTGATTGGAAAGAAAATGTAGTATTTGATAGCCGTGTTCATATGCTAATGCCAAAATGGTATCCTGCAATTCCTGGGTGGCATCACGATGATTTGCCAAGACCAATAATACCAACAGGGCAACATTTTATAACTGCTGGGCAACCTGATTACGATAATCCAAGCTATCAAAGTGAGCATATTATGGGATTAGTAAACGCTGATGTTTGCCCAACGCAATACATAAGTACTGAATGCACAATGCCTGAAATACCTGATGGAGAATTGATTTACAGAAAATGGCATACTGAAATTGAAAAGCTAATTAAAGAAAACAAGGTTGAAGTTTTGGAAGCAAAAGACAGAACCTTAATTTATTTTGACTGCAATACTTTTCATACTGGGATTGGTGCAAGAAGTAACGGATGGCGTTGGTTTGGTCGTGTTAGCCGAAATACTGACAGGGTAAACAAAATCACAAATGAAACACGTGTCAATTGTCAAGTCTATTTGGAATTTCCAATGGAAGGATGGTAGTTCTTAAAATGGCACATAACGCTGAGTGTAACAGGTCGTTTTAATGCCTGTTACATATTGTTAGCATTAGTACGGATTATTAACCACAGAACTTAATTAAATGAAAAAAATAAAACACCCTGCAAAATATACTGACGCTTTACTTCCTGTGTTTGAAGAATTGCTAAAAGGATGCACGAAAGTATTAGACCCATTTGCAGGAACAGGTAAAATACATTCTTTGCCGTTTGACACAATAGGCGTTGAGATTGAAAAAGAATGGGCAGAAATGCACGAGAAAACAATAATTGGGGATGCTACAAATTTGCAATTTGCAAACGGCGAATTTGATGCAATTTGCACAAGCCCTACCTACGGGAATAGAATGGCTGATTGTCACAATGCAAAAGACGGAAGTAATAGAAACACTTACACTCACAAACTTGGAAGGGTTTTAAACGAAAACAATACAGGAAAAATGCAATGGGGTGAAAAGTATAGAGATTTACACATAAGGGCTTGGAATGAATGTTTTAGGGTACTTAAAGAAGATGGAGTTTTTATACTCAACTTTAAAAACCATATAAGAAAAGGGAAAGAAGTAGATGTTTTTTCTTGGCATGTAAAAACATTGATTGAAATAGGTTTTAGCCTTGACTTGGTGAAACAAGTAGAAACTAACGGAAATGGATTTGGGCAAAATGGAAAACTTAGAACTGGATTTGAGTTTGTTTCCCGATTTATAAAACGAACGTAGTATTAATGCTAACGTTTACAGCTATACGTCAGGTTTTGTTTTTCACAAAACTTGCGTATAGGTGGTGTTAGCAGTAGTACGGATTTAAACCACAAATGCTCAATCGAAGAACGAAACCTTTTTCTTTTCTTTTTTGAGCGATGGCAAAAATAATTTTGAAAAAATTAAAAATATGAATATAGAATTAATACAAGGTAATTGCTTAATTGAAAGCAATAAAATAAAAGAAGGAAGTGTAGATTTGATATTAACCGATTTACCTTATGGGACAACTGCTTGTGCTTGGGATGAAATAATACCAATTGATGAAATGTGGAAAATGTTTTATAGAATATTAAGACCAAATGGATTTATAGTATTGACTGCATCACAGCCATTTACAACAAAACTAATATCAAGTAATATTGAAAACTTTTCTCATCAATGGATATGGGAAAAAATAGGAAGCAACGGAAATCCATTATTAGCAAATATGATGCCTTTAAAAAACTTTGAAGATGTAATTGTTTTTACTAACGAATATTCAAAACACGATGTTGGAAATGAACATCCACAAAGAAAATATTTTAAATTAGTAATGGAATTTATCGGATTAAATTTAAAACAGATAAATAACAAATTAGGACACAGAAGGGCAGAACATACTTTTTATATTGATAGTACGCAATACGCATTATGTACCGAAAAAACATATTTAGAATTAGTGCAAGTTTTCGGTATAGATAAAATGATTGGTTTTATTGATTGGAATTTTTTGAATATTGAAAATATTGAATTTAGAAAAAAACTTATTAGGGAATATGATGAAAAATACCCAAGAGTTTATAACCCACAAAAAACAGAAGGTAAAGCATACACACTAAAGCAAGGTAGAATTGGAGAAGCGTTTGGAGGAACTAAAAATGAAGAAGTCATAACTGAAAATAATGGAGATAGGTTTCCTAAAAGTATTTTAAGTATTGGGTATTGTAAAGACAAATTACACCCAACACAAAAACCTATTGAACTTATGGAATACCTTATAAAAACATACACTAACGATGGGATGACAGTATTTGATGCAACAATGGGAAGTGGAACAACAGCAATTGCAAGTATGAATATAAACCGTAATTTTATCGGAATTGAATTAGACGAAAACTATTTCAATATTTCAAAAAAGAGGGTGGAAGAAAAAAGAAAAGAAAAAGATTTAACGCAGAAAACTCTATTCGGAGATGGAATGTAGTATTACTGCTAACGGATGCGTGTATGTTGTCGTTTTAATGCAACATACACGTTGTTACCAACAGTACGGTTAATTATAAACAAAACTTGATATGGAAAACGAAAGAAAAGAATTATTAAAAATGTGCGAGGGCAAAAAATACAATGTTATTTATGCTGACCCTGCTTGGAGATTTTCGCAAGGAATAAATAGGCGAAAAGATATACGAGAAAAGTTTGGAACAAATGAGGAGTTATCAATACAATATCCTACTATGTCCGATAAAGAAATTATTGAATTGAATGTATCCGATTATGCAGATGATAATTGCGTTTTGTTTTTATGGACTACTGATGCTCATTTAGAAGTGGCAATAAAAGCAATAAATAATTGGGGGTTCAAGTATAAAACAGTTGCTTTTACTTGGAATAAAAAGCGTGGTTTTATGGGTAAATGGACTGTAAAACAATGTGAAATATGTTTACTTGCTACAAAAGGGACAGCACATAAATTACTAAAATCATTTAAGGAAAAATCATACTTGGAAGAAAACAAAACTGAGCATAGTAAAAAGCCAAACGAATTTAGAAAACGAATTGAACGAATGTTTGGCGATGTTCCAAAACTTGAAATGTTTGCAAGAACAAGAACGGAAGGATGGGATGCATGGGGTAACGAAACGGATAAATTTGAAGAAGAAAAGGGGAAGGAAATTTTTAATAATTCTTTTCCTGTACAAACTTTATTCGGAGATGAAATGTAGTATTGTTGGTAACTACTTGCTACAAGCCATAAATGTAACTCAAAAACTATGCAACTAACTAAAAGTAAGACAATTAGATTTTCAGAAACTCAAATGAATAGTTTAGCT
>Ga0196901_1001486_pt1 | contig 11802 bp, 13 predicted proteins | sample CB_VirMetaG_FD_169099 | JGI IMG/M metagenome (GOLD analysis project Ga0196901, IMG submission 169099) | Freshwater to marine saline gradient viral communities from Chesapeake Bay - CB_1504_1 Viral MetaG (v3) (version 3) | ecosystem: Environmental > Aquatic > Marine > Coastal | place: USA... | reverse complement strand
ACACGCCAAAAAAGGAACCTGCATCATGCTGAAAACCATTCTGATATACTGCCTGCTGGCCTTCAGCTCGGCGCAGGCGACAGTCCTGACCTTCGGCCATGCTGGGGCTGATCACTTGAGCCTCAAAGGAGCTATTGGGGCGGCATCTGCTGGTGATGAGCTGCTTTGCATTGCCAGTTACGCTGATACAATGACCGTTGGCCTGAAAACAGGTACTCTGTCGAGCTTGACCATTGATTTCGGTGGATACACCGCTGAGTTTTCGCTTGCCACCAGTTCGGACCATATTTTCGACGCAGACGAGCTGGTTGATTTCACGCTTGAAAACGGTACCGTGATCGCGAACAGTAGCGGACTATTCGAGGTTCGCGGTTCTGGCTACCAGCTTATTCAGGACATGAACTTCATCGTTCGCGGCGGCGTTGGTGCGGAAGTGTTCCAGTCAACGCGGTCAGATACGGATTCCGTGCGTTTTAAGGATTGCACCTTCGCACGGCAGAATGCCGCCGGAACCGCTGTGCGCTACCCGGGTGATTCGCGGGGGTGGTTTACGAATGCGTATGATATACCGATCACATTCGATGGATGCACGGCATCCGGCGGGAAGTTCCTCCTCTACAACACGCCAGCCATGACAAACACTCTCACTATCACGGATTGCAGCTTTTCTAAGTTCTACTATAACTGCCTCGATATTGAGGACGGCGGTGTTATCAGGATCACAAACTGCACTTTCGAAAAAGACTCCACGATGGGCGACAAGGCGTGCAAGATCGAACCAGAGGCGGCGGCAACGCAAGATGTGATTGTGAGCGGCTGCACATTTAATGATGCCGACCTTTACATCGGCACAACAACTGACGCGGCGCAGGGTGGCGCAGACGGCGCGAGCGCAGTCATCACGGGCAACACGTTCACCGGCTCGAATATCTCGACTCAGTGCGTTGTGCGCACGAACTATGCGCTTGTGCATGGCAACACGTTCCTCGGTGCTGGTGGCGCGAACTGGGGCGGGACGGTAGGCAACCCGCATATGCTCATGATTGGCATTGATGGAAGTGCTGACGTTTCAGACACGACCGCAGCAGAGAATATTCGTGTTTATGACAATATTTTCCGGCCAACGACTACGTTGGTTGATGGCGGCACAACGATCCTGCTGAATGTAGTAAAGACCGGAACCTTTCATATTTATGACAACCTGTATGACTTGACTGGAATCGACTTGCCGTCAACAGCCAATAGGGCGATGGTTTTCAGCTTGCGCTCCGCAAATGACGGAGCGATCTATCAGAATACGTTTATCTTTGATGACACGACATGGGGCGTTCTCGACATGAGCAGCCAAGTAGATAACACGCCATGCGATGGCATCACGTTCCAGGACAACCTGATTCTTGGCACTTATGGCAGTGCGGTAAGTACCACTGATTGGAACTCATGGGGCGACAATCAGGTCTATGACTCGGCCACGATCCAAAGCAACTATTGGGGCGGTGGGACTGTCTACCGGCTAATCGGTTCGAGCGGATACCTTAATACAGCCGTGGTTGATGCTGCCGACTCAACGAACTGGTTCAAGGCCACCAATTTTACGACGACTGACACATACGAGTACAAGTTCGGTGGCACTGGTGGCTTGACTTATTCCGCCGCAACGACTGAAGGCTTCATTGGACTTGGCTACTCGCCGACTTCAACCGACCCTGTGATCGCGGCCAACAACCCAGGCTTCGAGAGTCCGATGGACGCGCTGACGACTTGCCGAGCCCTTGGGCTTACGAGCGTCGATCTCGACTACCTGCTGACCCGCGACGGCGCGGCTGATGCGCTGAACCTCGACATCTGGCTGAACGCCACGCATCCTAACGGAAGCGGCACATGGGAAGCGCAGGCGCAGGACACGCTAAAGGTGGCGAGGGTTAAATGACGCTCGAACACCTACACGAACAGAACCGGCGGCTCAGGCGTGAGCTGGCCTCGCTCAAGGGCGAGGTCGAGAGCCTGCGTAAGATCCTGACGGGCGACTGGTCGGTGGGTGTGATCGTCTACCTGTTCGCAGGGCTGACAGCTGGAATCGTCGGGTCATTCGCGGGCAACTTCATTTTCTGGAGCCTCCGATGAGTTCATATTTCGAGAGCTACTGCAACATCACGACCGACCTGCAGGCCGTGGAGCCTGTAATCGACAGCTATGACGTCAAGCGCGAGCTGGGCGGCTGGGCGGTCACGACTGTGGCTAAGGTTTACGCCTGTCACGACTGCGGGCACATCACGAAGCTGTACCGTGACGGCGAAGACATGGGCGCTGCTGAGGCAAGCCAGACGGACGTGCAGAACGGCGGTGACGGTGACTGGTACTACGATGCAGACGCAGATGTTGCGTACCTGTACTCGAACAGTGATCCGGCAACCACGCACCGGGTGGAAGCTGGGCGCAAGTGGTCGGACGTTAAGACCGAGGCTGTAGCACACGCGAGCGACTTCGTGAGGGCTTATGTCTCGAAGCCGATCATCAAGCGCACAGGCACAGGCGCACAGTCTGAGAGCCTGCGCGAATACGACGATAGTATCATCCGCGCCACAGCCACGCTGGCCTGTTCGTACCTGATCCAGCCGCACGACATGGAGCGCGGTGCCCAGCTTCGCGGCATGGTCTACAACCCCGGCAACCCGAACGAGCCCGGCCTGCTGGATATGGTGCGCGATGGGCGGATCCCTTTGTGGAACGAGACCAGCACAGCAGCGGGCAAGGGCATTGTGAACGCCGTCAGCTTGGACGCTACCACGACCGGCACGATTGCGGATGTGGAAGGCACGCCAACCGTGTCCTTCGACGTGATCAAGGTGGTGATCGCGACGGGCGGCACGATTGCGGATGTGGAAGGCACGCCGACCGTCACGTATTCAGCGTATGTGGCCGGATCGGATGGCCTGAAGACGACGCAGGTGGTTGATTCTGAGACCATCAACTGCCAATATCAGACCATCGGGCAGGGGATGTACGCACGCTTCACGGCGGGCGTTTATGTCGCCGACGACGAATGGGAAGTGGAGGTCAGGGGCGGGAAGCCGGAAGCCGGAACCGGCAGGCGCACGATTAGCTTGAGGCGCATCTAATGGCGATTACGTTCTCAAATGTCGCGAGCACTCATGTGATCGACCCGCTGACTGACATCATCAGCGCCGAGTTTCGTGGTCACACAACGCTCCGGCTTTTCGATGCGGACCCGCCAAAGGGCTCCAGCTGGCTTGAGCTGTCAAGGTTCCGCGAGGAGCTGGTGGAAGAGGCCGCAGGCGCGACTACTCGCAGGTACACGATCGACATGGCCTATGTTGTGAAGGTCGGCGCGGCCGGAGGGAAGAAAGCCCTGACAGAGCGGGCAAACTTCATGGAGCGGCTGTTTGAGCTGCTCAGGCAGAACAAAGACTACACGTCCAGCAGTGTGTACTGCTGGCACGATGGACAGATCGGCGCGACAGATTACAGCGCCGAGACGGATGAAGACAACGAGAACGGGCTGGCGCGAGTGGCCTTCGAGTGGAGCTGCGCCGTGACACACATCATAGAGTAGGAGGCCAGTCATGGCAATCTCAACTGCTGTTTACAGCAAAACCGCGTTCCGCGTAGCGATCGCAAATGAAACCACCTTTGGCACGCCGGTAACCTTACAGACCCTCTTCCAAGAACTTCACATCACCGAGCCTCCAACGCTCGACACGGCCACGGCTGTCGTGGTTGACGAGACTCCGCGCATTGATGGCTCTGCCGTCATGGGAGTTGGGGACATCTACAAGACGCAGGCGGGCGCGATCACGACCGTAACGGTGTCAGGCATCCTGACAACGCCTGTGCTTAATCTGCTGCTTGTGGGCGTGTTCCAGAACAATACCTATCTCGCGCCTCAGACTACGTACGCTTGGGACTCGTCCACCAGCGTGATCGGCGACCCTGACGACCAGTTTTTCTTTACATTGGCTCTACACGACCCGATCAGCGGCGAGGGCAAGCAGCTGACCAGCGCCTTCCTCAAGACGCTTGAGATCACATGGGATGCTGGCTCGAACGGTGGCCGCGCCAGCTTCAGCGCGACCTTCATCAGCGGGCTGGCTCTCGGCACTACCGAGACCTTCACACCATCCAGCTGGATTTCACCCGGCACGGCGTACTTCACGACAAGCGGGCTTGACACAAAGACGCTTAACTCAGACGCCATCGTCACCAACAACTTCAGCTTTTCTTTCGACAACGGCGCGACTTTCTGGGGCGTCAACTCGAACGGATACGCTGAAGGCTGCACGGTCGGCGCGGCTGGTGGAAAGGGATATGTTGCAACAGGCTCGATCAGCGCGAAGTACGACGACTACACAAAGAGCACGATCGACAAAGCACTCGCTAACCCAGCAGCGGGCTCCGCTGACATCCCGCTCAGCCTGGTATTCAATAGCGGTGATGCGACGAACCAGCTCCGCTTTACGGCACACTGTGTGCTCGACAGTGCAAACTACAATTTTGGGCAGGACGCTGGCGTGTTCCGTGATCTGCCATTCAAGTGCGTCTACGAGTCCACAACTGACGCGATTACGGTAGTTGTCGGCACGAACGCATAAGGGGGACACATGGAGTTCACTCCGAAGATTGAGAACTTTGACGGCTCTTTCGATGTCCGCGAGGCGACTCGCAAAGAGGTCATGCGGCTGACTGCGCTGGTGCGCTGCTTGTATCACGGTGGCGAGTATGATGACGAGGTGCTCGTGAAGGTGCAGGAGTTCGTTGAGCAGATCAGCGGGCTGGGCGATGACGAGACCTTCACGGCCCTGCCCGTGATACAGCAGAGTTTCATGCTTGAGCACTTGGCTCATGTATACATCGGAGGGATTCCGGGAAACTGAGAATCTGCCTGCTGCTGTCGGTATGGTGTGGCGTGTGCGGGGTGCCCGATACCGAATGGCCGGCTGCAGGCAGATGGCACGCGCAAAGCCCGACGCTCGGAAAGGTGGTAGAGTACGATGAGGCCGAAGTCTGGGCAGAGGTTGAGCGGATCGAATCGGAAGCTGCGTCGAATGGCTGGCCGCTTGGGCACGCGCTGTTCACGCAGCTTCCTTTTTTCGCATCTGCTCACTGGTTCCTTCAGCCTGATGTATTACGCTGGATGAAAGACTTCCGGCTCATACGGGCCACGCGCACGCCGGCGGCGCACACGCTGGATGAGATGTCGAACGCATTCGCCGAGGCTGTTATCGTGATCGAAAACGAAGAGGCCGCAGCGATGAATCACATGAGAGGTCGAAATGGCCACAACAAGTAAATACCAGATACAGGTCGGCGTCACTGGCGCTGATCAGGCTGCCCAGAAGCTCGGTGGTGTATCACGCGGACTCGGCTCGCTTGCCAAGCAGGCGGCTGTCGCTGGTGCAGCGTACTTTAGCGCGGCTGGCATCATTAACGGCCTGAAGGCGTCGATCAAGCTCGCCGGTGAGCAGGAACAAGCAGAACGCCAGCTGGAAAAGGCGCTCGGTAAAAGTATCACAGGGCTAAAAGCCTACGCAGCCGCCCAGCAGCAGGTCACGACCTTTGGTGACGAGGTGACACTTCGCGCCGCTGCACAGTTCGCGCAATTCACAAAGAACGAAGAGCAGATCAAGCAGCTCTTGACGGCAACGCAGGATTACGCAGCCGCGCAGGGTGTCGATCTGGTGTCCGCTGCCCAGCTGGTGGCGAAGTCCTTCGGTTCATCGACCAACGCACTGAGCCGATACGGCGTTGAGGTGACCGGCGCGGCAGGCAGCACGGAGCGCCTGACGAGCCTGACGGAAAACATGGCGAATATGTTCAGCGGGCAGGCGGCGGCAGCGACTGACACGATGGCCGGGCGCATCGAACAAATGAACAATGCACTTGGCGATGCTGGTGAGGCCGTCGGATCAGCACTTGCGCCAGCGATGGTTAAGCTCTCAGAACTCGTCAAAGAGGCCGCTGAGTTCTGGGGCGAGCTGATAGACAAGATGGGCGGCGAGAAGATCTACGGGTCGGTTAAAGAGCTGGCCGATGTAAATATCGCCGTCGCGCAGACATTCGCCGCCGCCGCGAAGGCAGGAGAGCAGGAAGCGGCAGCCCTTGAGAAGGTCGGGGTGCGCACAGCTTCGCTGATGGATCTGAGGAAGATAGCGGCTGAACTATTCAAGAAGTCCGCTGAATTGCAGCGGGAGTCCAGCGAGGCTGGCTGGCTTGAGGCTGATCAGTTGAAGAATTCTTCCGAGTTCTACCAGGACTACGCTTCAGCCCTTTTGAACTTGATCACGCAGCGAGAACAGTATGCAATAGCGATAGAGAGGGAGACTGCTGCTCAGTCTGAGGCTAACACTGTCCAAGCCGTGGCGCTCAAGAGCATAAGAGAGCCGAGCCTTGAGATAATTCGACTCCAGGTGGCCTCCCTTCAAGACCTCGCCGCCGCCGAGAGGGAAAACATTGAGGCGATCCAGGTAACGCCGACAGCCATGGAAGAATACAACTCGGCGCAATTGGTGAAGCTCGAGCAGATGGAGCGAGAGAAGGAACTGCTTGACGCATTTATCGCGATGTACCCAGAGCAGGCAGAGGCTCTCGGTCTTGTGACGGCCGCGATAGGCGAACAGAACGCAGCGAGGGACGCCACAGTCAAGGGCGTTGGGTCACTCATGGGGAGCTTCGCCCAGCTCAATCGGGTGGCTGCCGGAAACGCAGCGCTAACGAAGCGGCTGGCACAGGGCGAGGCGATCATTAACACATACAGCGCTGCCAACAAGGCCCTGAACAATCCGCCTGGGCCACCGTGGACGATCCCGGCGATGCTTGCGACGGTTACGATGGGCCTTGCGAATGTTGCCCAGATCGAGGCCCAGAAGTTCGCGCGCGGTGGCGACTTCGTGACGAGCGGGCCTCAGATGATCATGGTGGGTGACAATCCCGGCGGGCGCGAGCGTGTGCAGATCACGCCGATTAGCTCGCCGAATATCGAAGGGCCGAGGGGCGGCGGTGTGACGAGCTGGCCTCAGATGATTATGGTCGGAGACAACCCCGGCGGGCGCGAGCGTGTGCAGATCACGCCCACCAGCTCGCCGAACATCGAAGGGCCGAGGGGCGGCGGCGTGACGATCAACTTCTCAGGGCCGGTAACGGATCGTGACTTCGTGCGCGACGTGATCGTCCCGGAGGTTAAGCGGGCGGCGAGGTACGCATGAGAACGATTCGCGACGGCGCCCGCATGGGCAACATTCAAGAGAACTGGGTGGTCAGGCTGTATTACGGCACAGGGTCAGACTACATCGAGTTCTGTGACACAACCATATCGACGCCCAGCTCAAACGCGCTGCCGATCATCACCGACATAGGCTCGATCCGCGAGAGCCTTGACCTTGCAAGCTGCACGAGCAAGATCAGCAACCTGTCGGTAACGCTTGCGAACATCAAGATCGACGGCACGCTGGCAAGCGAGCTGCTGTCGGAAACCGACACGGCGGCGGGTGTGTTCATGAACCATGACGTCATGGTTCGCAGCTACCTCAACGGGAATTTCGCGAACGTTCAGACCGTCTATACAGGCCGCTTGCGTGGCATTAGCTGGACGGCTGCCGAGGTACAGCTTGACATCGAGCCGAATCAGCCTTGGGACTTCCTGAGCATCCCGAATGTGCAGGCTGACAGCGGGCGCTATTTTCCGGTTGTGTACGGCGATTACACGGCTAACACAAGTACGCCAGGCTCGGAGGCGTTGTGTGCTTCGCTTGCGCTCTGGCCCGTCGAGATCGACACGCGGACGGGCGGCGAGTCCTTCGGGCTTGTCCACCAGAGTATAGCCTCTGGCGGTGAACTGCACTTTTACGAGGAATCAACTGACAGCCTCGTGCCTGTGACGGACTCGAGCGACGCTACGACTGACGCAAGCGCAAGCTATCGGGGCGGATATGCGATGCCAGCGCCGACGCTGTTCCGCCACGCGTGGAAATTTAAGGCCGAGCAGTACGAGGGCAGCGAGACAAACGATTTCACGGATCCGCACAAGGCGACGGATTACAAGCGGCAAGCGGACACGATCTATACATACGCATACGATGTGCTTACTGTTTCGCCTGGCAGCGGTGATATAGGCATCCTCCCGCTTAACTTTCCGCGATTATCGCTGAAGATGACAGGCGTTTATACGGTCACGGTCGTGTGGACGGCCACAGCATCCAGCGGCACGCCGACGGGCACGATGCAAATAAGCGCGAGCGATTCGAGTATCTCCGGCACAACCAACATGAATGTTGGAGGCGGTCAGCAGAGTTACACCTTCACGGGCGGGACTACGGGCGATGCGCCCCCTGAATGGATTAAGATTAGAGCCGCCGGGGCGTTTTACACTGGCGGGACTGTCAACATCACGGTGCGTATCTGGGACGTAATCATAACGACCGAGGTTGAGATCGACACGTCAGGCGATGCGACAGCGCAGGCGCGGGCTATCGAGGGCGTGGATACGCTGTACTGTGGGTCTGACGGATTCGCGAAAAGCTGGTCTTCTGGCGCGTGTGATACAATTCAAGAGATTCACCGGGATATGCTGATCCGATTCGCGGGGCTGTCCACCAGCACGCCGGACGGATACGCGGCTCTCGACACGGCTCGGAGCGGCTGGTCTGGCAGGCTATGGCTGCATGCACCGGAAGAGCTGCGGAAGGTGCTTGAGCGGCTACAGTACGAGGGGCAGTTTGTTTTTGCCTGGGCGTCTGATGGCGACCCTAAGTATATCTATGTGAAGTCCAGCTACTCGAGCGGCGATGTATCGGCGACCATCACGCCGGGCCGTGATACAAGCGCGATCCAGTACAGCCTCACGCCATTCTCGGACATCGTCTCAAAGCAGGAGCTGAAGTACGAGCGGCATCCGGCTGATGATTCGCGCTACCTTTCGGCCTACACGAAGACAAACAGCGCCCGCGGCAACTTCAACTTCGATTCGCTTGAGAACATCGAACAGATCGAGCTTGACTATCTGGTGGACAGCGTGGCCAGTCATGCCACCATCACAGACCTTGTTTTCGGCGCGCCAAAGCGGCTGATCAGCTGCGAGCTTTATCGTCCCGAGCTGTTCACGATCGAAACCGGCGACATTGTGCAGCTTGAAAATGACGCGATCTATTACATGATTACGGACGTGACCAGGTCGCAAGGAAAGTTCACGGTCAAAGCGCGGGAGGTCGGATAATGGCATACGGCAGAAGGCTCAAGCCGCGCATTTATCCCTGTCTGATTCAGCACCTGATCCACCGAGGCGAGTCCAGCGTGGTGACGGTTGACTCGGGCAATTCTGATTTTGGCGTGAATGCGTCCTCTCATATCCTTCGCGCTTTCGACGGTCAGCCGAGCGTCCGCTGTGTTTTCGATTCTGACGGGGAAGCAGCTGCGGCCAAAATTGTGGTGAAGATCGACCTGAAGCATTCCGCCTATAATTTTGATTATGTGGCTATCTTGAATCACAACCTGAAAACGGCAAACGGCGTTTTTACGATTTTGACGAGTGATACGGATTCTTTTGGTGGTGCGACAAGCCCATATCTGAACGATATAGTGGGTGACACAACAGCGAGCGGCGCTTCTGCCACTGCTGTGTTTAACACGAACGGCTCAAACATTTTGTCAATGACGCAAACATCACACCGTTATGTCTGGCTTGTTTTTTACGGCTACACGGGCGGGTGGGCTGACGACCTTGAAATCGGCGACATCATGCTCGGCAAGCACTGCACGGCACCGCACGGGCCGGACATCGGCATGAAGACGGGCATCTTGCACAACGGCGGCAAGCTGATGGAATCCTACGGTGGCGCGAGGCACTACATGAGCGGCTGGACGACAGGATCGGACGGCCAGAGCTTGCCGTTTGGGCCTCCGTTCAAGACGAACAACATTGCGTCCACGAACTACATCGAAGCCGCGATACATCCCGGCAGGCGCTACTGGGAGTTCACGCTTTCGTATCTTGCGGATACGGCGGTCAATCAGGAAGACATGTCGACAGGCGTGGTGAATCCGACTACATTCACGAACGTATACGCGATGACAGCTGGCCCTGCCTTGCCCTTCATTTTCGCGCCTGACTCGACCAGCACAACGGTTGGCGATTACGCGTTTGCCCGCTTTGCTGATGATGACTACCAGCAGGAAGAGGTTGCATTCGGGGTGGTGACGCTTAATCGAAGAATAGAAGAAGAGTTCTAAGCGCGGGGGGCGCATGAATATGACCAGAAATCAAGACCGCAGAAAGCAGACCTATCATTGGCTGGTTCAAGTGATTCCGTTGCTGATCGGCGGGGCTGTCGCGTGGTACGGCCTGCGGGAGCGGGTGAGTGCTAATGAGATCAGGATCGACAGCCTGCCGGAACGGATGGCGCAGGTCGAGACTCGCGTCAGTGTGGTCGAGGCCCAGCAGGAGCAGGCAGCGGAGATGCTGCGCGAGATCCGCGGCGACATCAAGACGCTGATCAGGCACGAGGAGCATGAGTGATGGCCGGAAAGCGCAAGCTCGCGGCGTTCCTGGCTGCCGTCACGGCGCTGATGCTGGCCGGCTGGCTGGGCTTTCTGTCAGACACGCTAATGCAGGGAGTGCTGGGCGGTCTGCTGGCGCTGGTGGGCGGCAATGCTGCCGAGCACATCGCAGGGAGGGGCAAATGAATACAGGTGACCTTGTTTTTTTCCGGCGGCGTGGGATTATTCCGGGGCTGATCCGCTTCGGCACATGGCTTGGCGCGACGATCAGGCGCGAGGCTGTGCCCGACTGGATCCCGCACCATGTCGAGATCGCGCTGGTGGAGGACGGCATCGACTACCTTTACGGGGCTGATGCTGTCGCTGGCTTTGTGCGCCGTCCGCACTACTTCCGGCTGGCTGGGCTGAAGGAAGGGAAACACTACCGTGTGGTGCCGATCGCGATTCACGGCCACAGGGAAGGCGTGCGCGCTGCAATCAAGCGGCTCGAAGGCACGCCATACGAGGAGTGGGTCAACGTCCTGAAGGTCTGGCGCAAGGGAAACACCGACCGCTCAGACGACCGGATTTTTTGCTCTGAGGCTGCTGTCCGTGTCCTGCAAGAGGACGGCGTCGCGTGGGTGCTTCCGCTCGATCCCGATAATGTCTCGCCGCTTAAGCTGTACGCGCTGAGTCTGCGCCATGTGTAAGAAAAAAGGGGTGTTTTTTCTTACAGCCCTACTCGGAATTTTACTCGGAAGCGCTGCCGCCCTTGCGGACTTCCGAGTTCAGCCCGAGTTCGTGGCCGACGAGTGGAGCAAAGTCCATGTTGTCGGCGGCTCAGCCAGCTACCTGCTGACGCGTAACACGGCGCACCCGTTTGGGTACAGTCTCGCCATTGCTACCGCTTGGGAAATCGGCGATGCGTTCAAGCCGGAAGGGCCGCTCTATCACGATTGGCGGGACGATGTGCTGACAAGCGACGGATTCAGTTATTCCGACATCGTCTACCACATGGCCGGGACTTACTTGACTTGGTTGATTTTTGACGCTTCTAAGGGCCGCATTGTTTTCACCTTGCGCTGATGCGTCTTTCCTGTGAAAGTGGCTTAAAACGGCTCTAAGTGGCCTTGAAAGCGATTCTGGGGGTGTTATGCAGATTCTACTCGATGACGGAACGGTGATCACGCCAGCGTATTCCATCGGCGAGCTGGTCGGCTACCGTGTCGCGCCTGAGCAGATCGACCAGGTACTCGGCATCCAGGTAGACGCGTCCGGCGGGTATGCGTACCTGACAGCTGGGCAGGACGCGCAGGT
>Ga0196901_1001475_pt1 | contig 11860 bp, 16 predicted proteins | sample CB_VirMetaG_FD_169099 | JGI IMG/M metagenome (GOLD analysis project Ga0196901, IMG submission 169099) | Freshwater to marine saline gradient viral communities from Chesapeake Bay - CB_1504_1 Viral MetaG (v3) (version 3) | ecosystem: Environmental > Aquatic > Marine > Coastal | place: USA... | reverse complement strand
GTTATAACGTGTATGCAATTATTTTTATTTAATTGTTGACATTAATATTTGGTAAGGTAATATGGTGGAAATTATTTCAATGGAGGGTGGTTTATGAAGAAGCAATCAGAGTGGATGAGGGGTTTGTTGGTAGCAGAAGATAAACATAAACAAGGTTATAAAATTGGACTAGGACTTGAGAGGAGCTGTGAATACTATGAAGGGTATATGGATTACTGGGATAATTTAGAGGAGAGGGGGTAATGTTGAAGAAGATACAAGACTACTACGGTATGTTACCATTTCCACTTAAACAATCTCAGGATGAATTTCTTGTAAACTTTACAGAGGGTAGAGGGCACTACTGTCTACTTGGTCAAGCGGGGTCAGGAAAAACGACAATCATGAAGATCTTAAAAGGTTTCTATGGGGATAAGATGGTAACTTTCGCATCTACTGGAATTGCCAACCAAAACTTGTATGATATGGAAGGGGGGGATGGTACTGCACACAAGGGGTTTGGTTTACCTATAGATATACATAATGAGGAAGATATTCGCAAGGTTAGCCCTTCGTGCCAGAAGATTTTTGGATCAAGTGATTTAATTGAGATAGTCGTCATTGAAGAATTTGCAATGTTATCTCCCGATAATTTGTATGTCATCATGAAGCGACTTGAAAGGTTTAACAAAAGGACTAGTAAGCGTAATAAAAGGGATATTAGGTTATTGTTGATTGGAGATCCTTGCCAACTACCTAGTATTGTTACGGATACCAAACAAGATTTAATTAAATTATACGATAGTCATCTATTGTTTAAAAGTAAACCTTGGTATGAGTTAGGATTTACTGTGATGAAACTACGTGAGGTAAATAGACAAGAAGATCCACTCTTCATTGAAGCACTTACTGTACTCCGTTATGGAATAGAGGAGAGGTACGATAAATTACTGGCTTGGTTAAACAAACGCCATGTGTATAACTATGATAAAGCAAGTTTGCTTCTTGGCGCTACCAATAAAATGGTGGATGGTGCCAATAACAGAGCTTTACAGGGTACTGGGAACCCCATTGGTAAATACACTGGGCAGACTAAAGGTAAATTTAATAAACGGGACTGCCCTGTTGATGATGAGATTATGCTATCTGTGGGTATAGAAATTATAACACTTATAAATGACCAAGAAGGAAGATTCTGTAACGGGAGTTTCGGCAAGGTCCTTGCAATGGGGTGTGACGGTATCTGGGTTAGATTCAATAATTCAGACGAGGATGTTTTTGTTGCATACCACACCTTCAAGGAAACAGAAACTTACATAGAGGTTGACGTCTTACAAGAAGACGGAGCTAAAAAAGATGAAAAGCGCAGAAAAGAAGTTGGGTATTTCACTCAAATCCCAGTCAAGGTGGCGGCGAGTTTCACTTTTTTCAGAAGTCAGGGGCGGACCTTTGATAAAAAGGGAGTGATTGATATGGGAGGTAAATGGTTATACAACAGTAAACGGATGGAAGATTTCGGCTGTCATAGTCTGTATGTAGCCCTAAGTAGGTTCACCTCCATAGACTTAGTTACTTTTGCAACTAAATTGGAGAGAGACCATATAAAGGTATGTAGAGAGACTATTGATTGGTGGGATAGTATTTAGTTAAGGTAAAATGAGTGGTAATGAAAAAGGGTATAGTTTATATTAATGGGATAAATGATGCAGATTATGATTAATTTACAAGAAATACTAGAAATTATTGATGAAGTTAGGTTAAATAACGATTGTGGTTTAGTTAATAACATACTACTATTATATCAGGAAGGTATAGAATTTGGTTATAGTGTTGATGGTTATGGCTATGAAGTGACTAAGAGACTCACTTATCATCAACTATTCAGCATGTACTCTTTGTACAATAATGTATATAGCACATGTGAAGGTATGTTGATTGTGTTGAAACAAAAAGCACTTGATAATGAGGGGAATTTTAGTGGATAACAAACAATCTTACTCTTACATTGTATCTCTTACCTACCATAAAATAGGAGATCACACATATGAAGTTCTAGATGATAACTCTATCGATCTTCGATATCCTATACAATTTGAAGATGTGAATGAAGATATATCATGTTATCAAAGTGAGTGGATTTCTTCTACAAATAAAGATTGCACCCTTGAATATGATGTTGTATATTATTCTGTGTTTGCAGTGACTACCTTTTATCACAAAGATTACTGGGGTGAGGTTGATCAGGATATGGATTGGGAAGTATTATCTCACATTGAACTTGAATGTAGTGTAGATGACTTTATAGAGGCTAGAGGATTAATACTACCTGTAGAAACATTCTCAGGTACGGGTCCAATTATATTTTAAGAGGAGTAATATTATGGAAAAATCATCATTAGGTGATAGAATGAAAGGGTATGAGAAAATCCCACAACAACGACTTATGAATAAGATGCCTGTTATTATACGTTTGGATGGAAAGGCTTTTCATACATACACCAAAGATTGTGACAAACCTTTTGACTCTGATTTACATACAGTTCGTAGTGGTGTACTATCTTACCTTTGTGAAAATATACAAGGTTGTTTGTTTGGTTATTCTCAAAGTGATGAAATATCTCTTGTGCTGAAGGATTGGGATACTTATAACACATCCCCTTGGTTTGACAATAAAATACAGAAGCTGTGTTCTGTCTCAGCTTCTATGGCTACCTCTGAGTGGAGCTTACTATCATCTTCCGTAGATAATGAAAGAACTTCTGGGTCAGATAAATTTTCTAGGCGCGCTATATTTGACGCTAGGTGTTTTAATCTCCCATTAAACGAGGTAGTTAATTATCTGTTGTGGAGACAACAAGATTGGGAACGTAACAGTGTCCAAATGTTAGGGCAAAGTTTGTATTCTCACAAACAGCTACATGGGGTAAGTTGCAAACAAATGATAACTAATATTGAGAATGAATATGGTATTATTTGGGGAAATTTTCTTAGTTGGCAAAAGAGTGGGGAATTTTGGATTGAAGGTGAGGTGGTTGATAATTTTTTAGTTAAGAATAATAGAGAAAAGATAGAGAGTATTCTAAATATGACTTATAACGTGTAGTACAACACACCAACCAAGCTACTGTAGCTCTTATAACAAGTAAGTGATACAATGTATGCCATATAAGATTAAAGTGGCTTATAATTTGATTGAGGAGGTTTAGTATATCTGTAATTAAAGATAAAAAAGAAAGCCCACACAAATTAATGTATGGGCTTGCATAATAATACCTGATCCCTCTTACTCTCGTAGTCTCTGGGTAATATGTATCAGGTATAGGACATGATACCATGTATTTATCTATCACACAATAGTTACCACAGTGAGAGAACATGGCACATGTGAGCGAACTTAGTTAGACAAGGAGTGTGGTGCTTTTTCCACACGACTACGGATAACTTATATACTATACTTGGTTCCGTTAGGAACATACCATTACTATTGTAAGCAACATCAAGAGAGACAAGATTTTATAGATATTAAAGCTACATGTATAAGAATTAAAGATGGTAGAGATACAAGACTAAAGATTAGGGATGTTTTTAGAGATAATTATTTGGTGTTAAAGCGTAAAGAAGTAATTAGTATGTTAACCAATAAATAGTTTAACCTAAAGGTTTACATTTAACTTTTTAATAGTGTAAGATGCTTAGAGGTTAACATAGGGTAATGGTAGACCTAAACGGTCTTAGTTATGTAGTGTATTCCTAACGGAATTGAGGTTAGTATTAAGATTCACTAGACCAACCTATTATCACTTCGTTCAATACGTATGGTGTTCATCTAGTGTTGGTTGAAATAAAATAGTTCCTGTAAGATATATTGTATCTTTATATATTGTTTTATTGTAATACAGTATCATTGTGATATACTACGAGGAATATTTTATAGTGGAGACTAATATCATAATGGTAGGTTTATAGTGTTTACTAAGGTATCATAATGAGGTATAATATCCTATGTAGGGGTAAAGAGTAAGGGTGTTTTATGTATGAACCAACTGAGCAAGATAAAGCTTACGCTAAGGAGAAAGGTATTGCCGAGGAACTTAGGGTTCTAAAAGGAATACAATATCGAGAGAATAATATCCAGAAACGTAAAAATAAAGGTTTAAAGATAAACAGGATAACCACTGGTGAATTGAAGATGGTGTTACAACATTGGTTGGAAAATGGGAGAAAACCTTTGACACGTAGTTTTGAGTATGTGTATAATAACACCGATAAACTTTATAAAGAAACAGATTGGGTGGATGCCATACTTAGATCTAAAAGTTATGGTAAGGAATTGACATCTGCATTTAATGGTATTGATACTCCAGAAAGTATTACACTTAAAACCAGTGAACTTTTTGACATCACTTTGTTGAAGTCTATGATAACACTATCTAAGAGGATTTGTAAAATGGGTGTAGATTTAAAATATGAAGACCGTCTGGTTGCTAAAGATTTAGAAATCACCAAGTTAAAAGGTTTGCTTAAGACGAGTACATGGCAAGAAAAAGCTATAGCTCTTCTATTGGACGGTAATACTCAAAAGGTTGTGGCAGAGTTAACTGGTAAGAGTGTAGTTACTATTGCAAGATTGGTTGCTAAGAACAAGGAGTTATTAAATGAACCTAAAGATTGATAAGCGAATAGTTCTTTGTAATATAGATGAAGTCCTTGACCAATACAGAGATAAGGTTGCAGTTGGTGAACTTGAAACAAGACACACTACTATGTTAATACTCAATGCATTGGAGGATCTATACGAAAATCTAGTAGACTCTGAGGAAGAGCATTATCAATGAAACAACTTAAACTTAGCACCAGAGTTCGCTTACCCGACCATGATTTCTTATCATATGGGTATGTGATTAAGTATTTTATACCTTTTATGAGTTTTCTATATGAAAGAAAAGTTGAAGATAGTTATTATAGTTTAATATGAGGGTGTAAGGTTTATGGTTAGTGAAGATCATTTTATAGGTGAGACCTTTAGTACCCCATCAGGCGGGGTTTTAACTGTCTTAAGTGTTTGTCCCAAAAGTAGTAATGTTAAAATCTACAATCTATCCTGCTCTATCTGTAGTGAAGATATAGAATTATTTCCAGAATTATTTAAGAGTAGAAAAGGGTGTTTAGTTAGGGGGCAAATACCTTGTGGTTGTTCTAAAGTTACTAAGTGGACTAAAAAGCAATATCAGGTGAGGGTGTCGCGTTCTTGTACTGAAAGGGGTTATAAGTTTTTAGGGTTTTCTGGTAATAAGGTAATGCATAGTACAAAATTAAAACTTAAGTGCAATGCTGATGATAATGAATGGAGTACAACATCTCTTAATGATTTCTTCCACAGTGAAACAGGGTGCCCTGTATGTGGTAAATTAAAGGCTGCTAATTCCATTACAAAACCAGTAGAAGTTATGACTGGTAGTTTTATGCTATCAGGTAAATTTTTAGATGGTACTGTGTTCACCAGAAATGTACATAATAATGGAGACCGTAGATGTTGGGATGTATATTGCCCTAAATGCTCTAACGATGAGTATGTAGTCTCTGGTTTATGCTCTGGTGTATTTACTGCACGCACCACACACTTACGTAGAGGTAAAAGACCTTGCAGGTGCTCCCATGCCTATTGTTGGACTAAAGATCAAAGAGAATATAAACTTTTTAAGGTAATGGAAGATGAAGGTTTAAAATTTAAAGGTTGGGGTGACGGCTATATAAATTCACGATCTAAATTTAACTGGCTTTGTTTATTTAGGCACAAATGTAGTACTACATTTGGAAATTTTATAGGTAAAAACTCTCGATGCGGTACTTGTGAGAAGATTAGGAAAAAAGAAAATGGTATTGGTTATGGTTACTACCCGCACCGAAAGGATGAGAAGGATTTTCTGTATATCTTAAATTTTGACTCTCTATATATTAAGGTAGGGCGTAGTTTTGATGTGGATAAACGTATAACAAAGTTAGTTACCTATTCTGGAGTTTCTAAGGTTAATATTAAAATATTAAAACTGTACACTGAAACTCACCAAGTTGTGTATGATACAGAACAATGGTTACACCAAGAACTTGCAGCTATGGGATTCTACCACACTGGCAGTACTTGGAGTATAGAAACTTTCCACACAGATTGTATTGGTTATCTAGAAAGTCTACTATTACAATCTGGGGTGTCAACTAAACTTCAGGATAGTTACAAGAGCACAAAGGATTAAATAAAATGATTAAACTTTTAAAAATATGGTGGTACTACTCTATATTACATAAAGTAGTATTAGATGGAAATGGTAAACCTTATGATAGAAAGGGGTTGCAAATTGAAGAGGGTAAGTATAAGCTAACTACTAAGTGGGAACATTACTCTTATTTAGGTAATGGCATGTATTGTTCTCCAAGGGGGATGTTGCAGGTCGATATGAAGAACCCATTTTACTTGGACAAGGTAAGAATAGCTTTGGCTAAATTTAAATAGGAGTTATATGAGCTACAAGAGAAATATTTAATTAACCAGTCACTTATTGATGTAAAGGAAAGAAACACCTTGACACTTGATGATTTGATTGATAGTATTTAGTTCAAGAGATTATACTTGGTTATAAGGAGTAACAAATGTACATTAAGAAAGGTAAGCCATATTTCAATACCAAGGACACTTGGAGCATGAGTGGTACGTTATCGCCTATTATTGCCGCAGGGTTAATTAAGTTCCGTGAAGAGTGGCTTAAAAGCGGTAATGGTATGGCTGGTATTGTTATTAGTGATTTATTAGACATGGGTGTTGTTACTTCACTTAATGAGATTACATGGGAGTTTACTGACGAGAACTGGCTTAAATTAGACCAAGTATTTCTGTACTATTTAGATGAGATGATCTTCGCATTTGGAAGTAATAAGCCAGACTGTACTTTGTATAACATTAAATTCTTACCAAGAGACTTAGAGTTTAGTGATGAAGTACGGCAGTTGAATAAAGTTGAGTCTGCTAGGTATCGTAATGATTTACAGGAATACTATGATCGTTGTGATAAAGGTCGTATGTTATTTGCCGAGTATTTTAATGCGCTGTTTAATTAGAGGTGTAAAATGAAGATTGAATTGGAAAATGGAAAGTACACCTATATTTTTAATGAAGGTACTGGAGAACAAGAGGTATTCCTTTATGAGATAATTTCTGGAGTGGGGCATGTAGTAAGTTCATCAATTGATGATAATTTTATACTAGCTATGGCACATGAGATCCAACGTCTACGTCAGCGACTAGGTTACAAAGAAGATTAGTATTATCTCCTTGTAATTTGATTGTTATAAACATTACTGTTATAATTAAGGTTTAGTATAGAGGATAGTCAACATGAAGCATAATGAAGAATTGTGGGACATAAACCTAGCAGGAGATTACACTGGCCCTAGTGATGGAGATGAGCAGGGTTTAGATTACTTAGGTGTAAGCTCTACAACCAAAACTAGAAAGTTGGGAGGTTTAACTAGATTAAAAGCCGCACATAACTTTGCCAAACTAAACGGAACCATTAAGAAAGTTAGTTCTGGTGAGTTTACAGGCCCATGAAGCATCAACAATATATAGTATGTAATCGTGATGGTACGTGGGAGTTCAGAAATGGGGAACCTGTGTTGAAAGAGGAAGGTGATGTGGCAATATTTAATTGTGCCGACTCTTTAGAATTAAGTATGATTAGTTTAGTTGAAGATTACTTTACTAACCCTTTTAAGACTGGAGAGTTGATCAATCCTGCAGTTTCACTTGAAGATTCTAGGTGCCGGACTAAATTGAAACTTGATAAAATAAGTATTGACAATAATGAGAAAGAAGGTTAATATACCTTATAGAAACAAACGGGTCTATAACATAATTGGTTAATGTATCCGACTCATAATCGGAAGAGTCTGGATTCGAGTTCCAGTAGACCCACCAAATTACACGCCTATAGTTAAACAGGATATAACTGGAACCCTCTAAGTTTCAATTCCAGATTCGAATTCTGGTGGGCGTACCAAATAGAAGGAAGTATTACTTAAGTATTCTAGAAGATTAGGTTAAATACTTCCTTAAACGATAATTGACAGACATTACACTGGTTTAGGCTGATAACTATTACTGGTAGAATTGCGACAAACTCTCATCCTCGGGCGTCAATTGGGTGAGTACATTATCAAGTGTGCAAGGGGGAAACAAATTATGGGGTGAGTAATCGTCTAACACGCTAAGTAGTCTCCTTCGTGAATGCTTAGAACGGATAACTACGTACTTCCGTACACTCCACCAAATTAAAACACTGTTAGTACTAGACAACACCATTGAGATATAGTATAGTTTTGCTCAGTGTAGTGTGAGAAGGTGTTTTATTTATGACGAGTCAATGCTCCTAGCTACCAAGCTAGTGTGTTGTCACAAGTTGGTTGGCGCAGATTACGTCAGTTGCGGCAAAAGGCTTCGTATAGAAGTCGTTTAAAAGGTGGGCGGATACAACACCTAACCAACAACACTTCTGATGTGTATAAACTCAAGACTAACGCTAACCACTTATAAAAGAGCGTACCACTCGATTGTGGTTATTTGGTTGTTACCCAGTCCGTGACTGGTGATAAAACAATCGCTGGTATTATTTCAAGATTAAGTTGTTGTGTAACGTGATACTACACACTGAGAGTGCAAGTCACATTCACCACCGAACCCTGAGAAATCAGGTTGCACACCTTGCCATTATTTGGTTTGAGCGCAATGCCACTAAGTAGGTTAATTTCGGATCGGCTGTAAAATGTAAGAGGGGTGTTGGAATATTGTTTACCCAATACTCTTACATTGTTTTATTCTACTGTATACTTGCCAATGGTTTAAGGTAGTCTCAGCATAAAGCACTTAATTGGCATGAAGTCCTTACTATGTCCTACTCAACGATGTCATAGCCAGAGGCAAATGAAAGCGCCATACAACGTGAAGTTGGTTCCTCGTAGAGGTGGTTAGCGAAACACACTAGGACATAACCCTGCCTAGTATAAAACGGTTTTGGGTATGTAAGCGACCACATTACTTTATCATGGGGACGACTGGTATTCTGCTAAGATGATCCAAGACTCCGTTATAATGATAAACTTAAAGAACGCAAACCGATTCTCTCCCATTATTAGAGGTTGGTCGGTATATAAGTGGCAACCGTAGTGATGACTCAAAACTTTATAAATAACCTTGGAAACGTAGTATCCACTAAAGTTAACTGTGGTACTCCCTCTACTAAGCTCTATTATAAAGTCATAGGTAAGACTATGTAAAACTATGTAAAACTATGTAAAACTATCTAGGTAGACGTACTGACACATAGAGTCCCACCAAAGACATACGTGCTTTGGATATAACTCTTACAGCTTACCACCCTCTCAGCAATGATTGGGTGTTTTCTTTTACCTGAAATTTGATCACCATCTCCCTTGCATGGTATTATATTGTTATAGCAATTAACATAACAAATTGGAATAATCCAATAAGGAAATACCTTTGATCTGTAGCTGTGGAAACACAATAAAAAATCCATCATATATATCTAAATCTAAATATGACTATATGTGTAATGCATGTAAGGGTTATGAGGACGAATATGAAACTCCTCCAGCCCCTACTGGGAAGGATCTAATGAAAGTAGCATTAGATAATTACAATAAACAAGAATTAAGTGGTGAATAGTATGAGTAGTAACAATGATATTGATAATAAAAATAAAGGTGGTCGCCCAACTACTGGTGTAGTGGCTGACAGAGAGTGGGGTTTATTAATACAGAAAATGAAAGCCAAGGCCCCTGCATTAATGATGAAAGCTCTTAATAAATATGACACAATAATGGACAATGCTAAGGCGTCTGAATCTGCTGTACTGCGCGCCGCCAGTGGCACGTTTGATATAATTAAGTACCTTCATGACCTCGATAAGAAAGTAGCGGAGGAGGATGCACGTATTGCCGAAGAAGAGGGTAACGCACAAGGGTTGTTGGCTGCAGTAGGTTCCTCACCTAAATCAGCTACTATTAGTTTGGAAGCGTTTAGGCCCGAGGAAAATAAATTGATGTAGAAAATAGGAGGTAGTAGTGGGGAAATTTTGGGTTAAAAACATAGAAGGTTGTAACGGGTACACGTTTGTAGGGAGTACCTTTAAAAGTAGATTAGGTGGGGAGCTTCAAGTACAAGAAGTCCTAAAAGATATATCCACAACTAAATATATAATAACTTGTTCTATATGCAGTCAAGACGAAGAACTATTTCCTTATAAGTCTCTTATCACTAGAAAGGCCAATCTACTCAAAAATGAAAGTCCTTGTGGGTGCGGGGTTAGTTACCGTTGGTCAGAGGAGCAGACACTCTTAAGGGTAAAAAGGGACTGTACTTCTAGAGGATCTGTAACCTTACTTGGGTTTGTTGAGCCTTGGGCAGGGAATAAGACAAAACTAAAATTGAGGTGTGATTACGATGGTAATATTTGGGATACTACTACAGTCTCTAATTTCTTCTGTAGCAGGAACACCATACATAAAAATACAAATTGTTGTCAAGTGTGTACACAGAAGCTTGCAATTAAAACAAACACAAAATCAGATAGTAGTCTAATTGCAGCTTTTATTTCATCAGGGAGTTTCTTAGAAGGGACAGTATTCACCAGATGCGAGAATGTGAATGGTCGGTATAGGTGGGAGGTAAAGTGCCCTATATGCAGTGTAGATGAGTATACTACACACGGTGTTTGCTCTGGGTTGTTTTCCTCTACATCTGCAAGGCTTAGGGTTGGAGGAAAGTCTTGCAGATGTTCAAAAAACTATAGGTGGACGCGAGAACAAAGAGAGTACCAAATACTGAAACTTTGTACCTCAGAAGGTCTATGCTTTAAAGGTTGGATGGGGGAATACAAAAATAAGAATACAAAATTTAAGTGGATATGTAAGGGAGACCATGAGGGGGTTAATAGTACTATAGATAGTTTTTTATCTGGGCGCAGGTGTAGATTATGCGCCAATGAAGATCCTGATATAGCTGCACAAGTTAATGGTTTCATGCCTCACAGAGTGGACGAGGAAGATTATCTATACTTCCTTAACTTTAAAAATAAATACTTAAAGGTGGGGAGGTCAATCAATGTCCCTTCTCGTAAGAAGTTCTTCTCTACCGTAAGCGGGGTACGAAATGAGGATATAGACCTTTTAGCCCTTTTCACCAGTAACCACAAAGAAGTTTATTATTTTGAACAAAAACTCCTAAAGGTAGCAAGGTCGAAGGATTTTCAGTATAAAGTTCCTTTCAGTAATGAGTGTTTTTCAATGGACGCTTATGACCTAATCATGGAAACACTTAAGGATAGCACCATAAACCCTCTCAACTCGGTATCAATAGTTTAATATTTGACTACATGTTTAACTACCTGTTATAATTACGTATAGATGCAGTGAGGGGTTATTCCTCCTCCTTGTACCTCCTTGCTAATAGCGTCTATACGTATTGCCGAAAGGTTATACAAACCTACCTTAAACGAGAGTAGCCTCAAGTTACCACATCAGTTACACATTCTCCTTCACCCCGCCTCATCGCTTAGTATGGGTGCGGGGTTTCTTTTTATTTAAAATAAAGGTTGACTTGAGGTTATAGTAATTATACTATGAGTACTTGAATTAATTGAAGGAGATACTGTATGATTATTACTATAGGTTTTGTATGTACATTGGGCTGGGTAGTTGGTGTTTGGTTACCTTGGTATATCGCAGCAGGGTTAAATGTAATGGCAATGTTATCTTGGTTAAAGGCTGATGTTAATGGATTGGAGGGGCTAATAACCTTGATGTTATTCTCTGT
>Ga0196901_1001474_pt1 | contig 11860 bp, 10 predicted proteins | sample CB_VirMetaG_FD_169099 | JGI IMG/M metagenome (GOLD analysis project Ga0196901, IMG submission 169099) | Freshwater to marine saline gradient viral communities from Chesapeake Bay - CB_1504_1 Viral MetaG (v3) (version 3) | ecosystem: Environmental > Aquatic > Marine > Coastal | place: USA... | reverse complement strand
TGCTCAAAGAAAGGATTGGGCCTTTGAAAAAAACAAAAAATCTTGATGTTCTGGAACAAGTTGAAGGCTATGTTATTAGAAAATCAAAGGAGAATGGTTTAGAACACAGCTACGATGTTATAGCGGAGGAGATGCCCTACTTTAAAACAATGGGGTATACAGAATATGCTACTAACTTTTATTGCCAACCTCTAAATTCTAAATTTAGGAATGAATCAATAATTGACGCGTATAACGACGATTGCGAGGTTTTAGACTACGCACAATATTTTCGTGATAATATTAAAAATAAACTTTCTAATAAGTATACCGATAGAAAGCAAAATTTTAATAAATACGATGATAAAGATTATTTAGTTGTTCTTCCTGGATCTAATAAATTAAAAGAGGTTACTTGTCTAAATAAGCTTAGACACATAAAAAAAGAGCACGGTGATAATGTTTATTTTAAGCCGCATCCTATTACGACACATGCTATCATAGGAGAAATAAAAGATTTCTTCGGAGAAGAATGTATTTTACCTAGAGATATTGATATGTACTATTTTTTAGAAAAAGCAAAAAAAGTATATACAACTCATATTTCAGAAAGCGCTGTATACTCTGTGGCTTTAGGTAAAGAGATAGAGCCCATAGATGTTTGGCATAAACAACACAGAGGGTCTTTTTATGCAATAAACCATCAGTTGTTTGACCATCAACACGATGGCAATAATTTTATAAATAAAGTTTTTTCAAGTAGCAAATCAGGTTTGTTTAATCCAAGACTAGAAGATAATTGGAAAGAAAAAGTAGATAGTTATTTTGAATATGTGACTTCAAAAAGAGATAAATATAAAAATTGGTATATAGATACACCAAATAAAAAAAAGTAAATTAAATTAAATCATTATGGCTAAAGCTAAAAAAATCTCAAAAGAGCAATTAGAAGAATTGCGGGAATTTGTAAATTTAATTAATCAAGGACAAGCCGAGCTTGGTAATATTGAAATGCAAAAACATTCATTATTGCACAAAATATCAGACGCTCAAGAAGACTTCAAAAGATTTCAAAGTAGTCTTCGGGAAGAATATGGTATGGTTTCAATTAGTATTGAGGACGGAAGCTTGAAACCGCTTGAAGAAAAAGCTAATGAAACTAATTCGTAAGATTAGTATAGGTAAAGATTATAAAATAGATGCAATGCATTACTCCGTAGGCCAAGAAGTTTACGGAGGGCATTGTATCTGTAATATAATTGAGGAAGAAGAAAAGTATTCCATATACATAGAAAAAAACAAAGAAGTTATTCTTTGGAAGGACTTTAATAAAAATATGGGCATTGCCGTAGAATATAATTTAGATTATTAATGAGAAGTCTATATAATTTTATTGTAACACCGAAAGGTGCTCGCACTACAAGTAAAACAGAAATAGACGGCAAAGAATTAATGCTAAATACAGAATTGCAAAATCATCAGTATGTGAATCGTGTTGGCATTGTAATTGGCACACCTATAATTGGTGAAACAGAAATAAAGCCAGGTGACGAAATAATAGTACATCATAATGTATTTAGAAGATTTTATGATGTGCGTGGCAAAGAAAAAAATAGCAGCAGTTATTTTGAAGAGGATATGTATTTTGTAACTCCAGACCAATTATACGCGCATAAACCCCCTGGTAGTATTTGGCAGCCAACAGAGGGATTTTATTTTGTAAAGCCACTTAAAAATAACGAAGCATTTACTACCAATAAAGAAATAGTCGGCCAAGGTATTATAAAATTTGGCGACGAAAATTTACCACCCGGCACATTAGTTGGGTTTACACCCGGGGCGGAATATGAGTTTATCATAGATAATGAAAGATTATATCGCGTGCCATTACAATCTATTACAATTAAATATGAATATCAAGGAAACGAAGAAGAGTATAATCCAAGCTGGGCATCGGGCAGTTGAGGAATTAATTAAGGTAGCGGAAGAAAAAATTATAACCAATACCGAAGACGACGTTTCTGCAGATAGATTAAAAAACGCAGCAGCGACTAAAAAGTTAGCAATCTTTGATGCATTTGAAATATTAAATCGCATACAAGAAGAGGAGCGTATTTTAGAAAATAGACCTAAAGAAGACGACACACAAAAAGCTTTTTCTGGTTTTGCTGAAAGGAGATCTAAATAATGTCAGGTGTACAATCTATAAAGACTTATGTTATTTATATGAGCAACAATACGTTCTCAGTAGAAATGACTAAAGATACTATTGCGTCTCTCGAAAAGTTTAATATAGAATATGAAATGTTTGACGGCGTTGTAGGTAGAGATGGCGTTAATGTTTTAGAATCTTTTGGTGTTAAGCCATCATCTCATGTTGCTAGATCACAATGGACAAATGGTACTATTGGTTGTTTAGCTAGTCATTATCTTTTATGGGATAAGTGTGCTGATCAAGAGGAGCCTTTTTTAATACTTGAGCAAGACGGTGTTTTAATTAGAGATCCAAGGGAAATTGTAGATCAGGTAGAGTTTGCATGTCATTTAGATGCCTTCCTCCCGTTTAATAATGGTAATAAGGACCCTAACTATAATCATTTTGAAGAATATAATAAGTCAATGTCTGTTTACGTGCCCGGGGTTAGCAAACATCCGGAAAACAAATTTTATGGAAGTAATAAAATAACAGGTGATGTTTTTAGAGGTACATATGGGTATATTATAACACCTAAGGGGGCTAAGGCTGTTATAAATTTTATTAGTAACCATGGTGCATTCCCGTCCGACCAATGTTTATGTAAGCGCGCAATGCCCCGACAGAGAGCTAACAGTACATATGTTAGATTAAATCCGTTTTTTAAAAATCTAGAAATTCAAAAAGAATTTTCTTCTAGGTAAATTTTATATAATCAATAAACAATGTACGAGCAAACATTATATAAAATTGTAGAACCTATAAAATTAACCACCATTAATAGATTAAACAAGTCTAAAAAGTGGGAATATGGTTATAATAGAGAGCATGATGTTGTTGTAATTAGCAAGACAGGCCAAATAGGTGATATTATAGAAATACAAAACTTGCGCATTGCATTGCCAAAAGAGCCGAAGTGTATAGCAAAAGGCGAAAACAAATGGACGCCACAGGAATATCCTAAGGAGCTTAAAAATATTAAGACTATATTCGACTGGGAAACATATCCGGATGAGTTTAAGGACACCTGGGGAGCTTATATTGATGAAGAGTTCACACGACGCGATGAAGGATATTGGTTTTATAGTAATAATGTACCAACTTATATAACCGGAACGCATTATATGTACTTGCAATGGAGCAAGATTGATGTAGGCAAACCGGATTATCGTGAAGCAAACAGATTATTTTTTATATTTTGGGAAGCTTGTAAGGCAGATAGCAGGTGTTATGGCATGTGTTATCTTAAAAACCGTCGTTCTGGTTTTTCATTTATGGCTTCTGGTGAAGTTGTAAATCAAGCAACAATTACAAGTGATGCTCGTTTTGGTATATTATCTAAGTCTGGCGCCGATGCTAAAAAGATGTTTACTGACAAGGTTGTACCAATATCTGTAAACTATCCTTTTTTCTTTAAACCAATACAAGACGGTATGGACCGTCCAAAAACAGAATTAGCATATCGTGTGCCGGCTTCAAAGCTAACACGTAAATCAATACAATCGAAAGAACAAAGGCAACAGCTGGAAGGTCTTGATACGACAATTGACTGGAAGAATACAGGTGACAACAGTTATGATGGTGAAAAGCTAAGACTATTAGTGCATGATGAAAGTGGTAAATGGGAAAGACCAGATAATATATTAAATAACTGGCGTGTAACAAAAACAACACTTAGACTTGGTTCTCGTATTATAGGTAAGTGTATGATGGGTTCAACCAGTAATTCGCTTGATAAAGGTGGTGACAATTTTAAAAAGTTGTATTATGATTCAGATGTTACCAAACGAAACGCCAATGGACAGACTCGCTCGGGATTATATTCTTTGTTCATACCTATGGAATGGAACTACGAGGGATTCATTGATACTTATGGAGTACCTGTATTCAGCACACCGGAAGAGCCAACTGAAGCGCCCGATGGAACATTAATAGAAGTAGGGGTACTTGATTACTGGCAAAATGAAGTAAGTGGATTAAAATCTGATCCTGACGCACAAAATGAATTTTATCGTCAGTTTCCGCGTACAGAAGAACACGCGTTTCGTGACGAAGCAAAGAACAGTATATTTAACTTAGTTAAAATACATCAGCAAATAGATTATAACGGTGATATAAGATATAATGCGCCTACAACTCGCGGCAGTTTTCAATGGAAAAATGGTATTAAAGATTCTGAAGTAATATTTACACCAAACCCTCAAGGAAGATTTAATATAAGTTGGGTGCCACAAAGAGAATTACAAAATAAACAGATTGTAAAAAATGGTGTTAAATGCCCTGGTAATGAGCATATTGGTGCATTTGGATGTGACAGTTATGATATATCAGGTACGGTTGGCGGCAATGGATCAAAGGGATCGCTACATGGACTTACAACGTTTAGCATGGAAGATGCGCCACCAAATACATTCTTTTTAGAATATATTGCAAGGCCGCAAACAGCGGAAATGTTTTTTGAGGATGTACTTATGGCATTGGTGTTTTACGGTATGCCTTTACTTGCTGAGAATAACAAACCTAGATTGTTGTATTATTTAAAACGCAGAGGGTACCGTGGCTACTCAATGAATAGACCAGATAAAATTTGGAATAAGTTATCTGCAGCCGAAAAAGAAATAGGAGGTATACCAAACTCCAGCGAAGATATAAAGCAAGCACACGCTGCTGCAATAGAATCTTATATTGAAAAATATGTAGGATTAAAAGAAGATGGTACGTATGGTACTATGTATTTTAATGATACATTAAATGATTGGGCAAGGTTTGATATAAATAATCGAACAAAATTTGACGCCGCGATCAGTTCAGGGTTGGCAATAATGGCTTGTAATAGGCATTTATACCGACCAGTTGGTGAAATACAAACACAAAAGTTAAATATAAATATAGGCCGGTATAATAATAACGGTGGAAGATCAAAAATAATAGAGCATTATGGCTGAACCAGTTGTAAAAAGTTATTTTCCAAGCCAAATCGCTAGTGATTTAGAAAAGATTACCCCTGAGTATGGACTTAAGGTAGCCAAAGCTATAGAGCACGAATGGTTTAAACGGGATTCCGGTACTAATCGGTATTATAACAATCAAAACACTTTTCATCGCCGCAGATTATATGCGCGTGGTGAACAATCAATTCAAAAGTATAAAGATGAATTATCTATTAATGGTGATTTGTCTTACCTTAATTTAGATTGGAAGCCCGTACCAATTATACCTAAGTTTGTAGATATAGTTGTAAATGGCATGTCAGACCGCATGTTTGACATTAAAGCGTTTTCGCAAGACCCATATGGCATGAGTAAACGCACTGAATATATGGAGTCTATATTGCAAGACATGCAGAACAAAGAACTAAATGAATTTGTTCAAAATGAAATAGGTGTTAGTTTATTTCAAAATCCGCCTGAAGAACTACCAGATTCAAAAGAAGAACTTGAATTACATATGCAGCTTAGCTATAAACAAGCTGCTGAAATTGCTCAAGAGCAAGCAATTAATACAATATTAGAAGGCAATAATTATGATTTAACACGCCGCAGACTAATATATGATTTGGTAACAATTGGGATGGCATGTGTTAAAAACAATTTTTCAACATCGCAAGGCGTTACTGTAGAATACGTTGATCCTGCGGATATTATTTATTCATATACAGATTCCCCGTATTTTGATGATATTTATTATATAGGTGAAATTAAAACAATACCTATTAATGAATTAAAAAAACAATTCCCAAATCTTACTAACGAAGAATTAGAAGATGTTACAAAACAAGGAATTCAAAATACAGATTTTTATCACAGAACAATGGACGAGACCAATAACATCGACCAAAACTCTGTGCAAATATTATATTTTAATTATAAGACCTATGCTAATGAGGTATATAAAATAAAAGAAACTGCAACAGGTGCATCAAAGATATTAATTAAAGATGACCAATTTAATCCTCCAACAGATGTATTAGATGGCAATTTTGAAAAAGTGTCACGTTCACTTGAGGTATTATACGAAGGAGCATTAGTGCTCGGGACAAATACGTTACTTAAATGGGAGCTTGCTAAAAATATGATGCGCCCAAAGAGCGATTATACTAAAGTTAGAATGAACTATAGTATTGTTGCCCCTAGAATGTATAAAGGGCGTATTGAATCATTAGTAAGCCGTATTGAAGGTTTTGCTGATATGATCCAGCTAACACATTTAAAATTGCAACAGGTGCTATCACGCATGGTTCCAGATGGGGTTTATCTTGATGCCGATGGTTTAGCCGAAATTGATTTAGGTAACGGTACAAATTATAATCCACAAGAAGCCCTTAATATGTTCTTCCAAACAGGTTCTGTTATTGGTAGATCATTTACTTCAACTGGGGATATGAACCCTGGCAAAATGCCAATTCAAGAATTGCAAAGTGGCGCTGGTGGCCAAAAACTTGGGGCATTAATTAATACATATAATTATTATTTGCAAATGATCCGTGATGTTACGGGTCTTAATGAAGCGCGTGATGGCAGTATGCCAGATAAAAATGCTTTAGTAGGTATTCAAAAAATAGCTGCTGCAAATTCAAATACTGCGACTCGCCATATATTACAAGCTGGCTTATATTTAACAGCAGAAACAGCTGAATGTTTAAGCTTACGTATATCTGATATAATAGAGTACTCGCCAACTCGTGAAGCATTTATTCAGAGCATCGGTGCTCACAATGTTGCTACTTTAAGTGAAATGGTTAATCTCCATCTTTATGATTTTGGTATATTTATTGAATTAGCGCCTGACGATGAAGAAAAACAATTATTAGAAAATAATATTCAGATGGCATTGTCCGCTGGACTAATTGAACTTGGGGACGCTATTGACTTAAGAGAGATTAAAAATATTAAGCTTGCTAATCAATTATTAAAGATTAGACGCCAAAAGAAATTGCAGCGCGATCAACAGATGCAACAAGCTAATATTCAAGCACAGGCTCAAGCAAATGCTCAAGCACAACAAGTGGCGGCGCAGGCGGAGGTGCAAAAGCAACAAGCATTAGTGCAAATGAATATGCAGGTTGAGCAAATGAAGGCGGAGCTTGAACAACAAAAACTAATGCGAGAAGCAGAAGTTAAAAAAGAATTGATGCAGCTTGAATTCCAAATGAACATGCAGCTAAAAAGTGCCGAGGCAGAAGTTTATAAAAGCAAAGAAGGTTTTAAAGAAGATCGCAAAGATAAGCGCGTGGATAGACAAGCAAGTCGCCAAAGTGAGCTTATTGATCAAAGAAACAATAATACTCCGCCAAAAAATTTTGAATCAGCAGGCAATGACGTGTTGGGCGGATTTGACTTAGGTTCCTTTGAACCTAGGTAATATAAATAAGTGTATAATTATATAATATTTTATCATGAAAGAAGAAGAAAACAAATCTGTAGAAGCTGTTGAAAACGCAGTGGAACAGGGGAAAGAGGCAGCTCGTGCCGAAAAAGAAAATTTAGACGACGGCGTTATTAGAGTTGATTTAAGAAATTTTAAACAAGAACAAGAAGATGCCGTTCAAGAACAAGAGCCAGAGAGCAGCATGCTGGAACCAGTGGAACAAAGCAACGAAGGCGGGGAAGAAACCAACGTGGGATTGCAAGCAGTGGGAGAAGAAAACAAAGAGCCCGTTGCGCAGGAAGAAACTGTATTAGAAGAAATTACAGAAGAAGAAGTCCAAGAGCAAACAGCGGAATTAGCTGACGAGATTGAAGAAGCCATTGCAGAACAACAAAAAAGCGGCATTGAGCTACCTGAAAACATCCAAAAAGTTGTAGACTTTATTAATGACACAGGGGGCACTCTTGAAGATTATGTGCGTTTAAATCAAGATTATTCTCAGCTTAATGAAGCACAATTGCTAAGAGAATATTACGAAAGCACAAAGCCACATTTAGACAAAGAAGACATTGATCTTTTGATGGAAGATTTTTCATATGATGAAGAATTAGATGATGAAAGAGAAGTGCGTAAAGTTAAGCTTGCTTTTAAAGAAGAAGTGGCTAAAGCTAAAAATCATTTAGAAGAACAAAAGTCTAAATATTACGAAGAAATAAAAGCTGGCTCAAGGTTAACACCAGAACAGCAGAAAGCAGTTGAATTTTTCAACCGCTATAATAAAGAAAACGAGGAGGTCACTCGCATAGCTGAAAAACAAAAAAAGACGTTCTTAAAAAGAACTGATGAGGTGTTCTCAAACGAATTCAAAGGTTTTGAATATAATGTTGGGGATAAGAAATATCGGTTTAATGTTAAGGATGCCTCACAAGTGAAAAACGTGCAGTCTGATATTAACAATTTTGTCAAAAAGTTTTTGGATGAAAATAATAACATGAAAGACGCTAAAGGTTATCACAAATCATTATTTACAGCCATGAATGCCGACGCTATTGCAAACCACTTTTATGAACAAGGCAAAGCTGATGCGCTTAAAGAAAGTATTGCAAGATCTAAAAATGTAAATATGGATCCACGCAAATCTCACGAGCCAGTAACAGATACCAAAGGATTTAAAGTAAGAGCAATATCCGGTGATGACATTTCTCGCTTAAAAGTGAAAATTAGAAAATAACAATTTAAAATTAAAAAACTATGAGTTTTGCATCACAAGGGGCTTATCCTGCTGGATTAACCCCATCACCAACTAAAACGTTGTTTGATAAAAACTATCTTTCTATCGCGGACAACGATTTTAACTTTACTAAACAATTCTTGCCAGAAGTATATGAAAAAGAAGTAGAGCGTTACGGAAACCGTTCTATCTCTTCTTTCTTGCGTATGGTAGGTGCTGAAATGCCAATGGCTTCTGACGAAGTTGTATGGACTGAGCAAGGCCGTTTGCACGTTGCATATAATGATGCTTCTGCAAATACCACTACTAACGTAATCAGCATAACTGGTCACGCTGTACGTGTAGGTCAAACCGTTCTTATTGCTGAAGGTTATGTAAGCGTAAAAGCAATCGTACTTTCTGACAGCTTTGGAGCGAATTCATTCAAAGTTGCGCCTTATGCTGCTCAAACTTTGACTGCTGCTGGTTTAACTTCAGGAACTGACGTTACAGTTAAATTATTCGTTTATGGTTCTGAATTCAAAAAAGGAACTGCTGGAATGGACGGATCAATTGACGCTGGTTTCCAAAAATTCTCTAACTCACCAATTATCTTAAAAGATAAATACAACATCAACGGTTCTGACACTGCTCAAATCGGATGGGTTGAAGTAACAAGTGAAATGGGAACTTCTGGATACCTTTGGTATTTGAAGTCTGAGCACGAAACTCGTCTTCGTTTTGAAGATTATCTTGAAATGAGCATGGTAGAAGCTGAAAAAGCTGTTACTGCTGGGGCTGGATCTGAAGCCAATGATCAAGGTTACCGTGGTACTGAAGGTCTTTTTGCTGCTATTGAGTCTCGCGGATTGGTATTCAACGATCACGATTTCAATAACTCAAGTGGACTTTCTGGTCTTGCTGAATTTGATTTAATCCTTCAAGAGCTTGACAAGCAAGGCGCTATTGAAGAAAACATGCTTTTCTTAGATCGTGGTACTTCTTTGGCTATTGACAATATGCTTGCGCGTGCTAATTCTTATGGAACTGGCGGTACTTCTTACGGAGTATTTGATAACAGCGAGGATATGGCTCTTAACTTAGGATTTAGCGGATTCCGTCGTGGATCCTATGATTTCTATAAGACTGACTGGAAATACTTGAACGACGCTGCTACTCGCGGACTTACTCAAGATATTGATGGTGTTCTTGTTCCTGCTGGTGTATCTACTGTTTATGATCAAACATTAGGTAAAAACATCCAACGTCCTTTCTTACACGTTCGTTATCGTGCTTCTGAAGCTGATGATCGTCGTATGAAGTCTTGGATCACTGGATCAGTTGGAGGAAATTATACTTCTGACATCGACGAAATGAACGTACACATGCTTTCTGAGCGTTGTTTGTGTGTTCAAGGAGCTAACAACTTTATCTTGTTCAAAGATACTGCTAGCTAATATTTATTTGGGAATAGGGCCCTTCGGGGCCCGTCTCCCTTATTTTAACTTTTTAATTTTATTATATTATGGCAACAAAAAAAACAAGTACGGCTAAAGCCGCGCATCAAGAAGATGTTGTAGTTGAGCAAGAAGTATATACAGCTCCTCCGGCACAAAAAGTAGAAAAACCTAAAAAACCTGAATTTGAATTTAAAGACAGAACATATTATTTAGCGGGTAATAAACAGCCGCTTCTTATGACAATTCCGTCAAAGCATTCTGAAAAAAGGGCCTTATTATGGTTTGATCCAGAAAGAGGTTATCAAAGAGAATTACGATATGCAACTAATCAAAAATCGCCATTCGTAGATGAACAAGATGGGCCAGTGACTTTAGAGCACGTTGTATTTAGAGATGGCTCTTTGTTTGTTCCAAAAGAAAAAGTTGCATTACAAAAATTACTTTCTTTATATCATCCTTTAAAAGATAGATTATATAAAGAATTAGATGTTGTGCAAGATGCAACAGATGAGCTTACAATGATTGAGATTGAGTTGGATGCTTTAAATTTAGCTAATACATTAGACATTGATGAATTAGAGGCTATTTTACGTGTAGAATTTGGTTCTAAAGTAAAAAATATGACTTCTAAAGAAATTAAGCGTGATGCTTTAATTTATGCAAAACGCCAACCAATAACATTTATTGAATTAGCGCAAGATGAAAATGTACAATTAAGAAATCTAGGGGTAAAAGCAGTAGAACAAGGATTTATTGCTTTATCACAAGACCAAAGACATTTTACTTGGGCGTCAACAGGAAGAAAATTATTTACAATACCATTTGATGAAAACCCATATTCGGCATTAGCTGCTTGGTTTAAAACAGATGAAGGCGTAGAGGTTTTCCAAAATTTACAAAAAAGACTTAAATAGTCACCTTTATAGTAATGGGCTACTGTAAAAGGTGGCCCTTTATTATAATAATAAAAAACATTATGGCAATAAGCGTAGATACAGTATACCAAAGAGTACTTGCAGTATTAAACAAAGAGCAAAGAGGTTATCTTACGCCTCAAGAATTTAACTTATTTGCCAACCAGGCACAACGTGATATTTTTGAGCAATATTTTTATGATATTAATCAATTTGGCAGAATGCATGGTAATGATACTGAGTATTCTGATATGCTTAACATACTCAACGAAAAGATAAGTATATTTGAAGCAGAAGGCGCTGTTACAGGCGGAACAACATTGCCAATTGATTTGTACCGCTTAGGAACTATAAAAGTAACTTATACTGACCCATATAGAACTGCTGCTCCGTCTAAAATTGCGGAAGCGGAACGCGTAAATAAAAATGAATACTTATATATTATCCAGTCTCCTTTAGGCGGACCAACCGTTGATCGCCCAATATATATAAGAGATGAAAACGGCGTAAGAGTATATGGCCCAGCACAATTAACTACCGGTGTAACGTGTAATTATATTAAAATACCTACCGACGTTGAATGGAACTACACAATGGTACTTGGCGTTCCTCAATACAACGCATCAACTTCAACTAACTTCCAACTACACGAATCTGAAGAGCCAGAGCTTGTGGAAAAAATACTAGAGCTATCAGGTCTATTATTAAAAGATCCAGGCGTATACCAAATCGCCAA
>Ga0196901_1001471_pt1 | contig 11881 bp, 14 predicted proteins | sample CB_VirMetaG_FD_169099 | JGI IMG/M metagenome (GOLD analysis project Ga0196901, IMG submission 169099) | Freshwater to marine saline gradient viral communities from Chesapeake Bay - CB_1504_1 Viral MetaG (v3) (version 3) | ecosystem: Environmental > Aquatic > Marine > Coastal | place: USA... | reverse complement strand
ATCATGGGTAGGCCAGTCAGCAGTGCCAAGCTGATGCTAACCAAGAAGCACATGAGTTGTGTGATGGGTCACGTTCAAGATAGAGATATAGCCTTTGCCAACAGAGCAGACATGAAGCCTATGATTGGATTGTTCGCAGGTATCTTCTACCAACACGATGAAGACTACCTAACAGCGCAGACCAACAGTAGCTGGCGTGGTGTGTGGATGTTACATGAAGTCAATGATGGGCAGTGTGATGAGATGCCTGTATCACTTAACTATTTGAGGAAGAAGTATGAACTGCTGGCTATGTAAAGAAGAATTAATTTGGGGTCGTGATGACGACATTAATCCTGAGTCGGAAGATTTTCACACTGTGACTAACTTGTCATGTCCTAACTGCAATGCGTATGTTGAGGTGTATCACCCAAAGGAAGAAGAAGTATGAGCTATCTGAATAAGCAGGAAGGTGGCAGCCACTATATGCAGGAGATACAGCCAATCGAGTACACCTACAAGAATAAGCTGGGCTTTATTGAGGGTAACGTCATCAAGTACATCACACGCCATCGTGAAAAGAATGGTGCTGAGGATATACGGAAGGTCATACACTACTGTGAGCTGCTGTTAGAGCTGGAATACAACGAGAAATAAATACCTGAATATGCTATAATCGGGGTATGAAAAAGAACAGCTTACTATCCCGAATCGGAGTCTCTGGCTACAACAAGCCTAAGAGAACACCCAAACACGCCACCAAATCTCACGTTGTGGTCGCCAAGGAAGGTGATAAGGTTAAGACTATACGCTTTGGTCAGCAAGGTGTATCAGGTGCAGGATCATCCCCCCAAACAGACAAGCAGAAAGCTCGTCGCAAATCATTCAAAGCTCGTCATGCTAAGAACATCGCCAAGGGTAAGATGTCTGCTGCGTACTGGGCCAACAAATCTAAGTGGTGATAACATGAATGGCATGATGATGGCTGTAATGGCGGCTAATAAGGGGACGTTTAAAAGCAAGTCGGGCAAAACTGTCAATGCTCCTGCTCAGGGTAGAAGTTTGTTGCCAGCATTTGATGGCTCTGGCTCTATTGATATGCCAAAGCTAAAGAAGAAAAAGAAAATATTAGTTGAAAGTCCTGCGCCAGTAAGCAATGGCTACTCAAGAACTCTAGGGTAATACAATGAAAGGTTTATACGCAAACATCCATGCCAAACGTAAGCGCATCAAAGCAGGTAGCTCTGAGAAAATGAGAAAGCCTGGAGCCAAGGGTGCGCCCACAGCTAAGGCATTTAAAGAATCTAAGAAGACCAGCAAGAGTTTACTAAGTTAAGGATTTGGGTAGCCTAGCGCCTTATATCCGGACATTCTTAAACTAATATGTCCACATAACTTGTACTGTGTTTCTAGTGTCTACATGGATAAAGTTCTTGGCAATACCTATGCCACCAAACCCCATCTCCATAGCCCACTTCACAATTACATAACCTTCTGAGCCGCTGTTGATCTGAATATCAGCAGCAATTCCCATAGCGTGAGTGCCAGGTCTAGTCTTACGAGCTTCGATAGAGTGAGAAGGGTCTCGGTATCCACTGGTAATCTTGAATGGGAACCCACACTTGTGACGCAGCTCATCCAACTTCTCAAGGAAAAAGGGACTCATATCATTAGCCCCAGTTTCCTGACAATCAAACTCTTTGATGTCGAAGTATTGCATCTGCATTAGTGAACCTCATAGTCAGCAGTAAAGTAGGCATTGATTAGCTCTGCCTTAGCAACTTCCATACTGTATAGGATGTCAGGGTCTTCCAAGTTACTAACGATCTGTATCTGTTCGTCGTTCACACCTATGACTATAAGAGTCTCATACTCTTCACACAGTGCTGCAAGGTCTGGCCTTAGCTTAACTACATCACCCATCTTTCTTCATCCTTTCAATAGTTCTCATTGTACCTAGCCCTAGCATACCCATCAGTACAGGTAGCATCACCGCTGTATCTGCTTGAGGTATTGTAACACCGAAGGCTGCTGCGATGGGAGAGATCAAGAAGTTTACTGCGAACCCTGCAACACACACCCAACCTGTAGCTGGTCTCCATCCTGCTTGGAACCAGTTGCCTCCTGCTTCTGCTTTGTTGACTTCAATCTGAGCCAGTGCGATTTCCTGCGCGTGGCGTTCAGACATTGTTGCAATCTCATGGGCGATCTTCTGCTTGGTGTCCGCATCTGGTATCCACTTGTCGAGGAGTTTAGTAACAGGTTTTATAAGCAACTCAATCAAAAGAACTTGCCCATAACAAAGAGTGTAATAATCAACGGATAGATACCCCACAAGGCAGTCTGAAGTGATCTAAACTTAACCTGCCCCTCATCCAGTCTACGCTCAATATTAACGTACCTGATTAAGCATTCTCTCTCATGCCCTTCTAATTTAAGTAGTGCCTCTTTTACCGTTGCCATGTTAATGTCCGATTTATGTTGGTTGATTATATCAAAAATTGGTTAAAAATTATACAGCTAGTCGAACAAATCCCCGACAGTTTCACCTGGCCCAAACCAGAATCCGCGACCAACTTCTTTCTGCTCTCTTCTGCGAATGCTATTAATAGTTTTTTGGTAATTAGGGTCTACTGAAAGAATTGCCTGATCCATCATAGAATTAAATACAATGTCAGTTTGCCAAGTTCCTGGAGTTATGTACTTTGCGTACTTAGCAATATCGCCTAGAACATTCATCTCTTCGCCAGCAATAGCTTCATGGATATTGCCAAGAGTTAAATCAAAAGTTCTGTTAAAGAACTGCGCTCCTGGGCCTACTACAGATTCTATTGGAGAGTTACCGTAAGAGCCTGGGTCAGACAAAGTGTAGTCACCAAGAAGCCCAATAGAACCACCCATTAATAATGCCTTTTTCCAAAACTCTCCATTCATTTCTTGAGGCTCTTTACCTTTTGCTAGGTCTTTTGCGTGAATTGCTACACCGCCCATCATAGTTGTAGCTAATCCAAGCGCCCCAAGGTAAGCAACCTTTCCGCCCATAGTGCCTTCCTGCATTCCCCTGTTCCAGTGAGTCATCATTATTGTTACTGGATGAGATTTGGCAAATGCTATTTGGCGTAATGCTTGACCTTCAACTGTTGCTCTTTGTGTGCCAGCAGTGATTACTGCCCGCTCTCTAACACCTGGAGTTGGAACAGCAAAGTCAGTCTCAGTTAAAACCATAGCGTGAAACTTCATGCTTTTGTCTTTAGTAAAGTCAGCAAACTTAACTCCATCTTGATCCATAGTCTTTGTAGACCTGAAAGCATTCCAGTCATCAGTAGTAATTCCATAATTTTGGAATTGTTCTTTTAATGAAATAGGAAGATCGTCAAATTGCTTATTAAAGTTTCTAGCAATATGAGCAGATGACTCCATACCAAATGCTTTTCTTACTCTATTAGTCCAAGGCTCTAGCCCTGAGAACCTCATAGTTGCTTCAGCAATCTTAGCGTCAACACCAACACCAAAAGTGTCTGCTATTCTGTTAGTAGAGTGCTGCCTTCCCATCCATGATTGAGTAACAATACCAATTTGTGCGGCAAACAATCGTCCTTCTTCACCATCCATAGCGGCAACTCTGCCCATTACAGCCAAAGGATTCATGCCATTATAAGCAGCAGTTAAGCTGACTGTTGCAATATCAGTAAAAGAAGCTAGTAATGCAGCAGGATAATAAGCGCCTACCATTATGTTACGCACACCACTACCAACATCAGCCAGTGTCGTAAGCTCTCCACCATTAATCTCACCAGAAGCCACTTTGTAATTAGATTCTAGCAATAGCTTTTCTTTACCAGTTAAAGGTTTGCCATTTTTTATAGCTGCTTTTTCTGCTTGAAACTTTAAGTTATCAAACATATTCCTGGGGTTAGTTCCCAACAACTGAAGCAAAGCAGTATCATTAGCCATGTTTTGAAAGTGGTCTGTAATGGTGCTAAAGATGTCTCCCTTGCCGTAATCTTTATTGTATTGCAGCCATGAGTCAGCATCTTTAAAGTGCAGTACACGCTTCTCTGAGCCTTTATTCGACAGCTTAATACCCATGCCTCTGGGTCTAGTTAATCCTTGAGCCTTATTAATGCCACCAGTTGTTATTGTTTGGTACACATATCTTAATGTTTCCTCAAATTGAACATCATCCATAATCTTGCCAGCATCATCTAGCATTTGAGAACGATCCATCATTGGCTTAACATATTCTACCCAAGTATCTTCTGTAGCATTTTTAATTCTTCTCATATCATGGTTTTGTGGAAGCCAGCCTTTAATCTTATTAGGAATGCTCCCGCCCATTGAATTAAATATTGCGTTTTGCTTTAACCGTACTGCCTCATAATCAGCAACAAACTTATTTATTTTTGGGTCGCTAGATTTAGCGCCAAATGTGCCACGAATAAAATTATTAATTCCTTCTTTGTCTTGAGATAATCCTCCCATTCGAGTACGGAATGCAGACAGCCCATCAGCAAATTCAGCAGAAGCTCGACCGCTGTAAACCCTAGACCACAAATCAACATTAGCAGTGTTAGCAACACCCTTAGTATCTCGACCTAACAATGAGGCTAGGCCATGATAAGGCCCATCTGGATGAGCATTAATCTTTTCAATTGCCTGTGATAATCTAATAGCATCTACTGCCGCAGCTCGTTTCTTAGCTGTAGCTGTAGTAGCCATCTCCTCAATTAAAAGCTGAGGGTCTGAAGCAGCAAGTATTCTTTTACCCACATCAGGGGTAATCTTTTTTTCTGTTAAAGCCTGCTTAATACACTTTTCGTAACTAGCCAATTGAACACCTCATTATAGATTCCAAACCGTTTAACTCATCATCAGCCGCTTTAATTACATCGTCAGCATCAATTAATTCACCAGCTTCATTATATAACTTTTTCTCAGGCAGTCTGCTGTATTCAGCCATAATGTAGTCAAACTCTTTACCAATGCCGTCACGATCTAATGCAGCTCTTTCTAGGCTTGTAGTTTTAGCTCTAGGAGAATCAGGAACTGGAACTAACTCGTAATCACTAGGTCTAATATTTGGTTTGCTGGCCTGAACCTGCCTGTAAACCATGCTCTCCATAACAGCCATATCATTATCAACAGCAGTCTTGTGCAGTTGCGCCATAAAGCCATCAAGTTCTGCTTCGCTTAACGCTTCAATCTGTTCTTTTAATGCTTTGTATTCGCCAAAACCTGGCATTCCACGACTGTTATCCATAGCCTCATCTAATCGCCTTACAGCTAAATTACGAGCCTCTAAAGGAGTCTTGCCAGCTTTTATAGCTGTAGCATAAGTCTGCAATGGTATGTCACTAGCAACAAGCCCACGCTCTTTAACAATACTGTCAGCCATACGCTGCATAACGCGAGCCGATTCTCCAACTTCACTTTGTTTTAAAACAGCATCAATTTCTTTTTGTATTGGAGCTGGAATAATACCTTGGTTAAGTTTATTTAAATCTGCTTGAGCGCGACTAAACCCTTCATTAGTCTTTAGTTTTGCTTGAAGTTTGTCTATTTTAACTTGAATCTCAGCAGCTTCATTAGCTCTCTTGGTTCTTATAGGTTTGCTTTTAGCTGCAACCGCCTGGGTAGTGATTATCTTGCCAGTGCTGTTTCGCATTATGTTTGCGCGAGTTAGCTTGTTTCTAGCTTGAGACAGTTCTAGTATCTCTTTCTCAATAGCTTTAACGCGACCTCTACTTAACTTAGCTGCTGCAAGACCAGTTAATTCAACCTTTGCTTTAGCAATAATCTCAGGAGATACGCTTTCAAATGTAGGTCTATACCTAGGGTCAATCCTTCCAGTAGGAGTAAACTTAACAAACTTAGTCGCTAGTTTCTGTGCTGTAGCGCCAGTAGGAGTTAGCTGTACAAACTCCATAGGGTTAGGTCTAATACTAAATCCACGACCATAAACACTAGCTGGTATTTGTTGTCCAATGCTAGTGAATCTAACAGCTTCAGCAGCAGCAACTTCAGCGGCTCTTGTAAAATAACCTCCTATGCCACCAATAGTTCCACCCAAAACTCCAGCAGTTGCGGCAGTAAACGCAATCACTTTAACTGCATCTTCTACTTCATAAGGGGAGTTAATGTCGTGCTTATGGGTAAACACTAAAGGTTGTATAGCAAGTTCGGAGGCAACAGCAACAGCAGTGGTATTTCGAGCCCCTCGCAATGTATGGCCCAACAGACTAAGTCCTTTAGCCGCAGTACCAAACCCAATAGGTAAAGTTGCAAGGTTAATAGGGTCGTTAAACAACATTGCACCAGCCATGCCTAAAAATGTGCTGCTTGCTGGGCCTCTATCCATAATGTCTTGATTGTAAGCTCTTCGCTCACCAAGAATTTCATTTCTTTCTGTTCTAAGCTCACCGTCTGTTTTTATTAAGCCGGTATTAGCAGCCAAGTTATTATAATCAATCTGGCCTCTTTCGTTTGTATAAGGCGTAAAATCAAAACCATCAGCTTTCATTTGGTTAATTTGATTGCTTCGATCCCAAAACCCTTGGTTATTTAAAAACCCAGAAATAGAAAGCATTTCATCTTGCGCGAATCCAAAAGCAGCATCAAAAGTTTCTTCTCTGCTAGGGTCAGGCCCACTTTTTGATAGACTTAAAGTTTCAAGTTCTGATCTTGCATCACGTTCTGAAAGAAGATTCATTAATTATTTCCCGCCTTGGTAGAAAGGACTCTTTCCTTGCTTGAGCTTCATAGCTGCATGATCTGCTGCCTTAATTATTATTTCTTTTGGCACACGCTCACCTTCTGGAAGTGTTCGCAGAGTTTCAACTTCTTCTTTAGTTAGGGTAGGGACAAGGGTAGGGAAGTCAACAACTTTAATGCCGCGCTCGTCTATGCGGGAAAACTTGCTGTCAGCAAAGGCCGAATTTATGTCATCAACATTCGTTGAGTATTCAGTCATTACCCCACCATCATCTCTAACTATTGGCCCCAAGTACCCTACCTCTGATTTTACAGAGCCATCTGGACGAGTCATACCCTGGTTTTCAGGAGTTCTTTTTTCACCATCAAGACCGCCAAGAGTAAGTAATTCTTTTGCGAATTGCCCTGTTGAAGTAAACTCCTCTGCTTTAGTTGCCTCAAAATAAGGCGACCCTTCCGGCTCAAACAATCCCATAACATCACGAGCAAACCTGTTACTTTCCAAAAAGCTGCCATACTTTTCCATACGTTTAGCATTCTTGCTGGCAACATAAGCATTCATTCTTTCTTCGTTAACATTAATAACAAGAGGATTTCCATCAGCCCCTTTTAATGCAATTCCTTGAGTTGTAACAAACTTGTAATTATTTTTTCCGAACGTTGCTCTTATCTTATAATCGTTACCTTGCATTCTTTCCAAGTTTCTATCAGCTTCTACTGTTACAGGTGTAGGAGTTGCAAATTGGATATCACTACGAACAACGGGCAAAGTTTTTATATATGGATCAGCTTCACCGCCTAACTTTAAGAAAGTCTCTAAATCCATGTCATCAATAAACCCTTCAAGATTATCAACTGTTCCGTCATTATTGCCCTCGGAGTACGAAGGAGGAATAGTCTTTACGCCTCTTGCGTTTTTAATCTTTCCTGTAATCATTTCAATAGCGTTTGCAAAATCACCTGGGTCATAGACAATATTTTTCCCTACAAATGTAGAGGCATAGTACGCTTTTGCGGCTTCATACGTTTGCGTTCTTGCATCATCAAGCAAGGTATCACCAACAACCTCAAAAAGCTGAGTACGCATACCGTCTGCAACATCTTTAAATGGATCAACTGTGCCACTGCTAAGAAGTTGTTGCCCTTCAAAAATAGCTCTTTGAGTATTTGAATTTTCTATAGTTGCTGCTACAGCAAAAAGACTAGCATTCTTTTCTGAAAGAACATTTAACATTACAGAGTCAGGGCCAATACTGTCAGCTAACTCAACTTGCTCACCAGGAGTCATTTGAGGAATAGCGTTAGTTAAAGTTTGAATCTGCTGGTTATCAAGTGGAGCAAATGTAAATCCATAATGCTCACTTAATCTAGCAGCAATTTCGTTATTTCTTTGATAAGCCTGTTGATACTCAGCTTGCTGTTCATCAGTTAAATTAGTCTCTAAAAGTCTAGTTACATCAAACTCTGCAAAGTCGGCTAATTCTTCTTCAGTAATAGTATTTTGCTGTATAGCAGTACCCCACGAATCAGCTCTTAATGCTTTCTGTACATTGTTGCGAGCCATTAAGTAAGACTTGTACTGGTCTAAAGTATCTGGGTCTGAAGAATCTATAGCGTCAATCAATTCAAGTTGCTGGGAATCTGGCATTGCAATAAACACAGATGTATTTGTAGCAGTAGTAATTGCTTTTTCCGCTAAAGGATTACCCGCAGCAAGATTATTTAACTTAACCATATTTTCTGGAGAAAGCGGTTGGCCAGACTCTATTAAAGTTAGGCTGCTCTTAACGAATGCTTTATCTTCAGCAGTGGCAGTTGCTTGTACAGAATCAAAGAGAGACTTTTGTTTTACAAGGGCAGACCTTGCTTTGTTAGTAGTTTGCTCCCATTGAGCCTCAGTAAAGTTTGAAGGCACTTCTTTTGTTGCATCTATAATAATTTGATTAGCAACAGCAAAGTCACCGTTATCTGCGGCATTACTCACAGAAACCTTTAATTGCAGCCCATCATAATTTCTTTCTAAATCGGCAACAGCAGTCTCAACATCAAAGTCAGGGTTCATTCTAGCAACTTCTTGAAGAGCCATTATTGACGTATCAAGTTCAGCTCTTGCACCAATTGCATCACCGTTGACAATAAGTCTTTCAGCTTCAGCAAAAGAATCTGAGGCTTCTTTGGTAACATTTGTAATCTGAGTATTTAAAGTTTTAACGTCATAGGCTTCTTGAAGTGCATTGCCATCACTAAATATCTTGGCTCCTAATCCCGTTTGCACTCTAGCAGCTAGTTCAGGGTTTTTAATTGCACTTACAGTTCCACTTAAATAATTGTTTGCAGCGTTTTGATATGCAACAGGATCATCTTTATGCACTTCTGCAAATTTAGCTAATATTTCTCTGGATTGATTACTTAGCTGGGCAGTATAATCCGCTACTGCATTTCTAGTAAGCTCTTCTTTTTTAGCTTCAGCGGCTTGATTAAATTGCGCGCCACCAATTTTAAAAGCAGACATCTTATCTACTTCACCATATGTTACTTCACCAGTTGAAGGGTCAACTGTACGCGCTTGCTCTGCGGCCTGTGCGCCTTGCTCTGCCCTTTCAGCTTGAACCATAGGCTTGGCTATAGATAGGCTAGTATCAGCTATAGTCTGGCCTAAACCAGCTAATGCTCGCATCTTGTCTGCACCAGAGGTGTCTAGGGCAGTAGGAGTAAACTTGCCGTAAAAACCAATTCGTTCTTGTCTAGGTTGTTTAGCCATTAGTTCGTCCCTGCTGTAGTAGGAGTCGGAGAGCCACCATATGCAGCAAGACTACCAACGCCTTGTAACAATGTTCCAGCAGCAGCCATGTTAGCACCAGAGCGAGCATTAGCACCCTGACGACGAAGTTGAGCCTGAGCAAGCCTATCAGACAGCTTAATCATGCCTTCGCTTAAACCAACATTCTTAGCGCTTTCTAGTGCAATACTAGAAGGAGTACCTTCCGCTTTAATACCTGACATACCCATACCTACAGCATTAGCTGCAAGGGCTGCATTGAGCTTCTGTTGACGGTCTAGTTCACGACTCTCAGCGGCTATACGTTCTTGCTCTGCTTGAGCCTTTAGGGCCGACTCTTGTGCCTTACCTGCTTCTATTTGTCCATAAGCGGATGCAACTGTACCTAATGCTGATACTCCAATTAAAGCACCTGCTGCTGTACTTACGCCAAGAGCCGTGCCGATTCCTGCTGCTGCTGCTGATAAAAAAAATGCCATCTAACTAACCTCTTGCTCTACTAGAGCTGCTTCTATTTCTTTAATATCTGTTAAGTGTGTAGGGTGAAATGTAATCCAAATGCATCCTGTTGCGCTATAAATAACACGCTGAGTTCCTGGAATTGTTTCCCCTAAGTACGGAGCTTTAATTGTTTCCCTTTCAGTTGTGCTTGACACCTCACACTCACCAGATACAACGCTGTAGAAATGCTTGCTTTTATGCGTAGCCCCTACAACAATACTTCCTGGAGGCATTACCATCTCTCTAGCATACATACCGTCAGAGAAATGGTGTCTTGTAACTACATCTGCCTTTGGAAAATCCTTCATTATTTCTTGTAACTGGTAAATACTATCTTGCGTTACAACATCATTCACGAAGACTCGACCTCATACTGGATAGCTTGTAGATGGAATGGCGTAGCATCAGGGACTGTGATCTCTGGTACTACTTCTGTGTCCCAACCATTACCACCATTTTGGTCTTCTATGATACCAGTTCTAGGAGTAAATGGCGTATTAAATGGAGCATCTTGAGTTTCACCAATTTGCCTAATAGGCGCTGCAATACCGTCAATGTAGATACCAGCACTCTCATACACACGCAAGTTAATGTTAGTAATCTTCTTGCGCTTCATAGTGTTCTGACCGCCACGAGTGCCAGGATTAGTGTTGAATGGCATACCCTTAACTTTTACTGTAAACCCTAAACCAATTTCTAGGTTTCTTGTAGTAAAGCCACTAAGCTCTGCGGCAGTAATAGTTATGCCTACAATGCTTCCTATAACCGCTGCTGTGCGCTTTGCTAAAACATCGCCATCAGCTAAGACACTTAGTTCATAACCTAAAAGCCTACTGCCTACTTCCACAACAACGTCACTGCCTGTAGCTGTAACGGTAGTCTTTATGCCAGACTCTAGCAAATGATCAAAGCTCCATCGCTCAATATCATAGACGTCACTGCTGATGGAGTTCGCTTCTTCATCTGGACTGCCGTTTACTTGGCGATAAACAACCATGTAAAGCTCATCACCTACAGCAGAACAAGATTTTATTACGTTCTTTTCAGATGCCGTAGTAGCGTCATTAAACGGAGTCCATCGCGTAAACCCATTAATGTCTTGCGATCTCATGGTGTTAAGGACTGCGCCAGTACCATCTTCATTAACAATAAATGCCCAGTTAGCATCCTCTGTACTATTGCCTAGTAGTAGCGCCATATCAGTTGGATTGTTAATTAGCTGCGAAGACAAAACAGACACATCAGCAGACGTATAAGCATCTTCGTTAAAGCTAAACACAAACTGTCTCAATGTCCTGCCATTCCTATCTACAAATAATGTAGCGCCATCAACAGACTGAGCTTCTAAATTTGCAGAGCCATGCTGGGTTTGCGATACAACTTCAATAGTAGATGGTGTAGAACCCTTAACCAAAAACTCAGCTCCAGAGCAAAATACCTGCAAGCCGCGATCAGGGTTAATATCAATAATGTCAGTTAGGTTACGGGAGTCAATAGTGACAAAGATACCCTCATCATCCTCGCCTTCTTCAGAAAAGAAGTCAAAGAAGTTACCGGCTCTACTGGCAAATATGCTTTGTTTTTTAGACTTTGTTCCACCTAACCATAAGCGGCCTTCATGGAATACGCCCTGTCGAGGGTAGCCTCTATTTACCGACCACACATCTTCCGTTCTTGGAGAGCCTTGCTGCGTAATAGACATTGGAATTACATCAGCCACATTTCCTGAAGTTACAAATGCTGTAAATAAATCGTAATCACCAGCAGATTCGTCTGCCATGTTGATAATAAAATCAATGTCGCTGCCAGCAACAGGAGTTACAGTTATTCCTGTAAACCCAAACACAGGCATTTCTTGCAAGTTTTTTTGCAAATTAAATGCGCTAGTTGCCATTCGAGCAACGCCAATTG